>Ga0209487_1002301_pt1 | contig 15620 bp, 13 predicted proteins | sample Poulit2012_FD_187524 | JGI IMG/M metagenome (GOLD analysis project Ga0209487, IMG submission 187524) | Agricultural soil microbial communities from Georgia to study Nitrogen management - Poultry litter 2012 (SPAdes) (version 2) | ecosystem: Environmental > Terrestrial > Soil > Agricultural land... | reverse complement strand
GAAGCGCATCCAGGCGATGTCGTCACCGAGAGTCTCGGCCTTCCAGCCGGGGATGGTCGGTTCGATCATGGCGAGGTTGGTCTTGCCGCAGGCCGAGGGGAACGCGGCGGCGATGTACTTGACCTCACCCTCCGGGCTGGTCAGCTTGAGGATGAGCATGTGCTCGGCCAGCCAGCCTTCGTCGCGAGCGATCGCCGAGGCGATGCGCAGGGCGTAGCACTTCTTGCCCAGCAGCGCGTTGCCGCCGTAGCCGGAGCCGAACGACCAGATCGCACGCTCTTCCGGGAAGTGGGTGATGTACTTCGTGGGGTTGCAGGGCCAGGCGACATCGTCCTGTCCTGCTTCCAGCGGAGCGCCGACCGAGTGGACGCACTCGACGAACTCCGCGTCCTGGGCCTCGATCGCGTCGAGGGCGTACTTGCCCGAGCGCGCCATGACGAGCATGGAGAGGACGACGTAGGGAGAGTCCGTGACCTCGATGCCGAACATCGGCTGATCCGCCTCGGCATGGCCCATGACGAAGGGGATGACGTACATGGCGCGTCCGCGCATCGAGCCGTCGAACAGTCCGTTCAGCGTCTGCTTCATCTCGTCCGGGGCGACCCAGTTGTTGAGCGGGCCGGCGTCCTTCTCGTCGACGGAGCAGATGTAGGTGCGATCTTCGACGCGGGCGACGTCCTCGGGGTCGGAGGCCGCGTAGTAGGAGTCCTCGGTTCCGGCCACGCGCACAATGGTCCCGGACTCGACGAGCTGCTCGGCGATCCGGTTCTTCTGTTCGTCGGAACCATCGACCCAGACGATCTCGTCCGGGGTGGTGAGGGAGGCGATCCGGCCGACGAACGACAGCACCGATTCGTTGTCGGTCGGGGCGTTCTTCAGCTGGTCAGCGACGACATCATGGTCGAGGACAGTCATGAGTGGTCTCCTGTTGGGTCGAGAGTGCGGGGGTTTCGTCTCGGGCGGTGGCTGATTCCGTCGAGCGGTTGGTACACCTCCACCGTAGGATGGGGACAGCCGCGAAAATCGCCGGTTTCGGTCACGTGAAGATGTGCATTGGATCACAACGCAGTCACTTTTGACGTGAAAGAAGCAATCAATTGACGTTTCGTTTCAGTATTATGACGTGCAATTTCAGTGGGAGTCTGTACTGAAATCTGCCGGTTCTCATCCGTCGATCCGCGTTCGGTTTCCGAACGGACCCGTTCGCCGAGGCCGCTCCTGCCCTCTCATGCGGAAATGCGCACCTCATGCGAAGGCGGGCGAGTGTGGCGAAGCGCACGTTGGGGCGATTTGAGCTGGAGTGAGCACGGTGTGTATAGTTGATCGAGTTGCAGGGCGATGGCCCAGGCAACACGCGCCACTAGCTCAACGGATAGAGCATCTGACTACGGATCAGAAGGTTGGGGGTTCGAATCCCTCGTGGCGCACCGAAGAGGAAGTCCCTCACCGGACAGGATGACCGGTGGGGGGCTTTTTCGTCCCCGTGGACTCATCACCATGATCAACCCCGGTCTGCTCATCGAGGAGGACTCCGTGCGCCCGGCATCGTCCCTTCCCGACAATTACCTCATCTTCAGCACGAGTTGCGGTTAGTGATAGCTGTAACGCGCTCCGGCGGCGTCGACGCGGGTCATCGTGCGGCCATCACGGCATCCCGCTGCTCTGGCGCCAGTCGGTTGACTGCCTCGCGGATCGTGACTCCGGATGCCCGGTGGGCGCGCGGCAAGATCCAGTCGAACGCCAGATCAGGTCGTTTGCGTGAGGTGTCGCGCAACACCCAGCCGATGGCCTTGCGGATGAAGAACTCCTTCTCTTCGAGCATCGCGTCCGCAAAGCGGGAGAACCGGTCGAAGTCACCGCGGCCCTGTCGCAGCGGCACGAGATGCGCGAGCAGCACGGAGCGGCGAAGCCAGAAGTCCTCATCCTGGGCCCAGCGTTCAAGCACCGGTTCGAAGCCGTCCTCTTTCTCGCTCAGCGGCCCGATAAGATCCCCGGCCAGCGGGTCGACCAGTGCCCACGTCTTCGCCTCGCGCAGGAGTCCTTCGACGACATCGGCGTCACCGGCGTCGAGGCGGTCCTTCGACTGGATGAGCACCATCGTGGCCGCGACGCGCCGTTCGTGGACGGGGGCGGATTCTCGGGTGGCCCTTGGCAAGTCGATCGCTGTCCTGGACGGCACCCAGAGGCTTCGCGCGAGTTCGATGATCTCGTCATGGTTCAGGCCTTGCCCGCTCAGGGTTGCCCGGACGACTGCCCGGGTCTCGGGCACGCTCACCCCGTAATGGTCGAGCTCGCTCTTGAGGTAGGCCTTCTCCTTCTCGGCGCGATCGGCACTGCCGCGTTCACGCAGATCGCGGTCGATCGCCTCGGCGAGGGCGGCGGCGACGTTCGCGGAATCGGACATCATGGCGATCATCCTTCCACATGGAGGTGGGGACGTGATGCTGAAGCATCGGGAGGTTGGATCTGGCCGACCGCGCGAACCGCGCCGAACTCATGCGCACTTGCAGTGAATAGAAGAAGCGGCCGGCAGGTGGGCCCCGCGATCAATCGGATCGTGGAGCGCGCCTGCCGACCGCACTCTGCTCTCAACCGGAGGCCGCGAGTCTCATGCTGTGCAGTGTCTCCGGAGGTTCGGTCACCGTCCGGTGCGGGCCTCAGTCCGTGCCGGTGTCGAAAGCGGCGGAGAGCCCGGCGAGGTCGCCGGCTTCGTCCACCTCGGCGCCGGAGTTCGCGATCTCCTCGGCGCCGCCGGCTTCGAGTGAGCCGACGAGCTCCGAGGTCGGACCCGAGACGATGCCCATGGCCGCGTACTGCTCGAGCCTGGCACGCGAATCGGCGATGTCGAGGTTGCGCATGGTCATCTGACCGATCCGATCCTCGGGGCCGAAGGCGGCATCGCCCACGCGCTCCATCGACAGCTTCTCCGGGTGGTAGGACAGGTTCGGCCCGGTGGTGTTGACGATCGTGTAGTCGTCGCCGCGACGCAGGCGCAGGGTGACCTCGCCGGTGATCGCCGAGGCGACCCACCGCTGCATGGATTCGCGCAGCATCAGCGACTGCGGGTCGAGCCAGCGTCCCTCGTACATGCGCCGACCCAGGCGGCGGCCCTCCTCGTGGTAGAGAGCGATGGTGTCCTCGTTGTGGATGGCGTTGATGAGGCGTTCGTAGGTCACGTGCAGCAGCGCCATGCCCGGGGCCTCGTAGATGCCGCGCGACTTCGCCTCGATGATGCGGTTCTCGATCTGGTCGGACACGCCGAGTCCGTGACGGCCGCCGATCTCATTGGCCTTGAAGACGAGAGCCACGGGATCGTCGAAGACTTCGCCGTTGATCGCGACCGGGCGACCGGCCTCGAAGCGGACGGAGACCTCCTCGGTGGGAACCTCGACGTCATCGCGCCAGGCGGCCACGCCCATGATCGGTTCGACGACGTCGAGTCCGGCGTCGAGGAACTCGAGTGTCTTCGCTTCGTGGGTCGCGCCCCAGATGTTCGCATCGGTCGAGTAGGCCTTCTCGGCCGAATCGCGGTAGGGGTAGCCGTGCTCGACGAGCCATTCGCTCATCTCCTGGCGACCGCCGAGCTCCTCGACGAACTCCGCGTCGAGCCAGGGCTTGTAGATGCGCAGCTTCGGGTTGGCCATGAGGCCGTAGCGGTAGAAGCGCTCGATGTCGTTGCCCTTGTAGGTCGAGCCGTCGCCCCAGATGTCGACGCCGTCCTCCTTCATGGCGCGCACGAGCAGCGTCCCGGTGACCGCACGGCCCAGGGGAGTGGTGTTGAAGTAGGTCTTGCCGCCGGAGCGGACGTTGAACGCGCCGCACTGCAGGGCGACGAAGCCCTCCTCGACGAGCAGGCGCTTGGCGTCGACGAAGCGGGCGATCTCTGCGCCGTACTCCTTCGCGCGGGCTGTGACGCCGTCGAGGTCGGGCTCGTCGTACTGGCCGATATCGGCCGTGTAGGTGCAGGGGACGGCTCCCTTGTGGCGCATCCACGCGACTGCGCAGGAGGTGTCCAGGCCGCCGGAGAAGGCGATTCCAACGTGCTCACCGACTGGGAGCGAAGACAGTACTTTCGACATGGCACCAGCCTAACTGCCCGTTGGCCTTCGTGTCGAATTGTTATGCATTACGATGTATTTTTATGTGAATCGGTGGGCGGGGCGCGACGGTGTCGGCCGGTCACTGGGCGAGTTGCGGGCGCGATCGGACAGTTCTCACCGCAAAAAGTATCCGATCGCGACCATCATTTGGGATTCAGGCCGAGGTGGAGGCGGATGTCTCGTTCGAGCTGTCGGCGATCGGTCCATTTCGCGACCCGGATGACCGTCCACCCCGCGGCTCTCAGAGCGTTCACCCGATCGATGTCGGTCGCCCACTGGTCCTCCGATATGCGGTGAAAGTCTCCCTCGTATTCCAAAGCCAGCATCTGCTCCGGGTATCCCAGGTCGGGGTGCAGGGTCAGGTTGGTCGTGGGACAGTACACGGCAGGGTGCACAATCGGTTCGGGCAGCCCTCGGGCGATGAGCCACAGTCGCAGATCGGTCTCCATCGGAGAATCGACATCTTCTCGAATGAGTTCAGCGGCGGCTTCGAGCTTCGATCTGGATCTGAGGTATTTCGTATCTGAGACGTATTCGTTTAGTGAGGTCAGAGAGAACTGAGGAGGGGTCTTCCAGTCTCCGACTGCGGCATCGCCGATCTGGACCAACGAGGTCACCGAACAGAGAGGCGCAAGCTGCGCGAAGGTCGGGAGCGGGTGCAGAACCGGCAGTTTCAGCCACTCGACCGTTGAGAGGTTCCGCAGTCTGTGGAGAGCGATTCCGCTTCTGCGGATGCGTTTGTTCGGATCGGCAGAACCCAGATGAAGCGTGGCGTCGTCGAGCGCGCGGGGCAAGGGCCACCCATACAGCCGTGCGGCAGTCTCTCTGCAGGCGACGATCCCCGGGTGTCTGTGACTCATAGCCAGCAGCAACTGGGCCTCCTCGACCCACTTGTCATCGGCCCAGGTCGGCACCGGAAATCGCGTTGACGAATCGTCGTCGAAGCGGATGCCCCATGACGCGGGCAGGAAGCGGCGAGTGGATCGGATGTCGTAGTCGGTGGCTCCTCGCGCTCTCGCCTCGGCGACAGACAGTGGTGCTGGATAGCCGACATAGTTGAGGGGGTGCTTCTTCATGCGGATCGATGATTCACGCCTCGGCGCCGCGATGGGAAGCGCGGCCGGCGTGGCTGTGGACAAGGCCGAAGCGTCCACAGGAAGAACGCGCATGAGTGATATCAGTATCCCCAGCCGATGACGTCTGAGTGCGATCTGGGTTGAAAGAGATGCGGTGAGCATCTCCTCACCGGCCGGGGGTGACAGGCCTCCGGCGAGCCTCGCCTTGCAGGCCGGGCTGCTTGCGGTGTCTGGCGCGGAGGGACCCGAGCAGAGTGTGGTCGCAATCGGACATCTCTCAGCGCAGAAAATGTCCGATTGCGACCACCCGCCGGGACCATCACCGGGGGAGGCCCCTGCTTCAGCCCTGGTTCCCGGGGCCTGCAGCTCTGGTCCCCGGGACCGCTGTGCTCAGGCCCAGGCGTGCAAGTGGCTGTGGCCGGTCGGGGTCCAGCGAGCGGTGGGACGCTCGCATTGCGGTCCTCGGCTGCGTGTACGAGCGCGGAGTGCTTGCGTGGCCCGAACCTCGCGGCCGAACGGTGGTCGCGATCGGATAGTTCTCAGCGCGGGAAGTGTCCGATTGCGACCAGGTCTTCGGATCGATGCCGTCTGCCCGCAGGCCAGTCCTCTGGCGCCGACCCGCCTGCCTCGACTCGCCCGCCGGCCCACCTGCCTCGCCGCGCCGCGCCCGCGGCCTCATTGCTTCGCGCGGTGGGCTCGGATCGCCTCGGCGACGGCGGTGGCATCGTCCTCCGGGGCATCGGACTTGCGGTCCGGGCGGGCCGTGAAGAGGTAGATGAACCCGACGGCCAGCACCACGACGAGGCCGATGAGCACGATCCAGTCGGCGAAGAACGACCCGGAGTCTCCGGGCAGCGACAGCAGGATCATCGCGAAGATGCCGTAGGCCAGGGCCGCGATGTTGACGACAACGCCCCAACCGCCCAGCGACCACGGCCCCGCGGGCTTCCAGCCCCTGGCCCGCTGCCGGAGAGCGCCGAGGACGACCATCTGGAAGGCCAGGTAGATGCCGAGGATCGCGAACGAGGTCACGGCCACGAGGATCCCGTCGTTGAACCAGATGAGCACGCAGATCAGCGCCGGCGCCGTGCAGGCGACGATGAGGGCGTTGTGTGGGATCTTCGTGCCATCGGCGACCTTCGACAGCCACCGATGGCCGGGCATCATCCCGTCGCGGGCGAAGCTGAAGATCAGGCGCGACGCGGCGGCCTGCAGGCTGAGCACGCAGGAGATGAAAGCAGTGATCGCGACGAGCAGGAAGATCTTCGCACCCGCATCGCCGAGGCTGCCGGCGAGGATCGCGGGGATCGGGTCCTCGACCTCTCCGGCGACGATCTCCTCGAGGTTCGGCGCGGCCAAGACGTAGCCGCCGAAGGAGAACAGGGCCGAGACCGCGCCGACGAAGATCGTCATGAGCATGGCCTTGGGGATGCCTCGGGCCGGGTTCGAGACCTCCTCGGCGACGTCGCCGCAGGCCTCGAAGCCGTAGAAGAGGAACAGGCCGGCCACCGCTGCGCCCATGAACACCGGCAGGTAGCTGCCGTCACCGGCGGTGCCCATGGTGTCGAAGAAGACGGAGAAGCTGTGCTTGCGTTCGAAGATGAGCAGGAACAGGCCGAGTCCGATGACGCCGATGAGTTCGGCGAAGAAGCCGATGCGCGCGATGCGGGCGAGCCATTTCGTCCCGGAGAAGTTGATCGCCAGTGCCAGCACGAGCAGGGCCAGAGCGAGGACGAGTGTGCTGTTGCGATTGAGTTCGAGCCCGAACAGGCTGGCGAGGAACCCGGCCCCGAACTCCGACACCGAGGTGATGGTGACGATGAGCGCGCAGATGTAGACCCACGCCGCCATCCAGGCGTATCGCTTGCTCCACAGCCTCCGGGCCCAGGGGTAGATCCCGCCGGCGATGGGGAACTGGGAGACGACTTCGCCGAAGATGAGGGCGACGAGCAGCTGGCCGCAGGCGACGATGACGATCCACCAGATCGACGGAGGCCCGCCGGTCGACAGGGCCACGGCCAGCAGCGAGTAGACGCCGACGAGCGGAGACAGGTAGGTGAAGCCGAGGGCGAAGTTCGCCCAAGGACTCATCGACCGCTCGAAGGAGTCGCCGTAGCCGAGGACGGCCAGGTGGTCGGAATCGGAGAGATGGTCGCCTGATGGATCCTCGGCGGCTGAGGGGCGATCGGACATGGGGCACCTTCGTTCGAATCGACGTTGATTCTTCAGCTGTTCGTCATCGTAGCGCCGAATCTCGCCCGCGTGGACGATCCTGGTCTCCCTCTCGTGGCGGAGGTGTCATGCCGCCTCGGGTCGTAGTGTGGAATCACACCCGCAGACACCGGCACCGCCGCCGCTCGGTCGGACATCGTCGAGGAAAGAGGAGAGAGCGTGAATTCGCAGGGACCCACCGAATCCGCCGAGGTGTCCGGACCGGCCGATCCGACGGTCGACACCGCCGAGGCCGTCGACGCGAAGGGGCGTCCGCTCGCGGTCGAACCGGCCGCAGTTCCCTGGCTCGAGCTCGGCCTCTTCGTCCTCATCGCCTTCGGACTCGCTTGGCTCGTGTGCCTGCCCCTGTGGGTCACCGGCCAGGGGCTCAGCGACCCTCTGGCCGTCCAGCTCTACGGCGGGGTGATGATGTTCACGCCGCTGATCGCCGGCTTCGTCGCCTTCCTCGTGCAGCGCCGACGGGCACGGCGAAGGGCGCAGACCCTGGCCAGTGCACCTCGCTACTTCGGGTTCTGGCCGCTGCGGCCGTTCGGCCGAGTCATCTGGACGACCGTGGGAGCCTTCTTCGGCATTATGGTTCTCGTTGTCCTCGGCTACCTGCTCAGCGGCGCCTTCGGTTGGCTCGGTCTCGATCTGAGCGGGCTGTCGGGGTTCGAACAGCAGATGGCCACGCTCCCGGGCTTGGACTCGGTGCCGATCACAGTTGCCGTCGGTCTCTTCCTGCTGCTCATGGTGATCAGCTCGGTGGCCACCGTCTTCGTCACCATCGGCGAGGAGTTCGGGTGGCGGGGCTGGCTGCTGACGAGCCTGCGGCCGCTGGGCACCTGGCCGGCCCTGCTCATCGTCGGTGCCGTCTGGGGCCTGTGGCATGCGCCGCTGATCCTGCTCGGCTACAACTTCAACCGCCCCGACATCACCGGTCTGGGGCTGATGGTGCTCGGCTGCGTGATGCTCGGCGTCCTCTTCGGCTGGCTGCGCCTGCGCACCGGTTCCGTCTGGCCGGCCGTCTTCGCCCACGCGGCACTCAACGGATCGACCAGCCTGCTGCTCGTGCTGCTCATCGACGCCGAGGCGCCGACCCCCGACCCCGCGCTCGTCACCTTCCTCGGTGCCTCAGGATGGATCGTCTCTGCGGTCGTCATCGCAGTCCTCGCAGCCACCGGGCAGTTCCGCAAGCGCCCGGAGCTGGGGACCAGGGCGAAACCCGCCGCACACGTGTGAAGCCCGGGGGCCATCCGTGATTCTTGAGGCGCGGGCCCGGCGTCGGTTAGGCTCAAAGCCCCCACCGACTGAAGGAGAACTCTGTGACTTTTGGACCATCGCTGCTGCAGACAGCAGGACGCATGCTCACCGCCCCGATCTTCATCAGCGGCGGATACTCGGCCGTGAAGGATCCGGCCGGAAAGGCGGCGATGGCCGAGTCGACGCTCGACGCCCTGCGCGACTACGTTCCCGGTCTGCCCGATGACAACGAGCTGCTCGTGCGCATCAACGGCGGCGTGCAGATCCTTGCCGGCACCACCCTGCTGTTGGGCATCAAGCCGCGACTGTCGGCGTGGGCGCTCGCCGGATCCCTCGTCCCGACCACCCTGGCCGGGCACTCCTTCTGGGAGATGGAGGGCGGCGAAGCGAAGGCCCACCAGACTCAGTTCTCGAAGAACCTCGCCGCCCTCGGCGGACTGCTGCTGATCGCCGGCTCCGGAAGCAGCCGGAAGGCCATCGAGAAGGCCTCCGCCAAGGCCGCGAAGAAGGCCGAGAAGCGCGCCCTCAAGCAGGCCTGAGCCGCACCCCCCTCAGTTTCTCCTTTGCTTAGGGTAGGCTAATCAAAGACAAAACTGAGAGGGCGGGTGCGAATGGTCAACTGGCAGCGCGGAGTGATGCGTCTGATGCGCATCACGAATCACGAGGTGATCGTCACCGGCATTGAGGACTTCACCGCGAGATACCGTCGGATCCACTTCTCCGGGCCCGAGCTGCTGGCCCAACTCGACGAGGTCTTTCCGACTCTGTGGACCCGGCTGTGGTTCCCGCACCCCGAGAAGGGCGAGGGCCATCTCAGCCAGCGCGGCTACACCTTCGCCGCCATCGACCTCGAGGCCGGAACCTTCAGCCTCGACTTCGTCCTCCACGGGGACGCGTCCGCCAGCACTGCGGGCAGCGGACCTGGTGCCGCTGGCGGTGGGTCCGGAACCGCGGACATCGGCACCGCAGACACCGGCACGGCGGACGTCGGGCCCGGCGCTCGGTGGGCGGCCCGGGTCCGTCCCGGCACGAGAATCGAAGCCGCCCTCACCCCGGCCCGCATCGACCTGCCCGACGACACCTCCCACCTCCTCCTCGCCGGTGACCTCACCGCGCTGCCGGCCATCAACTCCTGGTGCGAGGCCGTCCCCGCCGAGGTGGCCGTGACCGTGGCGATCGTCGCCGAGCCTGAGGAGGTGGCCGGTCTGCCGGTGTCCGCCCACCCGAATTCGACGTGGGACTGGGTGAACCCGGAATCGAGCGCCGAGGTGGAGCCGAAGCTTCGAGCGGGCCGAGCTCTGGCCGCTCACCTGCGCGGCCTCGACCTCGACGCGCAAGGTCTCTACGCCTGCGCCGCCGGGGAGCGAGGGCTGGTCAAGGACGTCCGCCGCATTGTCAGAGGTGAGCTGGGTCTGGGCCGATCCCAGCAGTTCTCCCAGGTCTACTGGTTCGCCGACAAACCCACCGGCTGATCGCGGGAAGCGCCCACAGGCCGGGCTCCGTCGCCGGCGATTGCGCTCACCCCCTGGCAATCAGTGCAGAAACGCCTATGCTCGGAGCATGGTCAAGGCACTTCTCATCGTCGATGTCCAGAACGATTTCACCGAAGGCGGCGCGCTCGGCGTGACCGGCGGCGACCGCGTGGCCGAAGGCATCACAGGCCACCTCGAGGCGCATGCCGGGGACTACTCCGCGATCATCGCCTCCCGCGACTGGCATGATGCCGACAGCGACAACGGCGGCCACTTCAGCGACACCCCGGACTTCGTCGACAGCTGGCCCGTCCACTGCGTCGCCGACAGCACCGGCGCCGAGTTCGACCCGCTGCTGTCGACCGCAGCGATCACCCACGAGGTGCGCAAGGGCCAGGGCAGACCCGATTATTCGGCCTTCCAGGGGACCACGGAGACGGGGAGCAGCCTCGGCGAGCTTCTGGAGGAACTCACCGTCACCGAGCTCGACGTCGTCGGCATCGCCACCGACCACTGCGTGCGCGCCTCCGCCCTCGACGCATTGGACTCGGGTGTGAAGGTCCGCGTCCTCACCGACCTCGTCGCCGGAGTGGGGGAGGAGTCGAGTGAGGCCGCGCTGTCCGAGGTAGAGACCGCGGGCGGACAACTCGCCTGAAACGCTCCTCCTCCGTCGGCCTCTTCTATGCTGAGACTCAGCGCCTCACTTATCGCTCAGCCCGAAGAACGCGTCGTCAACGCCACGTTCTTCGGGCTCACCGGTAAGTGGGCCTGAAGAACACTCCCTGGAGGGCCGTGTGAGAGAGACCAGGAGCCTCCCCGGAGCTGCCCAGGAGCCGCCCTCCCGACGATGCCCCTTCACCTCCAGCTTCCATTATCGCCCCAGGTCAGGGCGTTTTCCCCATCGAAAGTTGCAGGCCAGATCTGAACTCTTAGGCGATGTGCCGAGGTCGGTGAATTGATGGACTTGAGTCATGAACTCATTCCTGACAGCAGCCGCCCGCACACTGACATCGAAGCGCGGTTCGTGGCTCGTCCTCGGCGGGGTGGTCGTCGTCGTGGCCCTGATCTTCGGACTCCTTTCCGGGGCCGGCGAGGACCGTCCCACCGAGAACGCTCCGGCCGACTCCGAATCCACCCAGGCTCAGCAGATCCTCGTTGAGTTCCCCGAGGCCGACAGACAGTCCGTCATGGTTGTGGCCTCGAACGACGACGGGTCCGAACTGTCCGCCGATGACCAGGCGCAACTGAAGAAGCTCGGCAGTTCACTCGGCCAGTCCGTCGGCGACGAAGCCGATGAGAAGATGACCGGGCCGATACTCAGCGACGACAAGCAGGCCGCCCTGCTCATGGTGCCCATCGAGGTGGGGCTGACGAACTCGGACACGGCCGAGACCGTCGACGATCTGCGGACCACCATCGCCGATGACCCGACCGCCTCAGGACTCACAGATGAGGGCATGTCCCTGCTGGTCACCGGCGGTCCCGCGATCGGCGCCGACATCGCCTCGGCGTTCGACGGAGCCGATTTCACCCTGCTCATCGTCACCGTCGTCATCGTGGCGCTGCTGCTGATCATCACCTACCGCTCACCCATCCTGTGGCTGCTTCCGCTCATCGTCATCGGCACCGCCGACGGTCTCGCCTCGACCGTGACCGCGGCAGTCGGAGACTGGCTCGAGCTGCAGTTCGATGCGGGCATCATCAGCGTCCTCGTCTTCGGTGCGGGCGCGAACTATGCCCTCCTGCTCATCTCCCGCTATCGGGAGGAGCTGCGACGCATCGCCGATCACCGCACCGCACTCGCCGAAGCGTGGACCCATACCGCGACGACGATCCTCGCCTCGAACCTCACCGTCGTCCTGTCCCTGCTCAGCCTCGTCTTCGCCGTCATCCCCGGCACCCGCGGACTCGGCATCACAGCCGCCGTCGGCCTCATCATCTCCGCCGTCGCGGTGCTCATCGCCCTGCCTCCCGTGCTCGCGATCTGCGGCAAGAAGATGTTCTGGCCCTTCGTTCCCCAGGTCGACGACGCTGTCTCCGTGCAGAATGCGGATGGAGGCGCCACCCCCGCCGAGGCGGCCCCGCACTCGGTGCGGGAGCTCGGCGACCGAGCGGCGGACGAGGCCGCCTCGGCGAAGCCCTCGGTCTGGCGGAGAATCGCCACCCGCGTGGTCCGGAAACCGTGGCTGCACCTCGGTGCGGGAATCGTCATCCTCGGCGTCATGGCCTCCGGGTTCATCGGGTCCTCGATCGGACTCGACCAGACCGAGAAGTTCCGCGTCCAGTCCGAATCGGCGCAGGGCCTCGACGTCCTGTCCGAGCATTTCCCACCCGGGGAATCGCAGCCGATCTGGATCGTGGCGGACACCGAGCACGCCGATGAGGTGGTCGACTCCGTGGGCGGTCTCGACGGTGTCGTGCGCGCCTCGGCGATCGATGAGGCGACCGTCGACGGCGCCTCGGTCACGAAGATCATGGTCACCGGCGAGTTCGAACCCGACAGTGCGAAGGGGCTCGAACTCGTCGAGGACATCCGCGGCGACGTCCATGCCATCGACGGCGCCGATGCCGAGGTGGGAGGTGCCGCGGCCACGGAGCTCGACGCCCGTGACGGCAACCGGGCCGACTTCTTCACCATCGTCCCGATGGTCCTGGTGATCAGCTTCATCATCCTGCTCGGCATTCTGCGGGCACCGGTCGCGGCGCTCACCCTGCTGCTGGTCAACGTGGTGTCCTCGGCCGCGGCGATCGGGCTCGGCGCGTTCCTGTCGCGGACGATCTTCGGCCAGTCCGCGCTCGACGCGCAGGTGCCGATCCTCGCGTTCCTCTTCCTCGTGGCACTGGGCATCGACTACTCGATCTTCCTCGCCCACCGGGCGAAGAAGGAGTCGGTCGTCCACGGCGGACGGCAGGGCATGGTCGAGGCCGTCGCCCACACCGGTGGGGTCATCACCAGCGCCGGCATCGTCCTGGCCGGAGTGTTCGCGGCACTCGGCATGCTGCCGCTCATGGTCCTCGGCCAGCTCGGACTCATCGTCGGAGTCGGAGTCCTCGTCGACACGATCATCGTGCGCACCGTCATCGTGCCTTCGATCTTCGGACTCGCGGGCAATGCGGTGTGGTGGCCGAACCGGGCGATCACACACCGGTCGGGCGAGGATTCCGAACCCGCTCGCCAGCCGGAGGAAAAAGGCCGCCAGCAGGGAGAGAGCATGCACCTGCTGGCCGAGAAGGAGCACGCAGGCAGCGGATCGCATCGCGGCAGGCACTGAGCCGGAGGTCATCGCGGTGGGCGGACCCGTCGGTGGGCAGGCCCGCCGGCGGACCTGCCCGGGGACGGGCGGGCCCGCCGGCACATCGACGTCCGCATTTCACACCAGCGACGGATGTGATTGAGTTGGCAGGAAGAATCACGAGAGCAGGACTTCAGCGCCCCGGCACCGCCGAGGCGCATCGGCGGGAAGGTGACAGCGTGGGCGCACGCAGATGGACGGAACGCACGATGGAGATCGGCCAGCACGCCATCGCCGTCGTCCTGACCGTCATCGCCTGCATCCGCGCCGTGACCAACGGCGCACCGCTGATCGCGGCCATCGCCGTGAGCGTTGTCTTCCTCTCCTGGTACACCCTCGGCGCCGTCCGCGCCGCCCGCACAGGTGCGCTCGTACTCGCGAAATGGTGGCTGATCGTCCTCGCCGCCGCCTGGCTGTGCACCCTGCTCGTCTCCGCCGAATTCATCTGGGTCGCGTTCCTCCTCTGGCTGCTGGCCGGCCACCTGTTCTCCCTGCGCATCGCCATCGTCTTCACCGCGCTGACCTACATCGCGACCGTCGTCGCACCGCTGGCGCACTACGGGCAGGTGCTCGCGCCGAGCATCATCGGATCCCTCATCGGAGCCGTCTTCGCCCTCGGGCTCTCGCGGGGCTACATCGAACTGCTCCGCGAAGGCCGACGTCGCGAGGAGCTGCTGCGCTCGCTCGAGCTCGCCCATCAGAACCTGCTCGACCTCCAGGATGAGCTCGCGCTGACCCAGCGCCATGCCGGTGAGATCCAGGAGCGCACCCGCGTCTCCCGCGACATCCACGACACGATCGCCCAGTCGATCTCATCCATCCGGCTCATCGCCCACGCCGAGGCGGAGCGCACCACCGATGACCACGCCGCTCAGGTGCTGGGACAGGTCGAGGACCTCGCCGCCCAGGGGTCTCGCGACGTCCGTCGCATCATCGCGGCCCTGGCCCCGGCCGAACTCGAGGACGGGGCTCTGTCCGCCGCCATCCGCCGGCTGCTGACTCGACTGGAGGAGGACACGTCCATCGTCGGTCGCCTCGACCTCGATGACGCCCTGCCGACCCTGTCCGCCGAGGTGGAAGTGGCGCTGCTGCGGACTGCGCAGTCGGCCCTGGCCAATGTCCGCCAGCACTCCCGGGCCAGTCGGGTGATGATCAGCCTCATGGACGTCGACGGGGCGATCAGAATGGACATCGTCGACGACGGCGTCGGTATGGACGATCCGGAGAATCGGCGGCGGAATCCCGAGTCGGGATTCGGCCTCGACTTCATCGGGTCGCGGATGAGCGAGCTCGGAGGCGAGCTCGTCATCGAATCGACGCCGGGCTCGGGCTTCGCGATCTCGGCGACCCTGCCGGGCCAATCCCAGCTGCGCACGCGGGGCGGAGGCCTCGGCACATCCGCTCAGGGCACGGTTGCGGACAGTGCGGGTCGCCTCGGCGAGGGTGGGATCGGCACCGTCGGCGGCAGCGAACACAGCGACACCGACCCAGGGGAGAGCCCATGAGCATTCGAGTGATCCTCGTCGATGACCATCCGGTCGTGCGGGCCGGTCTGCGGTCGGTCGTCGACGCCCCCGAGCACATCGCCGTCATCGGCGAGGCCGACAGCGGAGAGGGAGCGCTGGCGATCGTCGACGAGCTCGACCCCGATGTCGTCCTCTGCGACCTGCGACTGGGGGAGGGGATCGACGGCATCGAGGTGACCAAGCGGCTGCGGGCACTGCCGAACCCGCCGGCGGTGCTCATCCTCACGACCTTCGACCTCGACTCGGAGATCGTCGCAGCTCTCAACGCCGGCGCCTCCGGATACCTGCTCAAGGACATCGACCCCGGCGACATCTCGATCGCGATCGAGAAGGCGGCGAAGGGAGGCACCTACCTGCCGCCCGAGATCTCGTCGAAGGCCATCGCCGCCATGCGCAATCCGGGGCCGAAGCTGACTCGACGCGAGCGCGAGGTCGTCAAGCTCCTGGCCACCGGCGCCTCGAACGCCCAGATCGCCCAGGAGCTGTTCGTCACCGAGGCGACCGTGAAGAGTCACCTCGTCAATGTCTTCACCAAGCTCGGCGTCGACTCCCGGGCCCGAGCCATCCGCGTCGCCGAGGATCGAGGGCTGGTTTGAGCCCCCGCCCGGTCCAGGACGCGCCTGGCCCCAGGCGGCGACCAGGCGTCTCGTCGCTGAATGTAGGTCGCAATCGGACACTG
>Ga0209487_1002300_pt1 | contig 15624 bp, 11 predicted proteins | sample Poulit2012_FD_187524 | JGI IMG/M metagenome (GOLD analysis project Ga0209487, IMG submission 187524) | Agricultural soil microbial communities from Georgia to study Nitrogen management - Poultry litter 2012 (SPAdes) (version 2) | ecosystem: Environmental > Terrestrial > Soil > Agricultural land... | reverse complement strand
AAAGGTGGCGAGCTCGGTCAGGAAATTGAAGCGTTGCGGCAGCTCCAACCGGATATCGTTATTGAGCGACTTCCGGTCGCCTCGTTTTTGAACGACCCCTACTTTGTCGAGAAGGAGATCGTATCGGCTTACACAAGGCCAGAAGATGAGTAACCTCGAGCGCGCGCTTAATCGGACGGAACGCCTGTTCAATATCATTCTGCAGCTACAAGGGCGCCCGAACATGACATCGCGCGACCTTGCCGAACACTTCGGTGTTAGTCGCAGGACGATATTTCGGGATCTGCGCGCCTTGTCAGAGTCGGGTGTGCCGCTCACCTATGCCGAGGGCGGTGGCTATGAGATTCTCGACGGCTATCAGTTACCACCACTCATGCTAACGGCTCGGGAGGCCGCCACACTTCTAATGGGTGCCGAGTTCATGAAGCTGCAGTCGGACCCGTCGCTCAGGAAAGATGCCGATCAGGTCGATCTCAAGATCCGCGAGGTGTTGCCGCGATCAATCGGCGATTATGTCGACCGGCTGAAACAGCGCACAGCCCTCGATCCTTACTGGATCCATGCGGCGGCCGATGAAGAGGAGCCGGAGGGAGGGGGGTGGTACGAGCTCAGCAGAGCGGTGGCCGAGCATTACGCCGTCATCATGGAATACCTTGTGATGAGCCGCGGCGAAGTCACGCGCCGGACCGTCCATCCGCTGGCACTCGTCTACTACACTGACCACTGGAATCTCATCGCCTTTGACTTGCTGCGGAACGGAATCCGAAACTTCCGCCTCGATCACATCCTGACGATGCGGGTTTTGTCGGAGCGCTTCGAGCCCCCAGCGGATTTCGATCTCCGCGAGTACCTCGAGGAACGCGCCGCGCCCGACGATATGATCGACGTCAAGCTTCGCTTCTCAGCCACGGCCTACCGCCTCGCGCGAACCCGAATACCGGCCCGGGTTGTGGAAGAGGTCGAAGATGAGAACGAGGTCGAAGTGGCGTTTCAGATTGAGAGCCTGAAGTTCCTCGCCCGCTGGATGCTGAGCTTTGGAGGCGAAGTCCGCGTAGTCGAACCCGATCGATTGCGGCGGCTGGTTCGAGAGGAAGCTGAGCGAATCCTCCAGGCGAACACGAAATAGTCCATTCATGGGACATTTCTGAACACGACACGCCTCCAGAGTGCCGTACGGCCTCTCAGGCGATCGCCGCGGCGAGGCGATACTGCATGTCGGGCAGCCTCGAGATCACGCGCCTGCGGCCGTTTACAGGGCCCGGTTTTCGGAGGACGTGGTCTGCAATTCGATGCTTTCGCCATTTACTTGCAGGCGTTGCATGATCTCGATCGCAGCCTCGAGGTCAGGTACTTCCTGCACGATCGCTCTCATCTTCTTACCCTTCTCGTCTCGAAGCACGTACCGCTTCTCGAGATCATTGAGCTGAGCGAGCCATGTGTAGAATATGTGCTGGTAAAAGTAGGGGTCCTCTTCCTGGGACGGCGGGTAGAGGAATAAGCGCTCGTTCTTGTAGAGGACCTTCCGGAGCCGCAGTGGTTGACCGAGTAGTTTCAATCGGGCGGCGCGAAGCAACTGGTCGACCTGCTCCGGCACCGGGCCGAAGCGATCGAGCATCTCAAGCCGTATATCATCCAGCGCCTCGCCCGATGCCGCCTCACTAATGCGGCGGTAGACGTTAAGGCGTTCGACGTTGTTCGACAGATAGCTGTCAGGAATAAGTGCGTCCTCATCGACGTCGACCACGGTTTCAAGCGGCCGCGGCACATGTTTCTTGTCGAATACGTCAGCGAATTCTTCGGTGCGCAACTCTCCAACGGCTTCATCGAGCAACTGATGGTACGTTTCGAAACCGACCTCATCAATGAATCCACTCTGCTCACCCCCGAGCATGTTGCCTGCGCCACGGATGTCGAGATCGCGCATGGCGATGTTGAATCCACTTCCGAGTTCGTTGAACTCTTCCACGGCTTGCAGCCGCATTCGCGCTTCTCGCGTCAGTCCGTGGACCGACTTGACAAGGAGGTAGCAGAACGCCTTCCGATCCGCCCGACCAACCCGCCCGCGCAGCTGATGGAGCTCCGATAGGCCGAATCGGTCGGCGTGGTTGATGATAATCGTATTCGCATTCGAGATGTCGAGTCCGTTCTCGATGATATTTGTGGATATCAACACATCGAACTTATGGTCGATGAAATCCGCCATCACCGTCTCCAGCTGGCTTGCCTTCATCTGTCCGTGGGCGGTCCGCATCCGCACTTCGGGCAGCATACCGCGCAGCATGGCGGCGACCTCCTCGATAGACTTTACGCGGTTATGGATGAAGAACACTTGCCCGCCACGCGTTACTTCGTATTGAATAGCGTCGCGAATAAGGTCCTTATTATATCCATGTATCTCGGTAATAATAGGTTGACGGTTCGGTGGCGGCGTATTGATGATTGACAGATCGCGTGCGCCCATGAGTGAAAACTGCAGGGTCCGGGGAATGGGTGTTGCTGTTAGCGTCAGCGTATCCACCTCCGCGCGAAGTTGCCGCAATCGCTCTTTAGCTGCGACGCCGAATCGTTGCTCTTCGTCGATGATGAGCAGGCCAAGGTCTTTGAACTTGACGTCTTTTGATACCAGGCGGTGGGTACCGATGAGCACGTCGACTTCACCTCGTTCAGCCGACTGAACGATCGCTTTCTGTTCAGCAGCTGTTCGGAAGCGCGACAATGCCTCGACCTTCACCGGAAACGGCTTGAGGCGCTCGGCGAACGTTTCATGATGTTGCGCAGCGAGGATCGTCGTCGGGACCAGCACAGCGACCTGTTTGCCATCCTGTACCGCCTTAAAAGCCGCTCTGACCGCGATTTCTGTCTTTCCAAATCCCACATCTCCGCACACCAGGCGGTCCATCGGCACGGGCTGCTCCATATCCTCCTTGACGGCAGCCACGGTAGCCGCCTGATCGGGCGTATCCTCGTAACGAAATGATGCCTCCAGTTCCCGCTGCCAAACGGAATCGGCCGCGAAGGCAAATCCATCTGATGATTTCCGCTGGGCGTACAGCTTGATGAGATCGCGCGCGATGTCTTTAACGCGCTTCTTGGTGCGGGCTTTTGTCCGTTCCCACTGGCCCGTCCCCAGCTTGGTGAGCGACGGCTGATGACCTTCCTTCCCCGAAAACTTATGCAGCTTGTAGAGTGCGTTGACATTGACGTACAGCACATCTTCGTCGCGGAAGAGGAGCTTCACCGCCTCCTGCTGCTTGTCGCGCACCGTGATGCGGTGGAGACCGGAGAAGCGGCCGATCCCATAGTCGACGTGTACCACAAAATCTCCGGGGCGGAGGTTCTGGACTTCTCGAAGCGTGAGCCCACCGTAGGATTGTTTCCGTTTACGCTGCGTTGGGCGGTGGTAGCGCTCAAATATCTGGTGGTCGGTATAGACAGCGAGCTCGGCTTCAGGAACGGAGAACCCGCCGTTGAGCGACGCCACCTTGAGGTCGAGACGGAAGTCCCGCACCTCGGTCTCCATTAGCTCGAGGATGCGCTTTAGCTGAGTCTGGCTGTCACATAGGATAACAGTATCGAGCCCTTCGGAGGTGTTCTCGCGGATCTGGCGGCGGAGGACGTCGATTGACCGGTTGAAGACCGGCTGGGGACGTCCGCCGGCATCAAAAACGACTTCCGCGTCGCCCATGGGGAAGGACCCGAACTGAAGACGCCCGAATCTCATGAGCTCGAGCTCCAGCTCATCAGCGCGGAGATAACGATTCTCAGGGAGTGGAAACTCAACCGCTTCGTGCCGTTCTTTGGCGGCTGAATACGCCTGTTTCACAGATTCAAACCGGTCCTCGGCGATACCCTGGAAGCGTGCTTCGTTGTAAGTGAAGATCGTCGTGTCTTCCGTCAGGTAATGGAAAAACGGGTCGAAGTCGGATGCATCACTGCTTCGTCCTTCAACGTCAGGTACGATACGCGCCGTCTTGAGACGGCTGACGGAGCGCTGGCTACGGGCATCGAATTCCCGGAGTGAGTCGACCTCATCACCGAAGAATTCGATTCGGATGGGGTACTCGCCCGCGAAGGGGAAGACGTCCAGGATTCCGCCTCGCAGCGCGATGTCGCCGGGTGACTCCGCAAACTCGAGTCTTGTAAACCCGAGTTCAATCAGCCGCTTGACGGCCTCCATTGGTTCGATGACGTCGCCGGTAGAGACAGTCCAGGTGGCGTCCAGCAGCTTCTGTTGCGAAGGAACGCGTGCCTGAACCGCATCAAGTCCGGCCACAACGATCAGCTTTTCGCCCCGGCTGAGCCGCTGTAGTATTTCGGAGCGTGCAATCGCGCGCGCGGATTCCTCTACGTAATCCGGGTCGTACGGATTGTGGTCCGATGTGGGAAGAAGCACGACCTTCCCTTCCCCCATCACTTGCTCGAGATCGCTCACGAGGAACGCAGCCGACTCATCATCCTCCGTGATGCAGCAGTACGTTGCCGGCCGCTTATCGAAGAGTGCGGCGGTGAGGATTGCAGCGAGTGAGCCCACCGCATGCTCGACGCGTGCCGTACTTCCATCGCCTGATGCGCGCTGCCATGCGGCAATCTCGGTGACAACGGGTAACGTGGCGAGGCGTGGGTAAAACGGCAGATTGGACACGAGGTGCAGAAGTTGACTCAACGACCAAAAGCCGCAGCACCATTATGGCGCTGCAGCGACGCGAGTCAACGCATCTCGTGCTGGTGAGGTTCGCAAGGTTTCACGTGAAACAACGGGAGGAAGCGGGAGGATGATGTTCCACGTGGAACGTCAGGACGTGAGAGCGCGACGAACCTTTCCGTCAGCATTCGCGAGTCGTCGCTGTGCTTCGCTAATGTCCACCCCGGCCAGAAGCGAGACCAGAGCGGTTTTGACGTGCCCGTCCGCCTCGCTCAAGGTGCGCGACGCCTCTTCATAGCCGACTCCGGTGACCGTCATAACGATGCGGCGCGAACGCTCGACGAGTTTCTTATTGGTCGCCTTGAGGTCTACCATCATATTGCCGTAAGTCTTACCAAGGCGAACCATAGAGGTCGTCGTGATCATGTTCAGGACGAGTTTCTGGGCCGTCCCGCTCTTCATGCGTGTTGAGCCCATGACGACTTCAGGTCCAACAACCGGGCAGATCGCAACGTCGACGCTCAGGTCGAATTCAGAGCGTGGGTTGCAGGTAACGAAAAGCGTACGTGCGCCGATGTCGCGCGCGTGTTTTACCGCTCCAACCACGTAGGGAGTCCGCCGGCTGGCTGCAATTCCACAAACAACATCAGACGGCGACACGCCGATGAGTGACAGGTCTCGGGCACCGTCCTCCTCGCGGTCCTCTGCGCCTTCCTGTGCTACGAACATGGCCTCAGTGCCTCCGGCTATGAGGCCGACGACCATCTCCGGAGGCGTGCCAAAAGTCGGCGGGCATTCAGCCGCATCAAGCACGCCCAGGCGTCCGCTGGTCCCGGCGCCGACATAGATCAGTCGGCCGCCCGCTCGGAGCGCGTCAACCACGATATCCACGGCACGTTCGATGTACGGAATCTCCCGTCGAACAGCCGGCGGCACGAGGTGATCTTCGGTGTTGATGATCTCCAGGATCTCACGCGTCGAGGCCTCATCGATGTGAGTGGAATTCGGGTTCTGCTGCTCGGTGGCCAGGCGACCGATCTCGTCAAATAGTGGCGGAGGTTGACTCATACAGCCTGCAGGACGTGTGAAGTTCGAGTGCGGCGAAACAGCACAAAAATTAAGAGGCCAAAAAGAAGAAATAATATCACGGCGACAAGCGGACGTACACCCCCAGGCGAGCTTCTGATGACATGCTGCGGCACAGGAGACGTGTCGCCGTAAACAACGGGATTGCCCCACAGAAACGGACTCGCCAGCAGTCCATCATGTTGATAGAGATACTCGAGCTGTGCCTTTCGCAGCGCTTCATCCTTGGGTATCCCGTCGGCTAACTCCCGATAGAACGAAGTCATGATACCAGCGATAGCCTGGTCCTCCGCCGCCCAGTGCGTCGATACGACCGCGCCCACATCTGCCGCACGAAATCCGTACTGGAAGCCGGCCATGCCCTCACCGAATACCGGACCGGTGGCTGTGGCGCAGCCACTCAAAACGACGAGCGGCGTTCCAAACGCCCGCCGGAGGAGCTCAAACATGAAGACGGTTCCATCCGTATGGTCGTCATCTGCGAGCAAGATCCGATGGTAGAGCGGGGAGGTCGGGTGGACGATCGCATGGGTAGCAACATGAACGCCCCAGGCATCGGAGAGCGACCGAAAAAGCTGATCGCGCGATGCGCCGTCCGGGACCAGGACATCGGTCGAGCGAAAGTGATGTCCGACGGTTCGTACCTCCTGTGTTACCGCAGGCAGGTTGGGGAGGTCACCGTCCTTACTCCAGTGTGACTTCCGCGCGAGGGCGGCAAACGCGCCGCGGCCGGCAGGTGAGCCGCCGGGAGCGAGAAGTAAACTCAGAGCCAACTCATGCGACAGCGCATGATCCTCCATCAGGTATCGTGCCGACCGGTACTCATAACGACCGGCGTGTTCGGATACGAGAACCGAGAACGGGACGCGGAAAAGAGGGCCGTCTGGCACTACGACGATTCGGTCTCCATTCTCTACAAACCGGTGCACCGGTTTAAAAAGCAGATCATAGAGAGTCTTCAGTCGGCTCAAGTCCATGGAGCCCAAGGAGATCGATCCTCTACCCGGCTTGTCTGAAACAGGGATAACCTGTGATACCGCTTCTGCCAGCGCATCATGCCCGACGTCGATCCGCACGGCCGCTACCGTATCAGGCGTGACAACGATGGCGTAGCTATAATTGATGGGATTCAACCAGCTTGCATCCCAGACCACATAAGACAGAGCGACTTTGTTCTCGGCACGCAGAAACCGTTGAATCGCGTCAAGGTCATAGGCCAGCTCATCCCCGGACGGCTCGACGACGCGCGTCAGCTCAACAAGCAATGATGCCTCTCGCGACCGTGCGCTATGATACGCGCCGTCGTTGCTGTCTATACTTGCCAGCTTTGATCGCACGTTCTCAAGCATAGCCACGAGTGAATCGACCCGCGTACCCGCACGCTCGGGCCCGGCCTGAATCCGCAAGTGGCGCAAGTACCGGGTACGGAACTCCTCTGTGAGCGCCAGTGCCTCGTGGACAAGGCCTTCCTCGAGCTTCAGCAAAGCCAGAAGCCGCAAGGGCTCGTGATGCCTCGACGCCGCGAGAGCGGTCTCCGTGTATCCGTCGGCGGCGGCATGAAGACCGAAGATCTCACTCGAACGCCGCAGCCATTCCTTGGCGAACTCGATGTCTCCACGTGCCCAGTACATCTCCCCCAGATCTGAGGCCGACCGGGCTTGTAGTTCATACTCACCGAGTTCACCGGCCCGTCGGGTCGCTTCTTCGAGCCGGCCTACGGCCAGGTCGTGCATACCCAGGCGCCACTCGAAGTAAGCCAACGTCCGCAGGCCGACCATCTCCTCACGCGAATTCTGATCCTGAAGATGCCGCCTGAAATAGAGAAGCGCCTCCTCGTATGTTTCAGGTGTAAAGTCGACGCTGCTGATGAGGGCGAAGTAGGAGAGCGTCGCCATATTGCGTCGCTGGTGCAGTCCTGCGGCGTCGTACCAGTCGATACTTTCTCGGACACGCGTGAGCGCTACCTCCGCCCTTTCAGGATCTTTGACACTGAAATAGGCGAGCGCGTCGGCGAGGCGCTGGCCGACTTCTGCCCGCACGAAATCAGCTCGATCGAAATCGAAGCGTTCGATCACGCGGTCCACCTCGTCGAGGTGTTGAAAGACGTCCCCCTCCAGGTTCATCCGCCGGGCAAGCTCCGATAAGTGGAGGTGCGTCCCGGCTACGCGATACGGCTCTGCGGCGGCAATCGCATTCTCGAGCGCACGCTCGTAAGCGGAGCGGGCCTCCGTCAGTCGCGACCGAAGCAGCAACGACGCGCCGTACTGCGCCAACACATACGATTCCACACTCGGATCGATACCTGAATAATCGCGAACGTATTCCTCCGCCGCGGCAATGGCACCGTCGACGTCGTTCAGAAGCCGTAAAGCAAACAGCTCGTCGGCAAACCACGCGACACCCGCATCAGTTGAGCTCACCGCAAGACATGCGCGCGCCTCGCGACTCGCATCGCGGTAATTCTGGATTGCGCGTTGATCGCGCGACCATTCGTCTACTATAGCGTGGCGGGCTTCCTTAGCGCGAGTCACAACATCGTCACAACGATCCACGACTAACGGTGAAAAAAGCACCACCAACAAATAAAGGAGGGGCACACCGGATATTGATCTGGTACTCTGTGGCGGGTAAGTTGCACCAAAGTAATATAATCACGTAACGTGGAGGTTATTGATGATTTACCGAATGGCAACCGATCCCTCCGGAGACGACAAGAAAGACGACAAGCCCAAACCGAAGGGCGGGACAGGTCCGGGGGGTGATCAGGCACCTCCCCTCGAACCGCCCACCGCACACTAGCATTCAGTATCGATGCAACAAGCCGGTACCTTCGGGTGCCGGCTTTTTTTCATAGGCCCTGCGGCACCGTGCGTAGAAGACGCACTTTGACGGCATCCGGCCAAAGAGGCGCAGCAACCAGTCACACCCCAATCACTTTATGCGGCTTCGGCGAATCGTACTGGGCGGATTTCGGGCACACGGGCGTTCTGAGATCGAGTTCGGTGACGGGGTCAATCTCATCTTCGGACCAAACGGCGTCGGCAAGACCAATATTCTGGAGGCGATCCATTATCTGTGCCTCACGAAGAGCTTTCTCGCCGTGCAGGATCAGTATGTGCTCAACCGCGACGCCGAGTATTTTGAGGTGATAGGGGAGTTCGAAGGGGAGCAGCGCGCGGAGCTCAGCGCACGGACGGCCTTCGTTCCGGGTGAAGGAAAACGGATATTCATTAACGGGGCACCACTCGACCGTCTGGCCGACGTCGTGGGAATGATGCCGCTCGTTGTGTTCGCTCCGGATGACTATGTGATCACGGCCGGCGGACCTGAAGAGCGGCGCCGCTTTCTGAATAACATCCTCAGCCAGGCGCGGCCGTCCTATATGGAAGACCTGTGGGTGTACCGACGAGCACTCAAGCAGCGCAACGAACTGTTGGCTCAGTATCAACGCCTGCGTATGCCTCCGCCGGATGAACTCCTCGAATCATGGGATAATGAGCTGGCACGCGCCGGAGCCCGAGTTATATGGCAGCGGCTCGACTTTCTCCGCAATTTCGACCGGTACCTCGAGAACGCCTACGCTACGATGGCGCACGTAGTCGAGCGGCCGTCAATTACGTACTCGACATCCATCGATGTATCGGACGACGTGGATGCTGCGGGCGTCGAGTCTCGCTTCGGCCGCCGGATCAACGAGCGCCGCAGACGTGACACCGACCTCGGTCGAACCGGCGATGGACCGCACCGAGATGAGCTCGTGTTCGAGCTGAACGGGATGGACGTAAGGCGCTTTGCCTCTCAGGGCCAGCACCGAACATTCGGCATGGCCCTCAAGCTGGCGCAATACTTCTACCTACATGATCGCCTCGATGAGACGCCAATATTGTTGCTTGATGATATCTTTGACCATCTGGACGCCGGTCGCACCGAGGCCGTGCTCGAGTTGTTGAATAGCGACCGCATCGGCCAGTCAATTCTAACGTCAACGCGATCACAACCATTCACCGAGCAACTGGATTTCGATGGAGACCGGAATCGGCTGCTTGAAATCCGTGAGCGAGGACGGGCGCCGGTGCGAGTGTCTTCCTGACCGATGGCTAATGGTGACAAAACTGTCAGATGGGTGATTAATCGGTCTCCTGACCCGAACTCTGGAAGCCTTGACCCAGGTAATCGGTCTCGTCACGCCGTCTCTATAGCATGTTATCGATTCCCAATCGCTAAAACAGACTTGATACGATGAGTAGCCGCCCTGTACCCCGCCATTTGCATGTGGCGGTCATCGTAATGTTGCTGGTGACAACCGTCGCGGGGTGCGTCGTCCAGCGGAACCCGGTAACCGGCGAGCGCCGTGCGTATGGATGGGCCTGGAGTCAGGAACGCCAGCTGGGGCTTCAAGCCGACGGCGAGATCGCTACCCAGTTTGGTATTTACGACGACGCAGAGGTTCAAGCATACGTCGAGGCGGTGGCCGAGCGTGTGCTTGCAGAAAGCCACATGCGCCGGCCGGATGCAGAGGCCCAGTTCCGCGAGACCCCGTTCACGTTTCGCGTGCTCGACTCACCGGTCGTGAACGCGTTTGCGCTGCCGGGCGGTTTCGTCTATGTAACACGCGGACTTCTGGCCCATATGAACAACGAGGCGCAGCTTGCTGTCGTGCTCGGTCATGAAATTGGTCATGTCGCGGGACGCCATGCCTCGCGCCGCGCCTTCGAGCAACAGTTGGGGCAGATCGGTGTGATCGGCGGCGCCATCCTCGGGCAGGAAGTCCTGGGCGGCCAGGCGGCCCAGATGATTATGGATCTTGGCGGCACCGCCGCGCAGCTGCTGCTGCTCCGCTACGGCCGCGACGACGAGCGGGAGTCCGACAGGCTCGGCGTCGAGTATGCCGCGCTGAACGGATATGAAGTGGCCGAGGCATCTGAGTTCTTCCGGTCGCTCCGCCGGATAAGCGAAGAGCAGCAGGGTATCCCGACGTGGTTGTCTTCGCACCCCGATCCGGGAGAGCGCGAACAGACCATGCTCCGGCTGGCGGATGAATGGCGCCGGGAAGTCAACCTCCACCGCACGGGTCACGAGGAACTGATGCGCATCGTCGACGGGATCGTAGTAGGGGAGGATCCCCGTCAAGGGTTCACGCAGGACGGCTATTTCTACCATCCTGATCTCGCGTTCCGATTCCCCGTACCCTCAGGATATCAGGTTCTCAATCAGCCGTCGCAAGTGTTGATGGTGGAGCCGGAGCAGCGGGCCATCATGGGGCTCACAATCTCGCGCGAGGCGTCGCTGCAGGCCGCCGCAAACCGATTTACCTCGCAGAACGGAGTGAGCGTGGTCGAACAGGCGTCTACGACGTCCGGCGGTAATCCGGCGCGGTACGTATTGGCCGACGTACAGACCGAGCAAGCGGCCATCCGTGTGCTGAGCTTCTACATCCAGCACCGAAACAACATTTATAACATCATCGGCTACTCGCAGCGCGACGCGTTCGGTACCTACCAGGACACGTTCCTCCGCACCATGACCAATTTTCAGACGGTCACGGATTCGCGGATCCTCGATGCGCAACCTTATCGGCTGCAGGTGATCACGGCCTCGCGCACGGCGCCGTTTCAGTCGTTCGTGCCAAGCGACCTCCCGCCGGACATTACTGCGCGCGACCTCGCCATCATCAACCAGGTAGAAATCGACGAGCAGATCCAGCAGGGGCGCCTGCTCAAGATTCCCACTCGGTAGCTGCGGGCCGCCCAACAGTCGTGGTCTACGCCGCGTCGTCTGATTCGGAGCTCGGCGGAATGAGCGTAGCCTCTCCGCTGAGCGCCATCTTTCCTTCGCGGTATACCGTGACACGCGTACGGAGGTGCTTGTGCCGTTCGATCTTTTCGGCCACGCGCACTTCAACGGTGATGTCTGAATCCACCGGAACAGGTCTCAGAAATCGACACGAGATGCCGACGGCAACACTCCCATGGCCGGGGAAGTCGCGCCCAAGCACCTTCGATATGATGCCGAGGAGGAGTACCCCGTGGACGATCGGCTTTCCGAACCGAGTGGTGGCAGCATACTCGGGGTCGACATGGATGGGATTATCATCTCCCGTCACCTCGGCAAACTTCATGACATCTGCCGCTGACAGGTGACGATCGAACGTGAACGTGTCGCCGACGTTCAGGGATTCGTAGGTGTGCATCAAGACGCCGCGTTTTTTATCAGGATACGGAATTAAAGAAATGGCCCCCTCATTCGAAACTGAGGCGGGATGCTTCACCGATTCCCAAAACTAACGGGAAGAAACGTCGATCAATGCTTGTGCCACTCGATCAGCCACGTGATCCCATGTGAAGGCGTCGAGCACGCGCTGTCTGCCCCGGCGGCCCATGCGTTCGCGCAGCGGCGCATCCGCAAGCAACTTGATGAGTGATCCGGCGAGGGCGACCGGGTCATCCGGCGGGACGAGCATGCCGGTTTCGCCGTCAACAATGGCATCGGGGATGCCACCCGTGGCGGCGCCGATGACGGGGCGCTCGCATGCATTCGCTTCGAGAAAGACGATGCCGAATCCTTCGACAGCGGGTGGCTCGTTACGAGACGGCATTGCCACGACATCGGCCGACGAGTACACATCCGGTAGATCCTCGTACGGGATGCCTCCGCAAAAGTGAACGCTCTTTGTCAGGCCAAGTCGATCGACGAGAGCCCGAAGCTCCCTCTCGAACGGACCCTCGCCGGCGATGGCGAGCAGGGCGTCAGGCAAGGACTCGAGCACCCGCGGCATCGCTTCGATGACGGTGTCAAACCCCTTGCGCCGAACGATCCGCCCGATCGCGAGAATCAACGGGCGATCTGGGGCGCCGATACTCCCTCGGAATTCAGGGTTCTGTACCGGACTGAAACGGTCGGCATCAGTGCCGTTATTGATGACCTCGATGCACTCGTCAGGAGCACCGAGATTCTGCAGCAGGCCCGCCGTGAAACCACTCACCGGAAGCAGGAGGTCAGCATTTCGGACAACGTGCCGGCGGGCCTTTCCATATGCGATGGATAACGGCGGCGGCACCGCGTCAAAAAGCAACTCGCGGCCATGCGCGGCGACGACAACGCGCCGCGGAAAACCCGTCTTCCTGCGGGACCGCAGCGCCGGCAGCGCCGTCTGCCATTGCGCGTGAAAGCTAACATCGATGTTCAGGCTCGTTGCTCGCTTCGGCAGTTGTGTGAAGAGGGGCAGGGGAAGGAGATCCGGCCGAACGGCAATGCGCTGAACGAGCGGATCGAGCGTGGCGTCGATCTTAGTGGCATTCTTGTGGGAGGGAACGATGATCCGGGCGATGAGGCCTCGATCGGCGAGACGCCGCGCGATCTCCCACGAATATGTCTGAATGCCACCAACGGCCGGCGGGAAGTCCTGACTGATAAACAGTGCCCGCGTCATAGCCGGGCGAGAAGAGCCTTCGGAAGCCGCTGCGCCGTCATCTCCGGGCGGCGCGCAATCGCTCTGTCGATGAAGGTCGCCCAGGGCAGTGCCAGAAATATGAGCTGCAACGTGAACGCATTGAAGGCAATATTCATCGTCATCAACACCCCAAAATGCATCGCGATGATAATCGGCGTAATGTAGTAGCGTGTTTTACGAAACCACATCAGGAAGCCACAGAACTCCACGATCAGTCCAAACAGCAAAACGATCGTCCCGACCACGACGCTCCCGAGAATCATCTCCTGCAGGAAATTCAGCTCGTAGAGCCCGAACTCCGACAGCGAGTCGATATAACGCTCATTGATCCACATCCAGAGATGGCGTCCGTTTGGCCAGTTGAGCCCCGTACCGATCAGCTTCGCGAAGGCGGCCGTCACATAACCAAGTCCGACGAAGAAGTAGATAAACCCCAGCGTGAAACGCCGTCGGTGTGTCGGGTTATTGAAGAACGACATTGCAACGGCGAGCGCCAGAATGCTTACGCCGATCATGTTGGAGCCATGCGAAATCTCGCCCAGGCTATAGCGGCTGACGTATTGCAAGTGGAATAGCGCGATTGCGATCCAATAAGCTATGCCCGGGACGATCCGAGACACACCCAGCGCCGCCGCTATGGTAATTGCGCCCGCATTCCAGAACGCGAGGTTATTCCCGAACATGAACGAGACATCCACATAGCCGGCGATGCCGAGCGGCAGGAGAACCGTCTCGATCTGCGGTATGTACTGCGCCCAATCCCACACAAATACGAGCATGTAGACGACCAGGAAAAGCTCGAAGAACCGGAAGAACAGCTTTTCGCCGAGCGTCTCCTCAAGGTCGGGAGAGAAGAGGTTGTCAATCAGTCGTTTCATCATTCTGCGTCCAGTCCTTCGGCCATCGTTGCCTCGTCACCCTCCAGAAGCATCAATGGGCGGGCCGTCACTTGAACGCCGCCCCCCGATTGTTCACCGACCACGCTGTATACCATCAACCGTTCGTGTTCGGCTACACGACCTCGAAACATCGCCTGGAGCCCCCTCTGGTAATCTTCCGTCCACTCCTTCGTTTTGGACACGAAGTTAGAGAGGTCATTCTGAAAGATCCCGTGCTCCCCGACCGGGTAAACGCGCCCCGGAAGCTTGTCAATGGTGGCCGACTTCCACAGCTCATCCGCCGGTACCTCCGGCGGAATCTCCATCACGAGTGCGCGTGTCCATGGATTTCCGGCAGACGAGAACATCGGATAGATGCTCAGCGGCCAGAACTCACCAAGATGCGTTGACACGAGTAGCGCGTGTGCCACAAAGCAGGCGGCCAGAACACGCGCGGCCTTCTTCCGAAAAGTCATCAGTTTTCTCAGCTTGCGGATGCGATTAAGTATGCTGAGTACGGGTCCATGTTCGTGTAGATACATCGAGAAAAGTTCGCGGGTTGTGCGCAACAGGGCTGTGGATAGGACGTTGCTCGCCTCCACAATCATCCACCCATTCTGATGGCGGCGTCGGAAGACATTCGCGGCCGCTGCGAGAGGAAGCCTTTTTGGCAACGAATATTCGAGACAAGACGAGGTCTGTGTTCGACTGGTGGCGATCGCCGCAGGGGATGCTTGTGGCGAAGCGGCTTCAAGTATTGATGACCATAGGCATCGTCACCTACCTGGCGGTCCGCCTGACGTCGATCGGCTGGATAAGTATCGTTGAGTCGCTGCCGACGTCGCCGCTGTTCTACCTCCTCTTCGCGCTGCTTTACGTCTCGCTTCCACTCGCCGAGGTTCTGGTTTACCGAGCAGCCTGGGGGCCGATGCCGTTTCGGAAGACCTTTGGCGCGCTCATCAAGAAACGGGTGTACAACCGCGATTTGCTCGGGTATTCCGGCGAGGTCTATCTCTATATGTGGGCCCGCAACGTGGTTCGGAAGACGGAACGCGAACTGCTCGAGACGGTGCGCGACACCAATATCGTTTCGTCGGTGGCGTCGACGGCGGTCGCCGTCTGCCTGCTCACCGTGTTTCTCTACCTTGGCCACTTCAATGTACGCGGCTGGTTCAGCCACCAGCCGATCCATTATGTGCTCATCGGCGCCGCGATCGCGGCGGTGCTGATTGCGCTCGGCTGGCGCTTTAGGCGATACATTTTCTCGATGGCTCCACGCATTGCGGCCATCGTTCTCGGCATCTACGCCGTGCGCCTCATACTCGGCCAGGTTTTGCAGATCGGCCAGTGGTCGGTTGCCATGCCGTCCGTTGCGCTGTCAACGTGGTTCACGTTCGCGGCGGTGTCGCTCATCGTCTCGCGTATTCCGTTCATCCCGAGCCAGGATCTGGTGTTCCTGGGTGCGAGCGTCGAACTGTCCACTATGATGGATATCCCGACGGCGGGTGTGGCGGGGATGCTGTTGGCGATCAGCGTTCTCGATAAAGTGACGAATCTGAGTCTATTCG
>Ga0209487_1002299_pt1 | contig 15626 bp, 10 predicted proteins | sample Poulit2012_FD_187524 | JGI IMG/M metagenome (GOLD analysis project Ga0209487, IMG submission 187524) | Agricultural soil microbial communities from Georgia to study Nitrogen management - Poultry litter 2012 (SPAdes) (version 2) | ecosystem: Environmental > Terrestrial > Soil > Agricultural land... | reverse complement strand
GGGCCAGGTGACTGACGGTCTCGCCGGCCCGCACGGTGTGTGTGGTGGCGGAGCCGGAATTGCTGGACCCGCTGGAACTGTTGGAGCCGCCGGAAGTGTTGGACCCGCCGGAACTGCTGGACCCGCCGGAACTGCTGGACCCGCTGGAACTGGAGGAGCCGCCGGAACTGTTCGATCCGGGGATGGTCAGGCGCTGGCCGATACGGATCATGGCGTTGGAGCCAAGGTTGTTGGCCGAGATGATCGCGTTGACCGACGTGTTGTGTTTCCGTGCCAACGACCACACAGTATCTCCGGCGCGCACGGTGTGCGTGGTGGAGTCCGCATTGCTGGACGAGCCGGACCCGCCATTGCTCGAAGTGGAGGCTGTTGTTGTGCTGGCCCCACCGATGCGCAACACCTGGCCCACTCGAATGGCGGCCGATGTGTTGAGGTCGTTCTGGGAGATGATGCGCGCGACCGTGGTGCCATAACGCAGCGCGATGTGGCTGACCGTGTCCCCGGCCCGCACGGTATAGAGCGTCTCGCTGCTACCAAGCGGAGCCATACCCGCCGTTGCGCCCGTGGCCGCCGACTGGCCCTGTCCGATTCCGGCGAGTAGTTGGCCGCTCACCTGGCCCGGGGCTCGCAACGACGTGAGCCCATCGGCGCGGCCCGTCTGGATCGGTTCGCTCGCCATGGATGCGGGTGCGCTTGCCAGGCCGACAGCGGTTGCTGCGCTCAATGCGCCAAAGGCGGTGAGCCGCCTGCGCTTGGGCCGTGCACGACGCGCGGTACTCCTAGGGCTCATTCCTCAACTCTCCCCGTGGTAGATGAGCCACAAGTTCATCAAGTGATGAATGTGACTGCTGTTAAGGCTGTGACAGTACCGTGATGTCGGGATGCCCACAAGAGCGGAGACAGGGGAGAGTAAGCAGGCAGCCGGCGACACGGTGTTTCCTGCGTTGCGAGTCCGTGGGTTATCGGCGGAATGCGGGCGCGGCTAGCAGCGGCATGTGGGGGCGCATGAGACGACCGGCGCATGCCCGGCAAGCGCACGAGTGAGTTGCGTACCTAACCTGCGCGGTCAGTACACGTAGGCGCCGCTTCGCCGTGCGTCGTATCTACGGGGTGGTCCGAAGAACCCGCTCAGGTGGACCGCTCGATGGCGGCCCGGGCCAAGTACCGGGCCAGTTCCTGCACCTGAACCGGCCAACCAGATGTTGCGATCGCCGCCTGCGCTTCCGCGGCCCGAGCCGTGATCAGTTCCTCTACCTGCGCCACGGCCCCGGAGTCGCTAAGTATCCGGCGCACCTCCCGCAGGTCGTCGTCTGCGACCGGTCCGCCAAGAACCGCACGGATCCGATCAGCATCCCGGCGCGGGGCATTGGCCAGCGCTGTGGTGATCAACAATGTGCGTTTGCCTTCGCGCAGGTCATCGCCGCTGGGTTTGCCTGTGATCTCCGGGTCCCCGAATATTCCCAGGACGTCATCGCGCATTTGGAAGGCTTCCCCGATAGGCAGGCCGATCGCGCTGGTAGCGGCCAACTGGTCGTCGTCTGCCCCTGCCATGGCGGCGCCGATGAGCATGGGATGTTCCACGCTGTAACGGGCGGACTTGGACCGCACCACGCGGTGGGCCCGGTCGACGTCCAGTTGCGGTCGCAGGGACCAGGGGGCCGATTGCGCGTAGATGTCCAAGTACTGACCCAGGGTCACCTCGCTCATCATGTCGGTGATCAGCCGGTGGGCCCGGGACGCAGGTGCAGGCGGTACGGCGGCGGTCGCCAACCCCAACTCGTGATGGGCGAGCATGACGAGCAAGTCGCCCAGGAGGATGGCGGCGGCTTGTCCGAAGTCATCAGCGTCGTGCAGCATCTCATCCGCCCGGTGGCGCTCGGCGAACTGACGATGCGCTGCAGGGATGCCGCGACGGGTGTGCGAGGCGTCGATGACATCGTCATGGACCAACGCGGCCAACTGGAAGAACTCCAGGCCGACGCCGGCGCGTAGGGCCACGCCGGGGTCCTGCTCGCCGCTGTGGCCGGCCCATCCCAGATAGGCGAATGCCGCACGCAGGCGCTTACCGCCGCCCAGGAGTCGTTTGGCCACGTCATAGGCAGCCGAGACTTCCGGTCCGATATGTGCAGTGCGACGTTCGGACTCGGCGAGTGCCTCGTCCAACGCCGTCGAGACCTTGTCACGGAGCCAGTTGACCAAGGTGGCCGGGTCGTTGAACGCAAGTTGGGCAGTCACGCTCGTGAGCCTACCCAGGTGCACGGCGCAACCGGCCCGCCAACGCGCCAGATCCTTCTCGCCGTGGCCAGAACGCCGACAACCGCCCGTTAGTCCACAGTGCTATGGCTCGTCCACATTGGAGCCACAGGGCCTTCCGAGGTGTGCGGCCAGGCGCTGGACTGCCGATATGCGTACTTCTAACCAACCCACCGTTGTCCTACGTCTAGATGATCCGAAGGAACTGATGGCGTATCTGCCCTACCGCTTGGGTTTCTGGCCCGAGGAGTCGGCCGTCTTCTTCTGCCTGCGCCCGCGCGATCCAACCTCGGGCAGCGGCCGATGGAAGCCAGGACTGGTGGCGCGGGTGGATCTGGCGGACCTGGCGCACCCCGATACCAGCCACCGCGAGGCGGTACGAGCAGATCTCCTTGCCCATCTGCGCACCGACGGCGCCACGGCGGTCCTGGTTGTGCTGTACACCGCGGAGCCGGTGCGCCTGGGTGAAGCCCGACCTGGTCCGGCAGCCACAACGGTGCGATGGTGGTTGTCGGCCGGATTGGCAGCTGATCCGAGCCGCGTCTGGGTCGTGGCCGGGGACACCTACCGATGCCTGGAGTGCCAGGACGAGCCATGCTGCCCGACGGGCGGCCACCCGCTGTCCCGGATCGGGCACAGCCAGATCGGAGCGGAAATGGTTTATCACGGGCTAACCTACGCGCCGAATCGGGCCGCGCTCCTGGCGCCCGTACATATTGAACCCCGACTGCGGCAAGCAGCGATACGCAGTTCCGCCCGATGGCGCCGCAAGCAGGTGGCGTTCGGCCCGGACCGCACCGCGTGGCTGACCGAGTTGACCTCGGCCTGGGACCAGGCGATGACGGCAGCAGAAGAGCCGCTGAAAATGTCGGCGACCCGACTCGGTGCACTACAGGTGGGGCTGGAGGACCGATCGGTGCGTGACGCGGTGCTGTTGTCGGTAGCCACCGGCACTCCGGCCGTCCACGCCTTGGGGGCAGGCGCAGACGTACTCGCCGAGCAAGTGTTCAGCCACGGAGGCGCCCCGCCGGAACCGACCCGGATCTCCCGTGCCTGCGATGTCGTGCACGTACTGGCCGCCGCCGCGGCCCGGGGCAGATCAGCCGCTCCTTGGTCGGTGATCGCCTGGCTCGCCTGGTACGAGGGCAACGGAGCCCGCGCCGACCTATGCCTCCAACGGGCCCTCAGCGAGGACCCGACCCACCGCTTGGCCCAACTGATCCGGCGCGCCGTTGACCACGGGATCCCGCCGGGGTGGGCGCGGGTGTTGCCCACCGCCGGATAGCGCTCGCCAGGCCGCAACAAGGATCGCCGAGGCGCGAGCCGGATGGAGGAGGCCTGAACTCTGAGGCGCCTTGTGTCACCGGCCCTCCTCGACCGCGATAGTGTCGGAGTAGTTCGAGGTCGATGAAGGAGCGAACAACATGGCAGTCGTCGTCGGGTTCATCGCAACCGCAGAGGGGCGCGCAGCACTGGATGCCGCTATCGAGGAGGCTAAGTTACGGTCCCGCCGACTCCTGGTGCTCGTGCACGGGTCCCGGGAAACGGATTCCGAGGCCATCGAGGCAGCGATGGAGGAAGCACGCTCCACCATCGAACCCAGCGGTGTGGGATACGAAGTCCGACACCTCCAGCGCGGCAATGACGTCGCCGAGGCTCTCGTGCACACCGCGATTGATACCGACGCCGAACTCATCGTGATCGGGATCCGCCGCCGTTCCCCGTTGGGCAAGTTGATCCTCGGATCGAACGCCCAGCGGATCCTGCTGGAGGCTCCCTGCCACGTGCTCGCTGCCAAGCCAGTCGAGTAACACCGGAGTGTGGTGGCCGTGGCCGAACTGAACTCCAGTCCGCTGCACCAGGTGCACCTTGACGCCGGTGCACAGATGACGGACTTCGCAGGATGGTCCATGCCCTTGCGGTACAGCAGCGACAAGGCGGAACATCAAGCGGTCCGGCAGCGCGCGGGCATGTTCGACCTGTCTCACATGGGGCAGATCGACGTCAGTGGACCGCAGGCCGCGGAGGCCCTGGACATAGCGTTCGTGTCGGCCGTCTCTCGGCTCAGAGTGGGCCGAGCCCGGTACACCATGCTGGTGGCCCGGGACGGAGGCATCCTCGACGATCTCATCGTCTACCGGTTGGATGATCACGAGTTCCTGGTCATCGCGAACGCCGCCAATCGCCTCACTGTGCTCGATGAGATCACCCGCCGTAGCCGGGGACTCCAAGCGGCGGTAGTTGACCGAACGCCGCATCGGGCATTGATCGCTGTGCAAGGGCCCGCCGCGGTCAGCGTCCTGGCTTCGCTGCTGCCGGTGCACCTGGAGGACATCCGGTACTACGCGGCCACTCTCACCGAACTCGACCAGACCCCGGTGCTGCTCGCTCGCACCGGCTACACCGGCGAGGACGGATTCGAGTTGAGCCTGCCTGCCAAAGGTGCCACCCGGATCTGGAATCTGATCCTCGACGCCGGCGGAACCGAGGTGGAGGTGTGCGGACTTGCCGCGCGCGACAGTCTGCGCCTGGAGGCTGGGATGCCCTTATACGGTCAGGAATTGGGCCCCGATATCACCCCCTACGAGGTGGGCATGGGCCGGTTGGTCCACAGCGACCGCCAGTTCGTGGGCGCCGAAGCCCTGGCCGAGCGTGCTGCCGCAGGCCCGCGCGCCCACCTGCTGGGACTAACCGGTACCGGCCGCAGAGCCGCTCGCCAGGGGTACCCGGTCCACCACGACGGTGCGCCCGTGGGGGCCATCACCTCCGGGGTGCTCTCACCCACCCTGGGTTACCCCATCGCACTCGCTCGACTACAACGCCAGTACCCGCCCGGAGAGGTGCTGGAGGTAGACGTGCGCGGTAGCCTGCAGCACATGGAGGTTGTCGAGTTGCCCTTCTACCGACGGCCCACCTGACCACCACGAAACTACGGGCGCACCGACGACGGTTACCCGCCCGGCACTCAAAGAGGAGCGGAGCCGATGAGTATCCCCGCGGACCGGCACTACACCAACGAACATGAATGGGTGCTTCTGGAAGGTGAGGAAGCCACCGTGGGCGTCACCGCCTATGCGGCCGAATCCCTCGGGGACGTGGTCTACGTCGACCTGCCGGAAGTAGGGGCGCAACTGACGGCCGGTGAACCGTGCGGCGAGATCGAATCCACCAAGTCGGTTTCGGAGCTGTACGCCCCCGTGAGTGGGGAGGTCCAGCGCGTCAACGAGGCGGTGGTCGATGATCCCGAGGTGGTCAACAAGGACCCTTACGACGCCGGGTGGCTGTTCACCGTGAAGGTCTCCGAGACTGGTGAGTTCCTCGACGCCGATGCCTACCAGGAGCTCACCGCCGAATAACTACTTGGTCCGGCGTGCCCCGAATTCGTACGAAATGAGGTCTGTCTTGGTCGACGCCGTCCCGGAGTTCGTCCACCGCCACGTCGGGCTCTCCGACACCGATCGCACCACGATGTTGCGGGCGATCGGGCAGGACAGTGTAGAGGCACTGCTGGATGCGGCCATGCCCCCCACCATCCGCACGCCGGACCTGCCGGACGTGCCGTTTGCGACCTCCGAAGCACAAGTGCTGACCGAACTGCGTGAGATCGCCGCGAAGAACGCGGTGCGAACCTCGATGATCGGCCGTGGATACTACGACACGGTCACGCCGAGTGTGATCACCCGCAACGTGTTGGAAAATCCCGGTTGGTACACCGCGTACACGCCGTATCAGCCGGAGATCTCTCAGGGCCGATTGGAAGCGTTGCTGAACTTCCAAACAATGATCTCCGATCTCACCGGGCTTGAGGTCACCGGCGCCTCCATGCTCGATGAGGCCACAGCCGTGGCCGAGGCGATGCTGTTGGCCCGTCGGGTGGTCAAAGCCCCGCACAGGAACGTGTTCCTCGTCGACGCCGATACGCTGCCGCAGACGAAAGCGGTACTGGCCACCCGGGCTCGGGCCGTTGGCGTCGATTTGGTCGAGTTCGACGTCAACGCCGTACCGTCGGGGACTGAGGAAGCCTTCGGACTTCTGCTCTCCTACCCGCAAGCCAGCGGCCGGGTACCGCAGCGCAGCCAACTGGAGGCATGGTCACAGGCGGCTGCGGACACCGGCGCCCAGGTTGCCGTGGCAGCCGACCTGCTAGCGCTGACGCAACTGACCGAACCAGCCGCCTGGGGTGCCGACATCGTCGCCGGCACCAGTCAGCGGTTCGGGGTCCCGATGGGTTTCGGTGGCCCGCACGCAGGGTACCTATCGGTGCGTCAAGGCCTGTACCGGCAACTGCCGGGCCGGTTGGTGGGGCTGTCCAAGGACGCCGACGGCAAACCGGCGCTACGACTTGCGCTGCAGACCCGAGAGCAACACATCCGGCGGGAGAAGGCCACCTCCAACATCTGCACCGCGCAAGTACTACTGGCCGTCATGGCCGGCATGTACGCCGTCTACCACGGGCCGGAGGGGCTGCGCCGCATCGGGGCCCGCGTCCACGCCCATGCCACAGATTTGGCGAGCCGCCTCGCCCAGCGCGGTGTCGCCGTCGTCCATCGGTCCTTCTTCGACACCATCCAGATCCGCGTGCCCGGCCGCGCGGATGCGGTACTCGATGCCGCCCTGGCGCGCGACATCACTCTGTGGCGGGAGGACGGTGACACCGTCGCGATCGCCTGTGATGAGACCACGACCGAAGAGATCATCGACTCGCTGATCAGCGCGATCAGCGAAGCGGCCGGCAACGAGGGCGGGCACGTTGAGCCCGCTGAACCAGTCCGAACCAGCGGGCCGGACGGGGCGATGGGGTTCGATCCGGCACTATCGCGTACGAGCGAGTTCTGCACCCATCCGGTCTTCTCCTCCTACCACTCCGAGACGGCGATGATGCGCTACCTTCGCAGGCTGAGCAGCAATGATTATGCGCTGGATCAGGGCATGATCCCGCTGGGGTCCTGCACCATGAAACTGAACGCCGCCACCGAGATGGCCGCGATCACCTGGCCGGAATTCGCACGCATCCATCCATTCGCACCGCAACAGGACGTGACCGGCTACATGGAACTGATCGAGTCACTCAGTTCCTGGCTGGCCGATCTGACCGGCTACGCCAAGGTCAGTGTGCAGCCGAACGCCGGGTCCCAGGGAGAGTTGGCCGGCCTGTTGGCGATCCGGCGGTACCACGAGGCGAACAATGACCCCGACCGCGACATCTGCGTGGTACCGGCCAGCGCCCACGGCACGAACGCCGCCTCAGCGGTACTGGCCGGCCTGCGGGTGAAGATCGTGGCGACCGCAGAGAACGGGGACGTGGACCTGGACGACCTTCGCCGGGTGTTGGAGGAGAACCCTGGCCGGATCGCGGCGATCATGGTGACCTACCCCTCGACGCACGGGGTGTACGAGCACGGCATCACCACGTTGTGCCAAATGGTGCACGATGCCGGTGGCCAGGTGTACATCGATGGTGCGAACTTCAACGCCCTGGCCGGGTACTCCGGGTTGGGATCCATCGGGGGAGATGTCTCCCACCTCAACCTGCACAAGACGTTCTGCATCCCCCACGGGGGCGGCGGCCCCGGAGTGGGGCCGGTAGCGGTGGCCGAGCACCTGGTGCCTTTCTTGCCGGGCCATCCCGAGGCGGACCAACTGGGCGAGGCGGGGACCGTGAGTGCGGCGCCGTTCGGTTCACCATCGATCCTGCCAATCAGCTGGGCCTACATCCGCCTCATGGGGAGCACCGGATTACGGGAGGCCACCGCGGCGGCGGTGCTCTCGGCGAACTACATCGCGGCCCGACTGCATGAGTACTTCCCGGTCCTGTACCGCGGGGACAACGGATTAGTGGCTCACGAATGCATCCTGGACCTGCGACCGTTGACGGCGAAGACCGGAATCACCGTGGAAGACGTGGCCAAACGTCTCATCGACTACGGTTTCCACGCTCCCACGATGGCATTCCCCGTGGCGGGAACGCTGATGGTCGAACCCACCGAGTCCGAGGACCTCGCAGAACTCGACCGGTTCATCGACGCCATGATCGGGATCTACGATGAGATCCAGACCGTGGCGTCCGGGCAATGGCCGAGGGACGACAACCCGTTGGTTCACGCACCGCACACCGCGGCCAGCGTGTTGGGGGAGTGGGAACGCCCCTACTCGCGAGAGTATGCCGTCCACCCGGTAGCCCAGGTCGCGCAGGACAAGTACTGGCCGCCGGTGCGACGCGTGGACAGCGCCTACGGAGATCGAAACCTGGTCTGCACCTGTCCACCGGTGGAGGCCTACAGCGATGCATGAGGCCAACAACGCAGGAGATCGCCGATCGGCAGATGCCGGGCCGGGAAACCCATCCGACATGCGGCTCAGGAGCGCCCCGGCGCGCGAATTCTGCCACGCTGATGTGGCGCTCGGGAATGTCTGAGGGCCGCTGACGTTATAATGAACGGGCACCGACACCGCATCTGCACCGGCCAGCACCCGCTCGGCCATCGCCAGAACCCTGATTGAGAAGTTCAGTCCGCGACATTAGAAGAGGTCGGCGCCCAGGGTTGAAGTACACGGCCTGACCCGGGCCGCACTCTTCATGCCCAGCCAGCACAACCCCGCCCCAAGGAGACACCCGAAGAAATGCCGGACATCACGACCGAGGAGAAGCCCGCCACGTCGACTCGTACCCGGCGTGCCAGCGGCAACGGGACCGCCGCGGGAGCGAAGAAGGCCTCCACCGCAAAGAGCGCGCCGAAGAAGACCACCGCGAAGAAGGAAGCGGCTACTAAGCCTGCAACCAAGACCGCGGCGAAGTCCACCAAGAGCGCATCGAAGTCGACGGCGAAGAAGACCACCGCGAAGAAGGCGACGGCGAAGAAGTCGACGGCGAACAAGCCCGCCAAGGATACTGAGCCGACCCTGAGCGTCGTTACTGACGACGCCGAGGAAGCGACCACGCAGGACGCCTCGAGCGAAGACACGACCACCAAGGACAAGTCCGCCAAGGACGAGAGCAGCGGCGAGGAGACAGTATTTGTCTTCTCCGACTCCGACGACGACGACGCCCCTGCCCAGCAAGTCGTCACCGCAGGCGCCACTGCGGACCCGGTCAAGGACTACCTGAAGCAGATCGGTAAGGTCGCACTGCTCAACGCGGTGCAGGAGGTGGAACTGGCCAAACGGATCGAAGCCGGCCTGTTCGCCGAGGAGAAACTCGCGAATCCGCCGTTTGGCCCCGATTGGGACAGGACCAAGGCCAGCGCCGAGGATCGGCGCATGTACCGGGACCTGAACTGGATCGCGCAGGACGGTAAGCGGGCCAAGAACCACCTGCTGGAAGCCAACCTGCGTCTGGTGGTTTCGCTCGCCAAGCGGTACACCGGCCGCGGCATGCTGTTCCTGGACCTGATCCAGGAAGGCAACCTCGGCCTCATCCGCGCGGTAGAGAAGTTCGACTACACCAAGGGCTACAAGTTCTCCACGTACGCCACCTGGTGGATCCGCCAGGCGATCACCCGTGCCATGGCCGACCAGGCCCGCACTATCCGGATCCCGGTGCACATGGTCGAAGTGATCAACAAACTCGCCCGTGTCCAGCGGCAGATGCTGCAGGACCTGGGCCGGGAACCAGCGCCGGAAGAACTGGCCGCAGAACTGGATATGACGCCGGAGAAGGTCGTGGAGGTGCAGAAGTACGGCCGTGAGCCGATCTCCTTGCACACCCCGCTGGGTGAGGACGGCGACAGCGAGTTCGGTGATCTGATTGAGGACTCCGAGGCTGTTGTCCCCGCCGATGCGGTCAGTTTCACCTTGCTGCAGGAGCAGTTGCACTCGGTTCTGGACACCTTGTCCGAGCGTGAGGCCGGCGTGGTCTCGATGCGCTTCGGGCTCACCGACGGCCAGCCCAAGACCCTCGATGAGATCGGAAAGGTATACGGCGTAACCCGGGAACGGATCCGCCAGATCGAGTCCAAGACCATGTCCAAACTTCGCCACCCCAGCCGTTCGCAGGTGCTGCGCGACTACCTGGACTAAGACGCGACTACCTGGACCAAGACCGGGCCGAGCGCGCATACCTTCGCGTCTGCGCGGGTGCGGACCTGCGAGGCGTAGGCAAGCCCGCAGGTCTGCACCAAGAACAAGTTTGCGGACGTAGTCGGCGCACACGGCGGACAGCCACAACAGACAACAGCGGCGCAGCCAGAATTCTGGTTGCGCCGCTGTTGTGTGTGCAGTCGGTTGTGGTGTCTGAACGATGTCGTTGGGCCAGCGGCTTGGCGTTGGCCTTCGGCCTATCCTGTCGAGCCGTGTGGCGGCCGCTGATGGTCTTCCTGCCGCTCAGCCGTTGGCTGCTGTCGCGTCCTCGTGCAGGCGTTGTGTCTCGTCCTGGATGTGAGTGGCCACATCTGCGAGTGCTTCGGCGTGCTTACGGCCGTGGTGCGCGCAGAACAGGAGCTCCCCGGCCTCCAGGTGTACCCGGACGTAGGCCTGAGCCCCGCACGCATCGCAGCGGTCGGCACCAGTCAGTTCTGGGGTCGCGTGTTCTGTCGTTAAAGTACTCACGCTGCTATGTAATCACTTCAGCGCCGGTGAATCCCGCCGTCGGGCTCGGGTTCGCTAGCCGCGTAGCCCTATTCCCCAGCACCCCCGACCTGGCCTTCGCCGGTGGCGAACAATGCTACAAACCACCCCTTGGTCGCTCGTCGGGCCAGCGAATGCCCTGCTGCGCATGGCGGTGCGGCATTCGATGCGCGGACCGTCTTACGATGAGGAACGTGGCTCGAACTGATTCCAGTTACACCGCTCGGCATCTCTCCGTCCTGGAAGGCCTGGAGGCGGTACGTAAGCGACCCGGGATGTACATCGGCTCAACCGACTCCCGCGGCCTGATGCATTGCCTGTGGGAGATCATCGATAACGCGGTCGATGAAGCGCTCGAAGGGCACGCTGACACCATCGAAGTGTTGTTGCACGCCGACGAATCGGTGGAGGTGCGCGACAACGGTCGAGGTATCCCCGTGGACAACGTCACCGAACTCAACATCTCCGGCGTCGAGGTGGTCTTCACCAAGTTGCACGCCGGCGGCAAGTTCGGCAACGGCTCGTACGCAGCATCCGGGGGCTTGCACGGAGTGGGCGCCTCAGTGGTGAACGCCCTGTCCGAACGGCTGGACGTTCAGGTGGACCGCGGCGGGAAGACCCACGCGATGTCCTTCCACCGGGGCGAGCCGGGAGTCTTCGAGGACACCGGCGAGCCCAACCCCCAAGCACCGTTCACCCCGTTCGTGAACTCCTCGGAGTTGGCGGTGACGGGCAAAGTGCCGCGCAAACGCACCGGCACCCGGGTGCGGTACTGGGCCGATCGACAGATATTTCCCCCGAGCGTCAGCTTCTCCTACGACGAGTTGATCACCCGGGCCCGTCAGACATCCTTTTTGGTTCCGGGGTTGACGTTGAAGATCCGGGACGAGCGCCGCCTGCCGGGGACCCCCGGTGAAGACGGGCCGGTGGAGGAAGTCTTCCGGCACGACGGGGGCGTCGTCGACTTCGTCGACTTCCTGGCCGCTGACGGCTCGGTGACGGACGTGTGGCACATCAAGGGCGAGGGCACCTTCACCGAGACAGTGCAGCAACTGGACGCTAAGGGGCACCTTCGTCCGCATGAGGTGGAACGCAACTGCGAGGTGGAGATCGCGTTGCGGTGGGGCGTGGGCTACGACACCGAGATCCGCAGTTTCGTCAATATCATCGCCACCCCGAAGGGCGGCACCCACTTGGCCGGATTCGAACAGGGCCTGGTACGGGTGATGCGAAAGCAGATCGAGGCCAACGCGCGCCGATTGAAGATCTCCGCGAAGAGTTCCAAGGAGCGCATTGAGAAGGAGGATGTGCTCGCAGGGCTGACGGCGGTGGTCACCGTGAGCCTGCCCGAGCCGCAGTTCGAGGGGCAGACCAAGGAGGTGCTGGGCACGGCACCGGTGCGCTCGATCGTGGCCAAAGTGCTGGAACAGCACCTCACCAGCCGGCTGACCTCGACCAAACGCGCCGACAAGATGCAGTCCACCGCGGTCCTGGAGAAGATCGTCGGGGAGATGCGGGCGCGCGTCTCGGCGCGGTTGCAGAAGGAACTCTCCCGGCGAAAGAACGCGCTGGAAACTTCCACGTTGCCGGCTAAACTCGCCGATTGCCGCACCACCGACGTCGACCGTTCGGAACTGTTCATCGTCGAGGGTGACAGCGCCCTGGGCACCGCCAAACTGGCCCGCAACTCCGATTTCCAGGCGCTTCTGCCGATCCGCGGCAAGATCCTGAATGTCCAGAAGGCCTCACCGGCCGACATCCTGAAGAACGCCGAGTGCGCTTCCATCATCCAGGTGCTCGGCGCCGGATCCGGACGCACCTTCGACCTGGACCAAGTGCGCTACGGCAAGGTGGTGCTGATGACCGACGCGGACGTCGATGGGGCACACATCCGCACGCTACTGCTGACCTTGTTCTTCCGGTATATGCGACCTCTGGTCGAAGCCGGGCGGGTGTTCGCCGCTGTGCCTCCGCTGCACCGGGTGGAGACTCTGGCCCAGGGCGGACGGAAGCGTGAGGTCACGTACACCTACTCCGACTCCGAATTGCATCGGCACCTCAACAAACTGCAACGAGCCGGACGACGGTGGGCCGAGCCCATCCAGCGGTACAAGGGCCTGGGTGAGATGGACGCCGACCAATTGGCCGAGACCACCATGGACGTGGGCAAACGCACACTTCGCAAGATCACCATGGCGGACCAGCAGGCCGTGGAGGAGGCCGAGCAGGTGTTCGAGTTACTCATGGGCAACGACGTGGCACCGCGTAAGGATTTCATCGTGGCCGGTGCCGACGGCCTGGACCGGGAGCGGATCGACACGTGAGCCGTCCGGCGCCGCGCGTGCCGGTCGTTGCCCAGAACGGGCCCCGGGCATACCCTGCCGATGTGATCAGCCCGGATCAACCTGACCAGGCGCAGCCGGGGAGGCAGCGGTGAACCACATCGAGCCGACGCTGGCCGAGCGTGCCCAGCCTCCGACTGTGCTGACGTTGCCGTCCCCGCAGTTCGGCCTGGACTGGCGCGCCCTGCAAGCAAGCGACGCACGACCGCTGCACGAACTGTTCGGCCGGATCGAAGCCGCTGACAACCCGCCCTATCGCACGACGCTGGAAGAAGCCCAGGAGAATTTCTCCGGGTCGTGGAAGGACCCGGCGAACAACTCCCTGGGCGGTTTCGATGCCGACGGGGCGATCCGGGCCTACGGCACCGTGGTGGTCCACCCCGGGGACACGCGCGTGGTGCGCGCTTTCCTCGAGGGCGGAGTCGATCCGCAGTGGCGCCGCCAGGGCATCGGTTCGGCATTGCTGGACTGGCAGATCGGCCGGGCCCGCCAACTACTCGCCGGGTCCGGAAAAGAGGGGCTCGGCCGGATCCTGGTGCACGTGGAGGAGGGAATGGCCGACGCCTCCAGCATGCTCGTCGAACGCGGTTTCCGTCAGATCCGCCACTACACCGAGATGCGCCGGGACCTACGACTGCCGATCCCCGATGGCCCCCTGCCACGGCATCTGGAACTCGTGCCCTGGCAAGAGGAACTGGACGATCAGGTCCGGATCGCTCATAACGACGCCTTCGCCAGACACGACGGCTCCGAGCCCCACACCCCAGAAACCTGGCGGGATGGGCGCACCTACTTCGTCCCCTCATGGAGTTTCCTGGTGCTGGATCGCACCACCGACCGCGCCCAGGTGGCCGGGTATCTGTACTCCGGACGCTACGAGCAGGACTGGGAGGCCGTGGGCGGTTCGGAGGGGTACATCGACATCCTGGGCGTACGGCAACCCTGGCGGGGCCAGGGCATCGGCACCGCCCTACTGGTTCGGGCCCTGCGAGCTTATGCCGAGGACGGTATGCAGTACGCGGGGCTCGGCGTCGACGTGCCGGCGCTGACGACTGATTTCGGACTGTTCACCAAACTAGAGTTCGAACCGTTCCGGCGTTCCACGATGTACGCCATCGAAATCTGAGGCGAGGATGAGCCCCGAGCGCGCGGCGATGGCCGCCGCAGGGCTGGGTTACGCCGTCGTCACCGTGCTGCACCTCGGCGGGTAACCGGTCGGCGATACCGGGTTGAGCGCGTGGGCCAAGCACTCCAGATGCCGCTGGTGGCCCTGATGTGCGCGTTCTACCCACCGTTCTGGACGTCCTAGGCCTGCCGCTTCCTGCTGGTCACCCCAGACCGGCGATCGGGGCCGGTACCGGGCGCCCGGACCCGTCCCGCCGGTCATCGACCTCCGGCAGGTCGAGGGGCTGCCCCCCGGAGCCGATGGCCCTGGCGGGGGCGGGAACCACCGCGGCGGCATACAACTGGGCCTCCCCTCGCAGGAACCGTTGCGCCCGCACCCCACCGGTAGCCCGCCCCTTGGCGGGGAATGCCGAGAAGGGGGTGACCTTCGCGGTGCCGGCAACCGTCCCGGGCAGAGCATCATCGGGGCCGGCGACGGTGACAACCTCTGCCTCGACGTGCCCGGGTATCACCCCGAAGTGCACCACGTGAGCGCCCGGCGGGAGTTTCACGCCGGCCACTCCCGAGCCGGTTCGTCCCTGGGGCCGCACCAGGGATGCTCCGTACCTGAGCAACTGCGCCTCAGAGGTGATGAACACCAACTGATCGGCATCGCGGGCATGGGCGGCCCCCACCACCGCGTCATCGTCCTTCAGCGTGATCACCGGCCACGATTCACGCTGAAGGTGATCGGGCGTGACGCGCTTGACCACCCCGTTGCGGGTGCCCAACGCCAAGGGCGGTGCCTGCGGGTCCAGGGAACTGATCGTCACCACTCGCTCGCCGGGCTCCAGCATCACCATCTCCGCCGCGGGCACCCCGCCGGACACGCTCGGTGGGCCGTCGGTGGGCGGCAACGCGGGGATCTCCACCACGTCCAGCCGCACCAGTCGGCCGGTGTTCGTCAACGCACCAACCTGGCCCCGCGCCGTCGTGGGTACCACCGCCGTCAACGCGTCATGGGCGCTGCGTTGACCCTCCCGCTCCACGGCGGTGTCGTCAGCGGTGCGCGCCAGCAACCCGGTAGCGGACAGCAGCACGTGGCACGGGGTGTCCGGGATCTCCAGGGGGATGGTCTGCGCCTTCGCGGTTCGGGCTCGACCATTGTCCGCCCCTGAACCGGGTGCGGACTCCAGTAGTACCGTGCGCCTGGGCGTTCCGTGTTCGGCGGCGACCTGGGCCAGTTCATCGCTGACCACCCGGCGCAACAGGCTCTCATCGTCGAGGATCTGCTGTAGCCGTTCGATCTCCGCGGCCAACTCATCCCGCTCGGCTTCCAACTCCAGTCGCGAGTACTTGGTGAGC
>Ga0209487_1002298_pt1 | contig 15627 bp, 17 predicted proteins | sample Poulit2012_FD_187524 | JGI IMG/M metagenome (GOLD analysis project Ga0209487, IMG submission 187524) | Agricultural soil microbial communities from Georgia to study Nitrogen management - Poultry litter 2012 (SPAdes) (version 2) | ecosystem: Environmental > Terrestrial > Soil > Agricultural land... | reverse complement strand
TTAAAAAATATAATCAAAGAAGACACCAGGGAATTGACCGTAGAAAACCCATAGACCTCTACCTCAATGCCGCCTAACATAAACTAACAAACCCATTCCAGTGGTCTAACAAATGGGGAGTACTTCACTCTGCGGTGGTTGGACGATTCTTTACCACCGCAATTAGACGTTTCTGTTCTTCATTAAGCGTTACCCTTGATTCATCGGGAATTAGATCAAATAAATTGATTTCCTCCATTATTTTTTGATTTGATTGAGAGTCTAACGCAAGTATTTGACCCATTCTATCAAGACCTTTTTCACTATAGGAGGTTGTATCTGAACAACTTGAAACAACTAATGAAATAACAATAAGACCGATTAAATAGCAGATTATATAAAAACTAATTTGATTTCTATTCAACATTATCCAGTTGTTTTAAATAAAAATTAGTAGTTAGGTTTTTAAATGCCATCTAATAATTAAGTGGCGGGTGTTCTGGAAGAAATTTGCTTTGGTCTATGAGAATTATGACTATTACCCCATCCCCCAGTGGTTCAATTTGATAAATGGATTCTTCTACTCTTAAAGTTCCACCTACCTCACCTTCAGGGCTGAGAATCAAGGTGGCTGTATTAAGCGGGTTTTCAGACTTTCCAATCCAGCTAAGATAACCCAGTTTATTCACAGCCGTCCGTTCTCCAACCGCGACAAAGAGTTTTTGGTCAGATAATGGGAGGCCAAGTGTTTTTCCTTCCTTTAACAGGTTTTCATGATCATTTACCAAATTCGCAAAATGTAACTCTGCAGTGGTTGGACGATTCTTGATCACCGCAACCAGGCGTTCCTGCTCTTCATTAAGTTGTGGTTCTAAAGCGATCGTAAAGAGTGAATCCTGAGCGACCGCCTCTGGTTCTTGCTTTTCTTGTTCAGTTAAAGAAGAGCCTTCTGTTTCTTTGCTGCTTACAGGGGTTCCCAACTCTGAACAGCTCCAGACCATTAAAGCCAGGAGAGGCAAAGCCATGGCAATTCGTATTGCGGGATTGATCTTATTGATATTCATCTTGTTCTGTTTCATTGCTTTTTGATTAGAGATACCATTTGAGTGTAGGATGTTACATTTCCTGCAGAAGTTCCACCTGTGGGCTGAACCTGCCTGTGTAGAAAAACAGATACAGGCATTCCAATAGTCCTTACAGAACGAACGGGCGGGTTGTACATATACCATAAACTCCCATAACCACCCCGGTTCACTTGTCAGGAAAAATGATGCTGATCCCTGACTTTTCAATCTCTTACTACAAAATAGTATAAAAAATGAACTTTGCAAATATCTTGATAAAAACACTCATTTTTTCTCTCTTTCCATCGGATATCTGCTGGCATTCAATAGTGAGCTGGCTCCATTGTAATTTCATCCAGACACTTCTGAATTTGGTTTGTCGTACACTTTCCTGTAAAATTCTCCTGATATCTTTTTAATGATATTCACCTTTTCTCAGTTAAGGTGGCTTTTCCAGATACCCGATGCTTCACCAGCCGAAACCCACAATAATTCCGGCTCCGGCAAATGCTTTATCTTCTCCCTGATGGGTTCTCAGTCCGGCGTGTACCTCAAAGCCCACTTTAAAATATCTGGATATAAACGGCTCCATGCCTACGACAACCCCGCTGTTATGATGTCCGCTGCCGGAGACCATTCCAAATCCTCCGGCATAGGGATTGATATCTCCTTTCATCAGTGTTTGCTGATTATTCAGATAATAGAGAACTCTTCCACCATATATTTCTCTGGTATCCCAGCTTTCCGGTCTGTTCCAAAACCAACCCAGCTGAGGTGCCAATTTCAGCTGATTTTGTACCCAAAAAACAGGCAGTCCGATATGATGGCTGTATGTGGATATGCCGGCTTCCACACCGCCAATCCGAAATGTGTTATTCATGAAGATGATCTGCAACCAATTCCATGGCGGATCCACAACAGCCGGGTTTGGAAGCGGGTTGGGAGAGTGTTGAGCCAGTGCTTTTTCAAATGCACCTGTTGCAACGGATAGCATGAGTAGTACAGCAAATAGTTTGTTTTTCATACTGTATGTACTGGTCTGCAAAATTAGGACAATAAAATTCGTCTAAATAATGGTATTGTTAATCTCAAATTTGGCTGATTAATGCTTTGACTCGATAATCTCTTCAACACTTCTTTTTAGATCCAATATATCTTCTGTTGCCACGACCCATATCATCTCAAGGGTAATGCCAAAATACGCATGAATAATGATATCCCTCATCCCAGCAATCTGACGCCAAGGGATACCGGGATGATTTTCCCGAGTTTCTTCAGGCAGTTGCTTTACGGCTTCCCCGATAATTTCCAATCTCCTAAGAACAGCATCCTGCTTCTCTACATTTTCATAAAATTCATCTTCGGAAACATTATCAAGATATCTCTGGATATGCCCAATACTCTCTAAAATATCCTGAAGATAGACATCTGGCTTCCTTTTGCTCATAGCACAGGTTCTTCATCCTTCAGGATTTCATCCCTCAAAGCAGGTTTAATGGCGTCATATTCCACAAGATCCACCTTCATTCCCAATGTATCCTCAAGATCCTGTTGAATCTCAATAAATTCTAGCAGACTAATCTTTTTCTCGATTTTAACAAGCAAATCAAGATCATTCACAACGGATTCACCTCGCGCAGACGAACCAAAAATTCCAGCTTTTTTGATGCCGTATTTTTCCAGAACAGGCTTTATCTGAGACTTTATGTGTTCGAGGTTATTCATAATATCATATTTTAGTTCCATCTTTAATATACCAAAAGAAAAAGGAACTAAGCTTTAAAAATGATATAGGTGCAAGGGGGCAGTAAAGTCCGGAATATTCGCGCCCGTGCTCCGATTGCCCTGTCATATCTACCAGAGCAATCCCCCCCAAGAAACCTCGGATTATTTTTTGCGAGTCACCCATCAGTGGGGGATATTACATTTCTTGTCTTCACAATATGTACATATAAAGCTCACTAACACCACCCGTACCAATGGTTAAGAATGAGCTGAGGAGCCAGTTTCAGCTGATTTTGTACCCAAAAAACAGGCAGTCCGATATGATGGCTGTATGTGGATATGCCGGCTTCCACACCGCCAATCCGAAATGTGTTATTCATGAAGATGATCTGCAGCCAATTCCATGGCGGATCCACAACAGCCGGGTTTGGAAGCGGGTTGGGAGAGTGTTGAGCCAGTGCTTTTTCAAATGCACCTGTTGCAACGGATAGCATGAGTAGCGTAGCAAATAGTTTGTTTTTCATACTTGATAGTTCCTTCCAGCCTCCACATGAGTTTTATTCTGTCTTGCTGACAGACTTTATGGGAAGTATCCCTTATCGTAAAGGTTACCACAGAACGGATGGGGAATGGTATCCATTTTCAAAATATCAAAGATAATTATACTTTATATAGAAAGCATTAATAATTATGCTAAATTGAAATTGAAATGATTAAAATGGTGTATATTGCAAGGTTTTGGAGAACGAATTTTGTAACTATAGTACTAAGTCACAGCAGATAGTCTCTTAACCTGATGTCCTGACAAATAGGATTAATTTTACTGGTTATAGTTCTCATTGAATTACAGACATTTCAGCTATTCTGCTGTCATAATTTTTTGGAATAAGACTGTAGACAATAACTGCACTTGTTGAATAGTACGAGTTGAGTGTAACCAAGATAGAATCAGCAAAAATATTGAGAACATTCAACCGTTCTCTCAAATAACTAAATAAGAATTTAACCACCATGGATACATTAATTATAAAACCAAAAAACAAAAAGGATCTGAAAATCATAACTGATATTGCTAAACGGCTTAATGCAGATGTTCGGCGTACAGAATCACCCTATAACCCTGAGTTTGTAGATAAAGTACTGGAAGCCGATCAACAGATTAAGGAAGGTAAATTTACGGCCATAAAAACCGAAGATTTGTGGAAATAATTTATGCTGACAAGGCAAAAGCGGTTGATGAAATTCTGAAAACTTTTAACCAGTCTGACCCAGATATTGAAAAAGCCTGGGTCGAAGAGGCTCGTCGCCGACTGGACGAATACGAAAAGGGAGGGGTTACACCAATTCCGGGTGAACAGGTATTTAGAGACATTCGAAAACAGCTTTCTGAATCGTTGTCTGCATGATCAGGGGTTTTTAACATCAATAGAGACTAGAGAAATCGAAAATACTTCGTGGCTAATACACGATTACAACTCATACCTATTTAATCAGGGACACCACTCGAGTATGGGCTATTACATCACCCGTAGAGTCTTCACCTATAACCTGAATCCGTATATGGATCAGATAGGTGCCACTGGCAAGATGGTCGGCGCCAAACAGAACCTCGTGTGCTCCTTTTACAAACTTGCCATCGGCCAGCTTTGCTACTCTCCGGCCCAGGATGTCGTACACCTCGATCCACATATTTACAGGCTGTTCCATATTAAAGGTCAACGTCGTATGCGAGTTGAACGGATTTGGTGCTACCTTCAGCCGGTTCGGTATAATTGTTAGTTGATCTTCTTGGTTCCCGGTTTTAAAAATATTCCCATCAGTTGTTATTCTCTCTTCACTGCCAAATACATGGTTTGGCTTATCAGTCAACTCTATAAAAACAGGCTGTTTAGCCAGGTCAGTTGGCTGAAGTACCGTAAGGCGCTCGTTTTGCACTGTATTTAAAGTGCTTTCTGTTAATTGTAGCGGGATAAAAGCATTTTCTGGATTACGGGGTTCGATATGCTGGGCGTCGACGAATTTACTCGACACAATCAGCAAAAACATCGAAAGAATGGCACCGGCTCTTTTCCATTTTATGCAGTAAACATAGTATCTATTCATAGAAAATTATCTTATTTCATAAGTACATACCAAATACTCCTTCTATTTAGCCTTATCCGGTACAATTATCAAGGAGAAAATAAATTGGGGTTTAGATTGCACATCCGATAATTTAATAATTCTGCTAATGATCGCTTCTGCAGGAGCAGTAGACGGGTGGCCGTAGTCCGATAGATTGTCTAAGTGCAACATCTGGCCAACCAGACAAAAGCTGACCGTATGCAAGCTTAAGTTATTAAAAAAGCACAAAAAGCGGGGCGATGGTTCTTGGAAAATAGAATTACGGTCTTATTTTACAGAGAGACTGCGATATTAGAATGCATCTTCTGCAAGATTTTCAGTTTGGTTTATTTTCTTAGTGTTGGTTGTTTTTTCTATTTACTGATAAACTGGTTGAATTGATTGTGGTTAGGATCCGAAATCAGTTCTAATAGTACAATGAAAACAAGCCAATTATTTGTACACGTACTGCTTTTTGCTCTTATAATCCTTGCAGGTTGTGAGGCTTTATCCGAACAGGAGTGGCAGGAAGAGTATCCGGAAAGCTGTGATGAGGAACTTTTGCAAAACTTGAGGGATGTCCCACGATTACATTTGGATCACCCTATCAATGATCCCCAACCCTGGGAGACAAATGTATCGGTACTGAGGGATTCCATTGCCGCTCATGGTGGGCGGGCTTTTATAGGGTTGAAGGTTCCCGAAAGCGAGCGTTTCAGAGAGAATCACGGTTTTCGTGAAGCAATAACTGCAGAACAAGTTGAAGCTGCTATGCATATGCTATGCAGCAGGGGAATCGAAATTACGGATGTCTATAATTCGTTCGGAGCAGTTGCTGTGAGGATGGATGCAGATGAAGTGTTCTATCTTTTCGATCATCCGATGGTCGATTATATCAGTTTCCCAATGGAGTTTCGGCTTGGGTGGGGTCCTCAGTAGGGTTCTTGATTTTGAGATCTGATTTGTGAGAATGTGGTTGCTAAACAATTCTGCAGAAACGCCTTTTCATCACGAAGCCAAATAACGTGGATGTTGTATTAAAACATGACATGCTTCTTGGTTAGAAAAGTACAAATTGGAGATCTCTTTATTTCTGATTATTATGCGGTTTGATTGTAAATCATTGTAAAAATTGTAAGGAATAGCGAAAATAGGGTTCCTACTTATCTAAGCCTATAATTTCGCCAATGAGCCGGCGGGTTCGAATCCGCCATCTTTGCAACCAAATGGCTGTTCCATGGAGACTTCTGCCACCAAATATCATCCTCGCAATTTTTTCCAAGAAAGAAAATCTTTGAGACATGCTCTTGAATTTTTGGAAGCGAATATTGAAACCATTCATAATGTAACGCAATGGGCTGCCGATATGGGATATTCAAGGTGCTACTTTTCCCGCACTATTCACGATATCTACGGGGAGACAGCGATTTCTCTTCTCCATAAAGTCAGGCTGGCAGCACTGTGTGATGCATGGAACTACCACCCTGATAAAAAAGCATACTCGATTGCCCAAGAAACAGGATTTAAAGACGATAAAATGATGGGGCAGTTTTTATCACGCAACTTTCATATCGTTATAGCGGATATGCGGAAAAAGGCTGAGGTTGGTTTCGATGAGCTGGAAATGATCAAAATGAGTAAAGAAGAGATTTATTGCTATTTCAAAAACCGTACAGAGACAAACTGTATGAAAGCTTAAGTTATTAAAAAAGCACAAAAGGCGGAGCGATGGTTTTTTTAAATAGAATCGTGGCCTTATACTAAGAGTTAGGGAGGATCTTCTGAATGGGTAGTCTGTAAACAGTTGGTTTAAAAAACATAAAAACATGAGTGCAATGCAATATTTTAAAATTCATAATACAACAAGGTTATGGTTGTCTTTTTTAGTTGTATCTGCCTTGTTAATAACACTTGTTTCTTGTGAAAGTGATGAGAAATGGCCTGCTGCGATTGATTGGATTAATCCGCCACAGGTTCCCGATACGCGAGAGTTAGCGGGAACCTGGAGCCCCGGAGATCTGCTTTCCATAACTTTTCAGGCGAGGTCGGGCAGTGATGGGATTGTGCAGCCTTTTGAGCTCGGTCTAGGAATTTTCCCTGAAAAGTTTTGCTGTAGAGTACCGGATGAAATAGTTCTGAGAGAAAGGTTTGAGCCTACCAGAGCCCAGGAAATTTACATACTGGAGTGGGAACTACCCGATGATTTAAAACCACAGGGCGATGGGATCTTTTACCGTATTTTTCTGGCACCTGATCCTGAGAACACACCGTTAGAAGAAGGCGGAAGTGGAACCTATATCATTATTAATGTGGAATGAATAAGAAGCATAGCGGCCGTACCTGCAAAGATACCGCCTGGTCAGGCCTCCTGTTCCTTTGCATTCTGTTCTTTTGTTTTGCAGAGATCGCCGCTGCTCAAACCGGCCACACGTTCAAAGGCCGTGTCATCGAAAACGATGCCTACCGCACACCGCTGTACGGCGCCACGATCTATTTTCCGGATTTGGAAACAGGAACCACCACTAATCTGAGTGGCTATTTTACCTTGGAGAACCTTCCTGAAGGGGAGCACCGGCTGCGGATTTCGTTTGTGGGGTACCAGACTCAGGAACTCACCCTGCAGATTCCGTCGGATGAAGAACCGGTGTTTGCATTGGACATGGACTCCCGGCTGCTGGGTGAACTGGAGGTACTGGCCGATGCGGAAGAGTCCGCTCAAATGCAGCAGGCCGGGCTGAGTACCATTCAGATTTCTGCCCTGCCTCTCACGCACATCCCGCGCCTGATGGGCGAACCCGATCTTATACGAATGGTCCAAAATCTGCCCGGAGTTAAAACCGAATCAGATTATACAGGCGGTTTTTTTGTGCGAGGCGGACGCAACGACCAAAACCTGATTCTGCTGGACGGCGTACCGGTCTATAACCCGTGGCATCTGTTTGGAATATTCAGTGCTTTTAACACCGAAGCCCTGGATCGTGTGGAGCTCACCAAAGGGGTGTTCCCTTCAAGATTTGGCAGCCGGGTAAGCAGCGTGCTGGATATTGGCCTGCAGCGGGGCAGTGAACGCCTGGGGGCAGGCTATCTTACCATATCTCCGTTGAGCGCTTCTTTTTCCTACGGCCGGCCGATCAATCAGAACACCTCTTATCTGATCGCCCTCCGGCGCACTTATATGGATCCTGTGTTCTGGCTGATCAACCATTCGTTCTCCCAGGAGGATGAAAATAAAAAAAACACGCACGATCTGGGCTATTTTTTCTATGACCTGAACCTAAAACTGGTACACCGGTTCAGCTCCCGGGTGGACTTGGAGGCGGCGTGGTTCAGAAATGATGACCAGCTTAAAGGAGATACCAAAACGGTTACAAAAAACCTTTCTATCTTTAACAGAGACGACCATCATAACCGGCAAGCCGTAGGGTGGAAAAACCAGGCACTTTCACTACGGGCGAACGTGCGCGCGGAGCAATATACCTTCGAAACACAGGGGTTTCTTTCGTTTTATACGTCATCTTTTCTTGACCGTTTTATCGATCTGTACCCACGAAACGGGGAAGCGGAAACCTTGGCTGAAACTGAAGAGAGCCTGTTTAAACAGCGTTTTCTGGATGCGGGTATCCAGCAGCATTTCACCCTGTTCACAGAAGACCGCAGTATGGTACAGGCGGGAGCAGAGTGGGTGTTGCATCATTTCAGAGATGAATCGCATGATGTCGAACGAGGAGACATCTATCCATTTCCGGTGCAGGAAACGCATAACAGGCTGGGAGATCAGCCGTTCACTCGTGTACAAAACCGGTTTGACGGCAGTGAGCTGCGAACCAGAGCCAGCCGTCTTGGAGGCTATGCGAGCGGAAATGTCTATCTGGGGGATGTTTCCATCCACCCGGGCATCCGGTATGAATATTACAGCAGGGGCGGATATCATTCGCTGATGCCCCGGCTGAATGTGAGATGGCAGAGCGGCTCACTCCTCAGCATTTCTGCGGGCTACGGGGAATTTTCCCAATATGTTCATATCGTGGGTGTGGATATGGCGCGTTTTCCTACCGACCGCTGGTTCTGGAGCGACGAAGAACGTGAGCCTGTGCGGGCAAAAATGGCCACATTCGGCATCGGGTATGAGTTTTTCGAAAACACCAGCATCACTATCGAAGGATATTACAAAGACATGAAAAACCTGCTCAGTTTCGATCCCGTCGCGGAACGCGACGCGATAGACGAACTGGAAACACTTCCCATTTTCACCAGTGACGCCACTGTGAGCGGCGAGGGGCAGATGTATGGTGTGGAGCTGTTTGCACATAAATTTAACGGAAATGTGACTGGCTGGATGGGCTATACCCTCTCCTGGGCGTGGAACCGGTTCGATGAACTGAACATGGGCAGGAAATTTCCCGCCCGAGCCGACAAACGCCACGATGTGCAGCTCTTTGTGAACTGGGATTTTGCAGAAGATTGGGCTCTTGGAGGCATGTTTAATTACAAAACCGGCCAACCCGTAACCTTTGCCACGGGACATTATCAGTCGGAAGATGACCCGTTGGGTATTGGGGAGCCGGGAGTTGGCAATTCCGAAGTTATTTTAGGAAGAAACAATTTCCGCATGCTGGCCTACCACCGCCTCGACCTGAATGTAACGTGGAAAAACCGCAGCATATTTAACCGCCGCTCCGAACTTTCACTGAATATTATCAACGCCTATAATCGGTTAAACCCGTGGACACTGAACAACAGAACATCGGTTTCGCAAGCTTCTGAATCTGCGCTGGGGGTGGATCCTTCCAGCAGATATACTGGTCAGCTGCCAGTGCTGCCTATGGTAAGTTTACGAATAGCACTTGGAGGAGACGCACAATGATCAGGCAAACCATTAGCTTTTATAAAAACTTCTGTATGATAACCCGAAAAAAGACACGGATGGCCGGTGTTGCGCTTATGTGCGCGGCCGCGTGGACTGCCGTATCATGTGAGATGAATGCCACTGTGGACGCGGATCATGAACCCGTGCTACAGATTGACGCCGTTTTCTATAGTGATGAGGCAATGCCGGTAATCCGTGTGCGCCAGTCATTCCACACTGCCCGCAAAGGAGGTAAGTTTTTGGTGGAAAAGGAAGCCCTGGAGATATCCGGAGCTGATATCGAACTCCTCAGAAACGGAGAGCCTGTTTCGGTTACAGAGGAATCTCCGGGACATTACCAGCCAGACACAGAAATAATAGTCGAAGCAGGAGACCATTTTGAAATTCACGTTCATAAAGACGGTATGCAGGCAAGCGCCTTGGCAGCCGTCCCCGATCATCCGATTGACCGTATTGCCATTACAACGGATGAAGTGGTAGATGCTGTTTGGGGCAGAGGGGATGTGCCCGTTCAGTTTCATTTTCCGTTTATGCCGGAATTTACGGCGATACGGATCTATTCTGAAGAAGACACGGACGATGCAGAGCAAAGCAACCTTTGGTTAAACGGCGGCGGAAATGTTAACTACCGGTCCTATTATGCCAGTGATCACGCCGGAGAAGATGAGCTTTCTATAACCCATTCATTAAGATTGCAATTTCCTGCTAATGAAGAAGATATAGATCAGCAACGAACCATTCTATTTCCTTTCTATGTGGATATGGTGATTCCCGAACCCATTTATGAAACCTGGCACCGGCACAAATTTAATTACGGGGATTTCACCCCGCTTACGGTTACAAATGTAGAAGGCGGTGTGGGCTTGTTTATTGGTGCTGTTCGGGTTCATTATTTTATAGAAGCCGAGTTAACGATACACTTCAGGCGGTCTGACTGGGAAGGTTAAAAAAGCACAAAAGGCGGAGCGATGGTTTTTTTAAAAATAGAATCGTGGCCTTATATTTAAAATAAGGCCACGATCGTTTAAACGTGTTACCTGTGTAAATGCTAATTTAAAACAAATAACAACTATGTATAATAATAAAAAAACCCAAAAGTTCCAATTTGTTTCACTGCTATCCGTTGGATGGCTGATTCTTTTACTTATTGGATGTGATAGTAGTATTAACACAATTGAATCGCAAATATCTGATTCCATTAATACAATAGATTATGAATTATACGATGGTAAGTTTATTGAGTTAATTATAGACCCCAATTATATTCATGAGTCATTAAAATTTGATACGATGGAAGAGTATGATGATTATGGTATTGGTCTGGAAAAGAATGAGTCCATTACCTTGAACTCTGCCCTCTGGGATAAGCTTTCACATGCCTATGACCCTATTGAGATACATATGTTTGATATGGACACAAGTGTGATGGTCGATGGAATCAAATATATTGCTGAAAAAGAAGCATTGTATAGTATAAATATTAATAATGAAAATACGGGCCGAACAATGGAGGTATACTACGGCGAATCAGGAGATGAGGATCTAGCGGAAATTGAGCGCATATTTGTAAGTTTAATAGAACCGGATATTTTATTAAAAAGCGATTTGAAAAATCCTGAATCTAAGACTCTCTATGAAGAACTCCACTCGAGTCTTCGTCAAGCAAAAAAAGGGCTTAGTATAAATAAAGTATCTTCCATTAAAGAAGCAAAGGCCATCTTCCAAGATCATGACTGTAATGCGGGAAGTTCGTCATGTGACACCGCTTTAATCATGTACTTGGATTCGAGTAATAATCCATACATATTTAAAGGCCGCTTATCTGCGAATGGTTCTGTTCAGGAAGCAGAAATAGGACACATGCTTTGGAATCAGTCTCATAGAAGTGGGATCCGTGCTAGAGCAAAAGGTGGTACAATCACTGTGATTGATAGATTTGATGGTTTGGGTGTTAGAGCGATAACCTTTAATGAAGGTGCAGGTGGAGTGCCATTATGGACATATCATGAAAATGGTTCTTTAGATTTGTCAATCCCATATTCGTATGTACAAGTAGTAACCACTGCAAGTAACGGATCAAGTTATTGTAACTGTTGGACCTCTAGAAAAGGTGGTGTGAATAGAAGTAGAGGCAGAGGTACTACAAGCTACCATCAGGCTAGAATTCGATTAAATAATTCAAATTTTTCACCCGACGTATTTAATGAAAGTCCGGAGGATGCAAGGTATTTTCTATACTAATAAAAATTATTAATATTATGTTAAATAAATATAGTGAATCAGGAAAAGTATTAATGCTTTTCCTGATAATCCTCTGTACTTCTGCATTATTATTTTCATGCAGTGATAAAAAGAAAAGAACAGCTGATATAGAATTTTATGAACCTCTGGCACATGAACTATCTGATGCAATCTTGAGTCCAGGCGACATTCTAAGATTTTCATTGCGGGCATCTATATCGGATGGTGAAATGAGACCCTTTGAAGTGGGGTTGGCGCGCTATACGGTTTCTGGCAGCCGTCAACCATCAGAAATACTGTTCAGAGAAATGCTGGTAAGCGAGAATCTGGAAGAGATTTTTCAGATTGAATGGGAACTTCCAATTGGTTTGCCGGAGTCTTCGTCTGAGGAAAGTGAATTTAATGCATACAGGATTATTATAACAAGAAATCCTGACAGGCAACCGCTTGATGAAGGCGGAAACTGGCTGAGTACTGTTATCACAGTAGTGGATAGTACAGAATAGATGGCTAGGTCTTTTCTTTTAATCAGGGGGCTTTGAAAAACTGTCTTTTTGTCCAATATTTTCGTTGTCGAAATTTTAAAATCCTCACATATGATCAATATGCTCCGGTTTTAAAATTCCTCCGGCCTCAATCTTGACCAAAAATCTGGGTTTTTCAAAGCTCCCTATCAATATGAAAAAACCAATATGATACCCTCAGGCAATATAATGTCACTTTTCCAGCGACATCCATTATTTACGGCATTTTAATTAGCATATGAAAAAGAAGCAGGGCGGTTTTTCAAAGTCTCCAATTAATATAAAAGAATGATGCACCGTACCTGCAAAGATACCTCCCGGTCAGGCCTCCTGTTCCTTTGCTTGTTGTTCTTTTGTTTTGCAGAGATCGCCGCTGCACAAACCAACCACACGTTCAAAGGCCGTGTCATTGAAAATGATGCGTACCGCACTCCGTTGTACGGCGCCACGATCTATTTTCCTGAATTGGAAACAGGAACCACCACCAATCTGAGTGGCTATTTTACCTTGGAGGACCTACCTGAAGGGGAGCACCGGCTGCGGATTTCGTTTGTGGGGTATCAGCCACAGGAACACACCCTGCAGATCCCAACGGATGAAGAACCGGTTTTTGCATTGGACATGGACTCCCGGCTGCTGGGTGAACTGGAGGTACTGGCCGATGCGGAAGCATCCGCTCAAATGCAGCAGGCCAGGCTGAGTACCATTCAGGTTTCTGCCCTGCCTCTCACCCACATTCCACGCCTGATGGGCGAACCCGATCTGATCCGCATGGTACAGAACCTGCCCGGAGTTAAAACCGAATCAGATTATACAGGCGGTTTTTTTGTGCGAGGCGGACGCAACGACCAAAACCTGATTCTGCTGGACGGCGTACCGGTCTATAACCCTTGGCACCTGTTTGGAATTTTCAGCGCCTTTAATACCGAAGCCCTGGATCGCGTAGAGCTCACCAAAGGGATATTTCCCGCAAAATTTGGCAGCCGTGTGAGCAGTGTGCTGGATATTGGCCTGCAACAGGGTAGTGAACGCCTGGGAGCGGGCTACCTTACCATATCTCCGTTAAGCGCCTCCTTTTCTTACGGACGACCCATCAATCAAAACACCTCGTACCTGATTGCCCTCAGGCGCACCTATATGGATCCCATTTTTTGGCTGTTAAGCAGACAGTACACCCAGGAAAACGATTATGAAAGACTGGAATCAACACTGGGGTACTATTTTTATGATTTCAATACGAAAATCGTACACCGGTTTTCATCAAAAGTAAATCTTGAAGCTGCCTGGTTTCGCAGCAGTGATCAGTTAAATTTAACAGACGGAACCACTTTCAGAGGTGAGCTGGGCGGGGGATACGATGATGAAAACGTGATCGGATGGAGAAATAACACGGCTTCCCTCAAACTGAAGTACCGGACTCCGGTTGTTCAGTCGGAAACTCAGGCCTTTATCTCATTCTATAACTCGGAGAACACGGAAATCCACGAAAGCAGAGATCATCGTTTTCTGCCACGAGAAGAGGGAATTTCAAGAAAAATGCAGTTTGAAGAGCATCGGTTTGACCAGCGTTTCCGTGATCTTGGCCTTCAACAGCACGTAACCATACTGGCTGGAGAAACGAACAGTATTCAGGCCGGAGCCCAGTGGATCTTCCACAATTTCAGGGATGTATCTGTTTACAGAGAGGGAGAAGAGCTTCGGGAAGAATTTTCTGATGGGACTCCTCCCGTTGATTATGCCCGCGAAGCCATTTCCGGAGATTCGCTCTCTTCCAGTGCACATGAGTTTTCGATCTACCTGAACAGCACCCTCCACTCCGGGAATGTGTCTTTTCATCCCGGTGTGCGGTATGAATATTACAGCCTGGGCGGATATCAATCTGTGATGCCGCGAATAAACGCTTCCTGGCAGGCAGCACCCCGGCTAAAAATTTCAGCCGGCTACGGCCATTTCTCTCAATATTTACAGATTGTGGGTCTGGATATGATCCGCCTGCCGATGGACCGCTGGTTCTGGGCGGATGAATCCCGCTTCCCGGTACGGTCCCGCATGGCTACCTTGGGTTTTGGTTACGACCTTCAGGAGTGGGGAAGGGTTACGGTAGAAGGGTATTATAAAAACATGGATAACTTGCAGAACTTTGACCCCGGAGAACAGAGAAAAGCGTATGGAAATACCGATTTTCTCGTCCGCTTTGGTAGTGAAACCATCCGGGGCAAAGGCGAAGCGTACGGCGTGGAGCTTTTTTGGGAAAAAACGGAGGGAGCAGTTACCGGCTGGCTGGGCTATACGCTTTCCTGGGCGTGGAACGAATTCCCCGATCTGAATGACGGATCACGTTTCCCCTCGCGTACAGACAAACGCAACGATCTGCAGCTGTTTGCAGACTGGGGTTTCGCGGAAAACTGGAGTATCGGCGCGCTGTTTAACTTTAAAACGGGGCAGCCCATGACCTTCAGCACACAGCACTATCTTTCAGAAAGAGATCCGCTTGGAATCGGGGATACCATGCACGAAACCATGGCCATTACAGAAATGAACAATTTCCGCCTGCCGGCTTACCATCGTCTTGATCTGAACCTGGCCTGGAAGAACCGCAGGGTGTTCAGGCGCCCCGCTGAGCTCTCCCTGAATGTGGTGAATGTATACAACCGGTTTAATGTGTTTTCGCTGCATTCCAGCTCTCATATCGACCGGATTGAAGGTGAGCCGATTCATGCCAGACCGAATAACAAATATCTGGGTCAACTGCCGGTGTTGCCGGTTGTAAGCCTGCGAATTGCGTTGGGAGGAGATGCACAATGATCGATAAACGAAAAATGAATATCCGGTATGTACTGCTTTTTCTGTTTTTGTGTCATACCAGCTGGTATATAAGTTCCTGTGAGCAGACCGTAGGTGTATCGGATGGATCTGATCCGGTTTTGCAGGTGGACGCCGTGATTTATAATGGCAGGCCGCTTCCGGTGATAAAGATCAAACAGTCCTTTGAAATGAGCGGTAAGGATCCGTTTTATGTGGATGAGGAAGAACTTTATGTCAGTGGAGCTGACGTCGTTCTAACGCATAACGGAGAAGCTGTAACCGTTCGGGAGGTGGACCCGGGAAAGTATCAGCCGGAATC
>Ga0209487_1002297_pt1 | contig 15634 bp, 17 predicted proteins | sample Poulit2012_FD_187524 | JGI IMG/M metagenome (GOLD analysis project Ga0209487, IMG submission 187524) | Agricultural soil microbial communities from Georgia to study Nitrogen management - Poultry litter 2012 (SPAdes) (version 2) | ecosystem: Environmental > Terrestrial > Soil > Agricultural land... | reverse complement strand
TGTTAGATAATAAATATTCTCGAATAAATAAAAAAACGTCTCTATAAAAAAGACGTTGAATTGTTGTTTAATTGTTAAAAATCGAGTTGATATACTGGATATGTGCCAAGCACTGTAACCCCACACCCTAATGCTTCAAGTTCACCACGAACACCAGGAAATAACGCATCATCATATGGTTCATTTACATCGATAATAAAAAAGTAATTTCCTAACCCTGTTTTCATCGGACGTGATTCAATTTTTGATAAGTTCATTTTCCGCCAAGCGAATGCAGATAATACTTGATGTAATACTCCTGCTCGATCTTCAGGTAAAGTAATAAGTAAACTAGTCTTTTCTGTTGACACTGGATGTGTAATATTTACTTTACTTTCATCTTTAGCTAATACTATAAATCTAGTATGATTATTGGAATAATCATGAATATTTTCAGCCATAATTTTTAAATTATATTCTTTGGCTGCTAAATAATTTCCTATTGCAGCAATAGGATTACCATTTGCACTTACCATTTCTGCAGCACTGCCCGTGGAATTTGAGTAATGGATAGTAGCATTTGGTAAATTTTTATGAAGATATTGATGACATTGAGCGATTGCATGACGATGAGAATGGACTTCTTTAATATCTGACAATTCACCATCAAAATGCTGGGCAACTAATAAATTTTGTTTAATAGGAACAACAATCTCCGCAATAATCGGCAATCTAACTTGATGAACGAGGTAGTCAATTGTCAAATGAACAGTACCTTCTATCGCATTTTCAATCGGTACAACTCCGATATCTATCGTTTGTTCATCTACTGCATCAATAATTTGTGGTATCGTTTTAAAATCAACTTTGTGCTCTCCATTAAAGGCAGCATCCACTGCTAGTTTAGTAAAAGTTCCTTTTGGTCCTAAGTATCCTATTTTAACTGTCAATTAACTTCCTCCTTGTACTCCACCACCATTTTCGAGAAATAAGACATGATAGTTTTACACAAATTTCAATACTCGAATAATGTATCTCTTTTATTAATAAAAAATCATTCGACAAATTCAAATTCAAAATCTAATAAATGAACGGTATCACCATCAACTGCCCCACTTTTTCTTAATTGCTCATCAACACCCATATGCCTTAATTGACGGGAAAACCTTTGGATTCCTTCCTCTGTGTTTAAATTTGCCATTTTAAATAATTTTTCAATTCTTTCTCCAGATAAAACAAAGGAACCATCATCTAATCGCGATACTGTAAAAGGTTGTTCATTTAGCGGTTCATGGATAACGATATTTTCCTCAATTGTTTCTAATTTTGGTATAGTATCTAACTTATCTGCTATTGCATAAAGCAATGGTTTCAATCCTTCTCGTGTCAGTGCAGATATTGGGTATATTTTAATACTTTCTTCAATCTCTTTTTTAAATTTTGTTAAGTTTTCTGCAGCGTTTGGCATGTCTATTTTATTTGCAACAATTATTTGCTCTTTTTCTTTTAATTGTTGATCAAATTTCGCTAACTCATTATTTATTTTTACATAATCATCATAAGGATCTCGACCTTCTGTACTTGCCATATCAATAACATGGACAATTAAACGTGTCCGCTCAATATGACGTAAAAATTGATGTCCAAGTCCTGTACCTTCATGTGCTCCTTCGATTAAACCTGGCAAATCAGCCATTACAAAGCTACGTCCATCTTCAATACGTACGAGCCCCAAATTAGGTGATAATGTTGTAAAGTGGTAGGCAGCAATTTTTGGTTTTGCAGCTGAAACAACAGATAATAATGTAGATTTACCAACGCTTGGGAAACCAACCAATCCTACATCAGCCATTAATTTTAATTCCACACGTATATCTTTCTCTTCACCTGGTTCACCATTTTCAGATAAATTAGGTGCTGGATTTCGTGCAGAAGCGAAGCGGATATTTCCTCTACCGCCCCTTCCTCCTTTTACAATGACCGCTTGTTGACCATTTGTAACTAAATCAGCAATCGTTTCACCTGTTTCATCATCATACACAACCGAACCAGGAGGAACAAAAACAACGAGTGGTTCTGCATTTTTTCCATGTTTTCCTTTACTCATTCCATTTTCGCCACGAGCAGCCTTAAAATGACGATTATATCTGAAATCTAATAATGTGTTTAAACCTTCATCTACTTCAAATATAATGTCACCACCATTTCCTCCATCACCACCAGCTGGACCACCTTTGGGTACATATTTTTCACGACGGAATGCTGCAATTCCATTCCCGCCGTCTCCAGCTTTAACATTAACCTTTACTTCATCTACAAACAACTTATTCCACCTCATTTGGAAGGTACAAAAAAGTAAACTATAATACTTTTTTGTTTTTTTATAACATGAACTGGGTAAAAAAAGTGATTATTTTCTTTAATATTTTCAATATAAAGTTCATCGATTTGCTCATTGGAAATAGAATATGAAAATTTTACTGCATTATTCTCTTCACAATAATTAATACATAATTTCCAATTATACATGACAGAGACATTTTTATCCTTAAAAAACTCAACTAATTGTCTATTTTGACAATATAATTTATGATCTTCAGACGACAAATCAATGTTGTCAACACCTATTCTATATGTCAAATTTTTATTTGCATAGTTATGATTAAAAAACAATAAATATAAAGCTAGCTTGGGTGCATTTAATGAGAATAGTTTACGTTCTTCATTATAATAGTGAATGATTTCATTCATTTTATTTTCGGCATTAATACTGTTACCAAGACTAAAATAACTAGTTAATAATTGTAAATGGTTCATTAAATCATGTCTATATAATTTAATAAAATTCATTATTGAATGCTCATCCATTATTTACACCCCTTCATAACAATTATACCAAATTAGCATATAGTTTAGGTTATGAATATAGATCATATAAAATAGTGTTCATTTCCAAATGCTCCATTAATTTATCGATAAGAATTAACTAAAAAGTATGAATTACTATTTTAAAATGAAAAACCCCAATCTTTTGGGATTGGAGTTTTATTATAATTATGCTTCGAGTGCTTCTGGATAAACACTTACCTTTTTACGATTTCGCCCATAAGCTTCGAACTTAACGACACCATCCACCTTAGCGTATAATGTATCGTCTTTACCTAAACCAACATTGTCGCCAGGATAAATCTTTGTACCTCTTTGGCGGTATAAAATGGATCCTCCTGTTACAAATTGACCATCCGCACGTTTTGAACCTAATCGTTTTGCATGAGAATCTCGACCATTTCTCGTACTACCGGCACCTTTTTTTTGTGCGAAAAATTGTAAATTTAGTTTTAACATCTTATGGCACCTCCTTATTTCTCGATTATTTGAATAAATTGTTTATATTCACGTTCTATCGTTTGCAAAGATACATACATCGCTTCAAAAATCAACTGTGCTTGCTTTTCAGTTTCCGACGGAATTTGCTTCGGTAATTCTATAAATAAATAACCACTTTCTAATTGTTCTATTTTTAAATCTATTTTACAAATTTGCAAAACGGCATTTACAGCACCAAACGACACCGCTGAAACCGCAGCACAAACTAAATCATATCCATATGGACCACTATTTGCATGACCACTAATCTCAAAAGAGGCTATTTGATTATTTTTCCGATAAATAGAAACTTTAATCATACTTACAATCCTTATAAGCTGATTTTTTCTACAGTTAATTTTGTGTATGGTTGACGATGCCCTTGTTTTCGGCTGTAATTTTTCTTTGGCTTATATTTAAATACAGTTATTTTCTTTTGACGCCCTTGTTTTTCAACTTTTGCAGTCACAGATGCACCTTCGACAAAAGGTGTACCTACTTTTACATCATCGCCACCAACGAATAGCACTTTATCAAAGGTAACAGTTTCTTCAGGATCTGCGTTTACTTTTTCTACGTAAATTGTTTGTCCTTCTGTTACTTTTACTTGTTTACCACCTGTTTCGATAATTGCATACATTCTTTTTTGCACCTCCTAGTTTACTCAGACTCGCCATACAGGCACCCATCGATGAGTTTAAAACCTGTTCTGTGCGGTTGTAGCACTGGTGCTACAATTGTACAACATTGAAATAATAGCATATTTTAACTTCAAATGTCAATAAATTTCAATATTTAATTGGATTATTTTCATATATCACATAAATTGATTAACGGAATAATTAAAAGCTATTATATTATCGAGTAATTTAAAACTTCAATAACCGTTATTCTACAAATATAGAATTCGGCCTATTCAGCACAATGAAAATAGCAAATAAGATTCTTAAGTAGTCTTACTACAACCGACCACTTGAATAATAAACACGGTTTCAATAATTTTTGGTCGGATTCGTAAATTTATTTTGAAGTTGATTTGATTAAAATAAATATTAGTTAATAACTTTCCTGTTTTCAGGGGTTTCTTACGTTTAATAGTAATACCATAATGATACTACGAATACATAGTTTTTAATAGTTATTAAGCAATGGTTTTATTATTAGTACCCTAATTTAACTTTCTTTAGAAATATCACATTCTTCTAATATTTCGCCAATCGTTTCATTAAACTTCTCTTTTTTAAAATATAAATATAAGGTGTCTACTTCTCTTATTTGATGTACTTTACCAAAATAATTTACATTAATATCGTGATCTTTACTTCTTCTAAACTGTGTAAAAATATTTATTAACTTTTCGGATGGACTGACAAATAAGTTCATTTTTTTAAATTGTCCTCTGTTTGAATGAAATCGATTCAATAAAAATCTTATGAAAATGTAATATTGATTTTTCCATTCGGAACGATTTTCTAAATATAAAAATACAATTAATATAAATGCCGATAAAGTAAAAGGTAATACAAAGACTTGCATTAAAATAATTGCTATACAACTAATTAAAGAAAATAACAGAATAAAACGGTGTGCCTTTCGATATGGGATAAAAATCGATAATACATAAAAAAATAATTTACCACCATCTAGTGGAAATACCGGTAATAAATTAAATAGTAATAAAATTTTATTGTAAAATATCCCCATCTCTACGACAGAGGCTGGCACTATTTGAAAGCTTAATAATCCCTGTAAAATAAAAAATATAAAAACATGTTGTAGCGGTCCAGCTATTGTAACGATAATGTCTTCCTTTATTTTTCGAACACCATAATCACTTGAAATCATTACTCCGCCAAATACCCAAAAAATTATCTTTTCAATTCGCCATTTGAAAATAACTGCAGCAAAAAAATGACCCATTTCATGGATGAAGACAATCGATAACATAATGATTAATTGACTAAAAGTTCCTGTAACAATTGAAATGAATATAAAAATTATTAAAATAGGGTGAATGTGAACTATACGAAAAAATTCACGGAATTTCGCCAACTGGAATCACCTTTGCTGGATCGATAAACTCATTATTTTTTTCAATAGAAAAGAACAAAGTTTCATTTAATGTTGTAGGTTGAAATACACCAATCGTATCGTTTTTATGAACTACTTGATATAGATACACATCAATATCACTTAAGAAACCGTAAGTCGTTTTTGTATTATCTGCATGTTGAATTACAATCGTTTTATTCGTTTTTTTATCATTTCCAGCAAAAATAACTACTCCACTATTCAATGCAGATACGACTGACTTTTCATTAGGAGATATCATGATTCCAGTTCCATTCGTTGAAAATGTTTCAACAACGTCTCCAATTACTGGTAAACTAACTTCTTCAGCATTCGTCCTTGGTAGTGTTGGGGTTAGAGCGATTGGTGAACCGAATGTAGAAGCATACCATTGGTTTACTTTTGCAAACGGGAACTCTTCTTCTAATTGAATTTTTAACCACTTTTTTGGTGTATCAAAAGTTACTGAATTAGTTTGTAAAATAAAACTACATAATATTAAAAAAACGATTGCACCAATTGCTTTTCTAAATATTTGTATTTTACTAGTCTTTTCGGATTTATCTTTATTCGATGTTATACTTGAATTTGTCGATAAAAATCCATGCCTTTCTTCGTCAGAAGGAAAAAGTGGCATCACTTTGTTAGATTGATTTTCAGATAAATAACGATTTTTCTTTCGACGTTTGATAGATTCTCTCACTCTTTTTATTCCATTATCCATAGTATCCAATCCTTTACACTATCCTTTAGGTTATACTATGATATGCATGGACAAGTTATGAGTGCCTTTTAAAATAAAAAAGCCAAGACAATTTGTCTTGACGAAAATATATATTCAGAGTCTAGTAATAATTATTTTTTTATCTACTAAAAAATCGTTTTACTTTACTAAACATCCCTTTATTTTCTTCTAATGACTGTAATGGTACGGTTTCTCCCAATATTCTTCTTGCAATATTTCGATATGCAATCGAGGCTTTTGTATTAGGGTGAAATGCAACTGGTTCTCCATTGTTTGAGGCTTTAATAACTTCATCGCTATCGACTACAACTCCTAATAAATCAATAGATAAAATTTGTACGATATCATCTATATGCAGCATATCTCCGTCTTTCATCATATGATTACGAATTCGATTTATGACAAGTCGCGGTCTTTCTAACTCTTCTTGCTCAATTAAACCTATAATTCGATCTGCATCTCTAACACTAGATTTTTCTGGAGTAGTAACTACAATTGCTTTATCAGCACCAGCAATTGCATTTTGAAACCCTTGTTCAATACCGGCTGGGCAATCAATTATTATATAATCATAGTCCTGCTTTAACTCTTCAACGATTAGTTCCATTCCTTCCCTAGTAACTGCAGATTTATCACTAGTTTGTGCGGCAGGAAGTAATGATAAGGAGGAAAAACGTTTATCCTGAATAAGCGCTTGTTTTAACTTACATCTTTCTTCAATAACATCTACAATATCGAAAATAATCCTATTTTCAAGTCCCATTACAACATCTAAATTTCGAAGGCCAATATCTGTATCAATTAAACAGACTTTTTTCTCCATTAAAGCTAATGCAGTCCCTAAATTCGCGGTTGTCGTAGTTTTACCGACTCCCCCTTTTCCAGATGTAATAACAATTGCTTCACCCATTCAGTATTCCCCTTTCTAATCTATGTAATTCTTTGCGTATTTGTGGCATAGCTTGCAATCTATCAATCTTAATTTTTCCATCTTCTTTATTAAAGTATCCACATTCCATATATACCCCATCTGATTCGTAGTCCGGCGCACGACTAATATAGTTAGCAATTCGTAATTGATTAGGATTCATGTAAGAGGCAATAATTACTGCATTTTCATCTCCATTGACTCCTGCATGGGCTACACCATGCAATTTCCCCATAATATATATATCACCTGTAGCCCTAACCTCTCCACCTGGATTAACATCGCCAATTAATAATAAATGACCAGTAATTTCTAAGATTTGACCTGATCTTACTATTCGGTAAAAAGGTTTTACTTCATTTTTATCTAATAAAATTTCTACCTCTTGTTTATTCATTACTTCAGAAGAAAATTTTTCAACATGGAAACGTTGATCCTGTTCAATTAATTTCCTCAACTCTTTTTTTTGATTTTCTTTTAAGTATCGATAACCTAAATGAATAATGACAGATACTTTTTGTGGATTTTGGTGAAAAGGATTAGATGTTAAAACTTTTTGTAATTCTTCATAAACGGCTTCAAATAAATGAGAATCGTCTAAATAGAAGATTAACCCTTCCTTCGTTCCTTTTATCGTAACTAATTGTTGTCCCTTTTGCATCCTTTTGCTCACCTCATTAAGATAGGAGCTAGAAGTTTCCTACTTGTTCCATTTGCCATTTATATAACCTTTTTGCAAATAAAGGATAAATAAATATTAAAAATAGTAAATTTGCTAAAATCGTTGGTAGTAATCTATCTAATAAAAAATGGTGATTAGTTATATCAATTACCCCAATAAAAGTATAAATAAATAATATTAATACTTCTACAATGATTATACCTAAAGTAGAAAGCAACATAGTAATATAGAAATTCGCTTGGAAGACTTGCTTTAATAAACTAACAATGTAAATGGAAAATGGATAGACAAACATATAAATTCCTAAAAAATCTGTATATACAATATCAATAAGTAAACCAAATATAACTGCATATATAATACCGAAAAAAGTTTCACTTGTGTCATAAAAAAGCATTACTATTACTAGAAATATAAACACCCAATGAGGAACAATTAAATAATGAATCGGAAAGATGCTAACTGGTAATAATTCGATAGCAACACCTTCCAAAACTAATAAAAGAAATAAGATGACAGGTATTATTAGTTTTTTCATTATTGCTCATCCTCAACATCTATTTCATCAATTACTTCCAAAGAACGGTTAACAACTATAACATGATTAATTTCATGTAAATTTGCAGAAGGTTTAACGTGAGCCATTTTAGTTAAACCGTATTGATCAGGTACAATCTCTTCAATTGTACCAATTGGTAGCCCAGAAGGAAATAAACCCCCCATATTTGAAGTAACAACTAATTCATCTTTCTCCGGTTCTTTATCAGATTGTTCAATTATTCTAAAAAGAAGTGTCTCACTATCTGCATCATATCCTTCAATTAGTCCAAACATATTTTTTTCACTATCTTTGGATACTGTAGCAGATATTCGATTAAATTGATCGAAGCCTGTAATTAATTGAACAGTGGAGGTTAAATTTGAAACAGATTTAATTTTACCTACCATTCCATCAACTGTAATGACCGCCATGTTTTTGTCTACTCCATGTTGAGAACCTTTGTTAATTGTAACTAATTCTAACCACCTCTCGGGAGATCTGGAAATAACATGTGCAATAATTGGTTCAAAATCTCGCGGTGAATTTGTAATATCTAAGATTTCACGTAATTCTTTATTTTCTTTTTCTAGTTCTTGAACTTCATAAATTAACGTTTTATATTCCGCAAGTTTTTCCCGTAATAGTTTATTTTCATCAAAAGTATTTTTAATGTTATCAATATTCGAAATTGTATCAATTGTAAATTTAACAGGTTTATGAAAGACATTTTGCACCCAACCGACTGTATCCATAAAGAATTTTTCAGGAGTCGATAATCTGTCTTTATTTGATAGTGAATAACCAATGAGAACTACTAACACAATTATTCCAATCAATAAAACAAATAAAGATTTTCTACGAAAAAAAGACATGTATACACCTACTTATTATTCGATCGTTGACCGTGTAGAAACGTTAGGGTGCGACTGAAAATGTTGAATATACTTTAAAGATTCACCTGTACCAATTGCCACACTTTCCAAAGGATTTTCTGTTATAAATACAGGAATTTCTGTCTCTTTACTAATTACTTTATCAATATTTTTTAATAGCGCTCCTCCACCCGACAAAACAATTCCACGATTCATAACATCAGCTGATAATTCTGGTGGGGTTTTTTCTAATGTATATTTTACTGCGTCAACAATTTTTTCAATAGATTCCTCTAATGCTCCTGCAATTTCTAATTCTGTAATTGATATCGTTTCAGGTAAACCAGTTAATAAATTTCGACCACGAACTTCCATCGTATTATTTTCATCGGGGTCTGTTGCTGAACCTATTTCTATTTTAATTGCCTCAGCTGTTCGCTCACCAATCATTAAATTATAGTTTTGACGAATATAATGAGTTATAGATTCATCAAAATCATTTCCTGCAACACGAATCGATTTGCTTGTGACAATTCCACCTAGTGAAATAACCGCTACCTCCGTAGTACCGCCACCTATATCAATAATCATACTACCTGTAGGTTCCCATACTGGTAAATCCGCTCCTATCGCGGCCGCAAAAGGTTCCGCAATTGGAAAAGCATTTTTAGCCCCAGCAAGTTTCGTCGCATCAATGACGGCCCTTTCTTCTACTTTTGTTATACCAGATGGTACACATACGACAATATTCGGCTTTGTTCCAAAGCCTTTGCTTTTTTCTCTTGCTTTTTTTATATAATATTTCATCATCGTAGCTGTTGTATCATAATCTGCGATAACTCCATCTTTCATAGGTCGAACAACACTTATATTTCCTGGTGTTCGTCCAATCATATTTCTCGCTTCACTTCCAACTGCCGTTATTTCTCCAGTTACATTATTAATTGCTACTACGGATGGTTCACTTAATACTACACCTTTTCCTTTTAAAAATACTAACGTATTTGCGGTTCCTAAATCTATTCCCAAATCTTGGGAGAATCTTAATATTGACAAAATGATACTTCCTTTCCATTATGTAGGGTCTAGCTGTTTTTATTCTGTCATTCATTGTAATTTTTAAGTCTGCTATAACATTGTATAGTATATATGAACAACTATCCATTTAATAAAGCACCACCTTCATCATTACATTAGAAAAATGGTGCTAATAATTTATCTTCTTTTTCATTATACGAAAAAAGATAAGAAAATGATAGGATTTCTATCAATGAATCACTTTCTCTTTAGAACAAATTTCATTCTTAATACTTATTTTCCTCTACATGATTGTACGAGGTAAACTGTACCTTAATTTACCATTTTATAAATATCCTTTTTCTTTTAAAGATATAAAACAGTTGTTTCCGATCACTAAATGATCTAATACTTCTATTCCCATAATTTTACCTGCTTCAACCAATCGTCTTGTAACATGGATATCTTCTTGAGAAGGGGTCGGATCACCTGATGGATGATTATGTGCACATATGATAGAAGCAGCAGATCTTTTAACCGCTTCACGAAAAATCTCTCGGGGATGGACAATCGATGCATTTAACGAACCAATAAAAATTGTTTGTCGATGTATAATTTGATTTTTTGTATTCAAAAAAAGGGCAACAAGATGTTCCTGTTTTAAACTTCGCATCTCTTCCATAACAAAATCTGCTCCATCTTCTGGTGACTTAACTGTGTAACGTTCTTCAGGTTGATATTGATTTACTCTCTTCCCTAACTCCAATGCTGCTAAAACAGAAACTCCTTTTGCGATACCGATTCCCTTAATTGCAGTTAGTTCTTCTATCGTTGCTTCACTTAATAATTTCAAGCCCTCAAAATGCATAAGTACACGATTGGAAAGATCCATAACTGATTCCTTTCTCGTACCACTTCCCAATAACAAAGCTAGAATTTCTTGATTGGACAAGTGACTTTCCCCATATTTAATAAGTCTTTCTCTTGGCCTTTCCTCAACTGGAACATTTTTTAGCATTACAGGTTGTTTTAACATGCCATTCCTCCTATATATTTTTCTATATTATAGGCTGTTCGAGTTATTATAGCGAAAGGCTAAAACAGAGTTTTCACATTTATTTTATAATTAAAATTTTATTTACTATAAACAAAAAACGTAAATTTACTCACCTCGGGAAGAGATTTAGATTGTTTTCATATTTTATTATTCAACAATGATTTCTTCATAATAGCTAAGGAGTTGAAGCAACACTTGTTGTTCTTCTAAGTTATTATTTAATTTATTGGTAAAAATTACTTGTTGGATTACATCGGATAATGCATTAATTTGTTCTGATTCTTTATCTGCTTCATTCATTAAATTTTTCCATTCATGTTCAATTATACCTTCCTGCTTATCAATTGATTGTAAAGATTTTTCACACAACTCTAAATAAGATTGAAGCCATTTCGTATCTTTTTCATTAAAATTTACCTGTGTACTTGGCACACTCCATTCTTTTACAAATACATCTAAACCTTTGTTTTTCATCTTCTCTGCTAACGTATTTGAATGTTCCTTTGTTGATGATATTCCTGTTAACAAAAAATAATTTTGGTCGCGATACCACCTCATCGCTGGAAATTGTATGTTGTTAAATTTTTCTTCCCATTCTTTCGCATTTTCTTCTTCTGAAAAGACCCCTCCTTGTACAACAAATACATTTATCGAATCTAATTTGGTCGAATCAACATGATCATTATTCGTATTTTTTTCGTTATCGGAATCTTCCTCTGATCCAATATCGCCATTTCCAGTATTGGACAATAATGCATGATGTTGCTCTTCTTGTTTAATCATGTTTAAAATAATAATTCCAAATATTACCCCTATAAAAACAGAAGAAGTAATAGCTAAAATGAATTGCTTTTTACTTTTTCTTTTATTTAATGTATACGTAAAATTGTTATTATCGTCACTTTCTGACCATGAACTTTGCTTATTTTCATTATTCATCATTAATCACCTTTTATACTTTTTAGATTTTTAGCAAATAAAAGACTAAAAACTTTTTAATGTTCAACGGCAAAATGCTCATACACAAATGTAAAATAGAAGATGACGAGTACTGTAGGAAATGCTTGATCCTCAATAGACTCCCCGTTAGCTTGGCGACTAAAGTTGCATTGTCATACCTATAAAAATCTCCGCATGCAGTGAATCAATAGTTTTGATAGAGATAATTATGTTTCGAATTTTAACAAATTAATTAAATTGTGAATTCAATTCACATCACATATATACATTAATCAACTAGTTATCGTCATATCCTACCATTCGTACTTATTTCTTTAACATTAAACTAAGTTTTTTAAAAGTTTATCATACAAAGTATAAAAAGTTCGTATTCTTTTGTCGTTTACGATATTACATATTAAATCAAAATATAAGAAATATCACATTTACTTTAATCAATTCCTGTTTCTTGTCATTTTTTTCATATTATTTTTATTAAATAATTTCTTACTTCCATAATAAAATGCATCGATCCAGTGACAAAATATACATTTTGATTAGATTTATCTTGTAATATAAGGTCAATTTCACTTTTCCAATCTTTATTAATTTTTATCAAACGATTATGATACTTTTTTAACTGTTCTGTTGAAATTGCCCGTTCATGGGAAAATGTCGTCATAGTAACTTGTTGAAAAACAGACGTTAATTCACTTAACATATGATCGATTTGTTTATCTTTAAATGCTGTAAATAATAGTGTTTTATTTTCCTTTGGAAACTGTTTTGACACTGTTTGTATAAATGCTTTAATCCCTGGAAGATTATGAGCACTATCTAAAATAACTTTAGGTTGTTTACAAATATATTCAAATCTACCTGGCAATGTGAGTGATTTACTATTTTTCAAAAATTCATGCCATGCTATTTTATAACTAAACCTCTCAAGTAATGTTAATGCCATTAGTGCTAAGGACATGTTCTCTATTTGAAAAATTCCAGTTTCCCCTATTGAATATGAATGACTTATCTGTTCAAATTCCCAAATATATTCATTATCTAGTTCTTTCCACTGAAATTCTTTACCTGAGCGATAAAAGAGAGCATTTTCTTCTTTTGCTTTTTGGATAATTACTTGTTCACTTTCATTGTTTATCGGACCAACTATAACAGGTCGATTTTTTTTAACAATACCTGCTTTATGCATTGCGATTTGAGCATATGTATTTCCTAAAAACTGCATATGATCCTTTTCTACGTTCGTTATAATAGATAATAATGGATCGATACAATTTGTCGTATCATCTTTACCGCCCATTCCTGTTTCAATCAATGCAATATGTACGTTGTTTTGAAAATATAACAAGGCAAGAACAGTTATTATTTCAAATTCTGTTGGATGCAACTCTTTTTCATCTAATTCATTAATAGAAGGTATGAGCATATTCAAAAGTTGAATAAACTTACTTTTTTCAATAGGTACCTGATTAACGGTCATATGTCCGCACAAACCGGAAAAACTGGGTGAGGAAAATACGCCAACTTGATAGCCCGATATAGTTAATGCATTTTCTAAAAAATGTATCGTCGATCCTTTCCCATTTGTTCCTGCCACATGAATTGCTTGGATATTTTGTTCTGGATTCCCTAGTTTTTTTAATAAATAGTTGACACGACCAAGACCTGGTTTAATACCGTAGCTTTTCCGCTTTTTAAAATAGAATTCAGCGTCTTCCATCGATTGAATCATCATATATCCACCACTTTTTCTTGTAATTTACCTATTTTCAATTAAAATTAGTATAGCAATATAACTAGAAATGGAAAACTATTTGGAATTTTAAAATATTTAATGAGAAGGGATCATCACATTGGTATTAACTGGGTGGATTATTTACAATGGATTTTTACAAAGCGATAAATTTCTTGATTTGGCGAAAATGATTCAGCAAGCTGCAAGCGCAAAAGGACATCAAGCTTACATTTATAAAAATAATGAATTACTTAGTTATTTATCTACGGAAAAGCTTAAGATCGTTAAGTTTTTCGAACAAAAACGGCCAGATTATGTCGTGTTTACTGATAAAGATATTTATTTAGCAAAACAATTAGAATTACTCGGTATCCGCGTTTTTAATAGTTCTGAAACAATTGAAATTAGTGATGATAAAATTAAAACTTATCAGTTATTAGCGAGTGAAAACATTACTATACCAAAAACTATTATTGCACCAAAAGCATATTCAAATAATGGAAGAATTGATCAAAACTATATTCAGAAAATAATAAATACAATGGATTTTCCATTTGTCCTAAAAGAAGCATTTGGCTCGTTTGGTGAACAAGTATATTTAATTCATGATGAAATAGAATTGTTACATTTAATGGAGAAATTACAAGGGAAACCGTATGTATTTCAAGAATTTATTAAATCAAGTTACGGTGTTGATTTGCGTTTACAAGTAGTAGGAAATGAAGTTGTTGCAGCAATGAAACGAACATCTGATCATGACTTTAGGGCAAATGTTACATCTGGTGGGAAAATGAAAAAATATGTACCAACCAAAGTGGAAAAGGAAGTCGCTATTAAAGCAGCCGAAGCGTTAGGAGCGGATTTTGCTGGTGTTGATTTACTTTTTGGGCAAAATGGAGAGCCAATCGTTTGTGAAGTAAATTCCAACGCTCATATACGTAATTTACTTGAAGGTACAGGAATAAATGTTGCAGATTATATGATTGATTATATTATGGAAGAAATTCATAAGCCATCAGCATATTAAATCACGCTCAGAAAATAATCTGAGCGTAATCATAGGTTCAATCAATTATAAAATTGACTCTATTATTTCACTTTAATAGATTATTGAATTAAGCTTTTTAATTCTTTCGCTTTATACTTAACATTTGCAAATTCAAGATTTTCTATAAGTAATTTAATGTTATTTATACTTAGTCCCGGAACAGTTAAAGCTATATGCTGAACTAGTAAAAGATGTTTAATTGCTTCGTCCATTTTTTCTAATTTAAACAAGGTCCTCGTATAAAAAATTAGAATTTCACCAACACCAGGATGAACCTTATCTAAATATTGTTTCCGAATCTCTAGAGCTTTTTCAAAATAGATTACTGATTGTTCAAAATCCTTCATGTCATAGTGAATTTTCCCAAGATCAAAATAAGTTCCCGATAAAATTGAATGATTTGGTTTATATATTTCTTTTTTCTTTTTTAATACATTTATAAATATCTTTTTTGCCTTGTCAATCTCTCCATTTAAGTGATAGCTTCGTCCCAAGTTAGAAAGTGATACTAACGATGGATCATTATTCGTTATTTCTTCACTGTGATGTAACGCTAATTTAGCCATATTAATGCTTTCTTCTACTTTTTCCTGTCTAATATAAGAAGAGCACAAATTATTATAATATTTACCAATTG
>Ga0209487_1002296_pt1 | contig 15635 bp, 9 predicted proteins | sample Poulit2012_FD_187524 | JGI IMG/M metagenome (GOLD analysis project Ga0209487, IMG submission 187524) | Agricultural soil microbial communities from Georgia to study Nitrogen management - Poultry litter 2012 (SPAdes) (version 2) | ecosystem: Environmental > Terrestrial > Soil > Agricultural land... | reverse complement strand
GTATCCAGCCGGTCAGAAAATAGTGCTGGATCATGGCCGCCCAGCCGCCGGTGATGTCGGCCTGGCTGTCCTTTTTGGCCATGTCGTCCCAGCCGATCTTGTGCAGCGCGTCCTCGGGCGAATAAAACGCCGCGCCGCTGTAGCTGAAGCGTTTGGGGTTGGTAAACGCCCAGCCTTCGCCGCTGGTGTCCGGGCGGGTGCGCTCCAGCTGCAGGTAGCGCGCGCCCTGCCAGCTTTCCTGGCTGTGGTTGATCAGCTCAATGTCCAGGTCGATGACATAGCTGTCGCGGTGGAAAACCCAGGTGGCCACCACCTCCAGGCCGTCATCGCCGCGCCAGCGCAGGGGCACTTCCAGTCTGTCGTCACCGTCCTGCAGGGTATAGCTGTCGTGCTCGAACTCCCAGCGGCTGCGGTGGTTGGGGACTTCACGCCCGCCGCTGCTGATCAGGCCCATGCTGGCGGTGAACAGCTGCGGCAAGTCCTGCTGCAGCAGGACAAAGGGCTGGTCGGGGCGATCAACCTCCTCGGGATAATCCTTGAGGCGCAGCTCCACCAGGCTGCCGCCATTGGCATCCAGATCGACGCCGAGCACGCCGGTATCAATGGTAACGATGCGGCTGGAGGTGATTTGAGCCTGCTGCTTCGATCCGGGCAAGGCGGGCAAGTCCTGTCCCGTCGCCGGCTCGGAGGATGTGCCGGCCGACTCGTCATCGAAATCGGGAATGGCGGGCACCTCACCGGCGTCCGGCGCCGTCGTGCCGGCGCCGTTTTCCACGCCCTGCCCGTCAGACGGAGCCGTGGCGCTTTGGCTGGCCGGCTCGGCCGTCCGGCCATAGTCCTTCTGCCATTCGACGTAGACCAGAAAGGCCAGCAGGCCAACGAGGAGAAGCAAAAAACTGCGCGTATTCATGACTGATCTTCAAAACGCTGCCATAGTTCGTCCAGGGCCCTGGCCAGGGTGCTGCGGGACTCTCCCGCAGCGGCCGGTCGTGCTGTTACCACGTAGTCACGGGGCTCAAGACGCGCTCTGCGCAGCCTGAATGTTTCTCGAATGCAGCGTCGAATGCGGTTGCGGTCAACTGCACGCGGCGCCACGCGGCGCGAAACAGCCAGGCCGATGCGAGGCTGATCCGAAGGCTGGTGAAATATCCGGAAAAAACGGTTGCCACAGCTTAGTCGACCGGCAAACACCGCCTTGAACTGTCTGCCGGAAAGCAGACGCGCAGTTCGCGGCAGGCCGTGCCGCCGGGTCATGACTCAGGCCCGGCCTAGCGTCCCGGCCCAACGCCCAGGCGCTTGCGCCCCTTGCGCCGCCGGGCATTGATAATGGCCCGTCCCGACCGGGTGGCCATGCGGGCGCGAAAGCCATGCCGGCGAAGTCGCTTGATTCTGCTGGGTTGGAATGTCCTTTTCATGACCGAGTCCGTTGATAGTTTGGCAAAAAAATTCGTAGTGTAGATAATAGCGGGTGCCGGGAACCTGTGCTGAAGACTTCAGTCCAGCCCATCCATGTCGCGCCAGCGTGCTCATGCAGCCGGGTTGACGCAGAACAAACACCCAACAAAAGACTTCAATCTTAACCTTTGGGCGCAGGCACTGTCAATTATGCCCGGCGGGGGCTGACCGCGGCATGTGCACCCTTCCCGCCCAGCAGCAATCCTGATGAATTTACGGCCAATGGAGGCTAGACTGAACCGTCTATGAAGCAACAGCTTGACGATTCCGGAAATGATCTGTGGCAGCAGTGCCTCAAACGGCTTGAGCGCCAGATTCCGCTGGAAGAGCTCAACACCTGGATTCGGCCCCTGCAGCTGGACAGCAGCGACAGCCGCATCAGCCTGAGCGCGCCCAATGATCTGGTGCGCGACCAGGTCAGGCAAAACTACCTGGACATGATCCGCGAGTTTTTTTCCCACCACGGCTATCAGCCCGAAGCGGTGGTCATCGAGGTGGGTTCCAGAAGAAAGCACCGCCCCGAGGCCGCGGCCGCCGGCGGGGCCGCGTGGGGCATAGACAGCCAGTACCGCTTTGACAATTTTGTTTTGGGAAAGTCGAACGAGCTGGCCTATGCGGCGGCGGAACAGGTGGCCAGCAGCCCGGGCGAAGCCTACAACCCGCTGCTGCTGTACGGCTCCACCGGGCTTGGAAAAACACATCTGCTGCACGCCGCCGGCAACTTTATTGCCGAGGCCAACCCGGCCGCCCAGGTCATGTATCTGCACTCCGAAAAATTTGTCAGCGAAATGATCCAGGCGCTGCGCCGCAACAGCATTGACGAGTTCAAGCGCCGCTACCGGTCGGTGGACACGCTGCTGATTGACGACATTCAGTTTTTTGCCGGCAAGGACCGCTCGCAGGAAGAATTTTTCCACACGTTCAACACCCTGCTCGAATCACGGCAGCAGATCATTCTGACCTGCGACCGCTACCCCAAGGAAGTGCAGGGCATCGAGGCGCGGCTGCGCTCACGCTTTGGCTGGGGCCTGTCGGTCTCCATCGAGCCGCCCGATTTTGAAACCCGGGTGGCCATTTTGCAGAAGAAGGCGGCCGAAAGGGATCTTCAGCTCAGCGACGACGTCACCTTTCTGATTGGCCGGCGCATCCGCTCCAACGTCCGGGACCTGGAGGGCGCGCTCAACTCGCTGATTGCCAACGCCCGCTTTTCGGGCCGCAGGATTGATGTCGAATACACCAAGGAAATCCTGCGCGACGTGCTGGCCGTGCACGATCGCCTGATTACCATGGAAAACATTCAGAAAACGGTGGCCGAATACTACCAGCTGCGCGTCAGTGAGCTGCTGTCGCGCCGCCGCAGCCGATCCATTGCCCGGCCGCGGCAGATGGCCATGTATCTGACCAAGCAGCTGACTGAACATTCGCTGCCTGAAATCGGTGACGCCTTTGGCGGCCGGGATCATACGACAGTACTGCACGCATGTCGTAAAATCGAAAGCCTGTGCGAGTCGGACGGACGGCTGCGCGAGGACCAGGTTCGTTTAACGAGGAAATTGACCAGTTGACGGAACAAGCTGTTGAAGATGCTCGGAACAAGCTGTGGATAACTTCGGGGACGAAAGTTATCCACAGGTCGCCCACAGTTTTCAATATTGTTTATCCAGCGGTTGATGAAAACTCAACATGCTGATTTCAAATGAAAAACATCGGGTTTCAAGTTATCAACAGCCCCTGTTACTACTGATCTTTTTATATTTATTAACAAAACAGTTTCAGTCACTCGTATGGCTTGAAACCATGAAGGAGCAACCATGAAGTTCTCTATCCCGCGTGAGACGCTGCTTGCACCCATCTCCCAGGTGGTCAGCGTGGTGGAACGTCGGCAAACCCTGCCCGTTCTGGCCAACTTTCTGATTGAAGCTGTCGATGAGGGCCTGCGCATCACCGGCACGGACATGGAAGTGGAGCTTGTTGCCAGGGCACCGGCCGATGTAACTGACAAGGGCGCCATTACGGTTCCGGCCCGCAAGCTGGTGGATATTTGCCGCGCGCTGCCCGATGGCGCCACGGTAAACGCCGAGCTTGACGACAACAAGCTGACCATACGCGCCGGCAAGAGTCGGTTTACCCTGGCGACCCTGCCGGCCAGTGAATTTCCCTCCAGCGACCAGGCTGAAACGCTGCAAACCTATGAAGTCGATCAGAAAACTCTCAGAACCCTGCTGGAGAAAACCTCGTTTGCCATGGCCAACAACGACGTGCGCCATTACCTGAACGGCCTGCTGGTTGAGTTTGGTGAAAACACCATTCGTACTGTGGCCACCGACGGTCACCGCCTGTCGCTGGCCGAGGCCGAGCTGTCGGCGTCCGGGGAGGAACGCAGCGAAATAGTTCCCCGCAAGGGCGTCATGGAGCTCAACCGCATTCTGGAAGACATTGATCAGCCCCTTAAAATCATGCTGGGACAAGGGTTTCTGCGCGTTGATCGGGACCACATCGTGATGACAACCAAGCTGATTGATGGAAAATTTCCCGAATATGAAGCGGTGATTCCCTTCAAGAGCGAGCAGCCGATGAAGGTCAACCGCGAGGCGCTGATCCACGCGCTGCAGCGCGTGGCCATTTTGTCCAACGAAAAGTATCGCGGTGTTCGCATGGAGCTGCAGCCTGATGCGCTGCGCATCGCTGCCCACAACCCGCAGCAGGAAGAAGCCAGCGAGGAATTGTCCGCCGAGCACAGCCACGACGGCCTCAAGGTGGGCTTCAACGTCAATTATCTGCTCGATGCGCTGGGCTCCATTTCATGTGAAACGGTGGCCATTTCGCTCAAGGACTCCAACAGCTCCTGTCTCATCACCGACCCTGACAGTGATTCCGTGCGCCAGGTTATTATGCCGCTGAAGCTGTAAACCCGGTTTTTGCCTTGAGCCTTGCAAGCCTGTCGATCAAGGGTGTACGCAATCTCCACGAAGTCAATCTGACGCCCGGTGCCGGCGTCAACTGGTTTGTTGGCCCCAACGGGGCCGGCAAAACCAGCATTCTTGAAGCGCTGGTCATTCTGGCGCGCGGGCGCTCGTTCCGCGCCAGCCACATGCGTTCGGTCATTCGGCACGGCGCCTCCACCCTGTCGGTGGTGGCGCAGGTGGCCGAAACCGGCGACATGTTGGGCATTGAGCGCTCTGCCAGCGAGTGGCGCGGAAGAATCAACAGGCAGGACAGCAGGCGCGCGAGTGATTTTGCCCGCAGGCTGCCGCTGGTGCTGGTCGAGCCCGGCAGCCACACGCTTGTTTCCGGAGCACCTCATGATCGCCGGCGCTTCCTCGACTGGCTGTTGTTTCACGTGGAACATGAGTATCTGGACGCCTGGCGCCGCTATTCCAGACTTTTGAGGCAGCGCAATGCCGCGCTCAGAGAGGCGGCGTCACCAAGGGTGCTTGCCGCACTGGAACAGCCGCTTGTTGCCGCCGCCGGCCGGCTCAACAGCTCAAGAACAGCGGCTGTAGACAGGCTTGCGCAGACCGTTGACGATCTGGTTGAAGCGCTGCGGTTCAGGCTGCCCGGAAAAATCACGCTGGCCTATCGACGGGGGCACCCGGACAACACCACCCTGGCTGAAGCGCTGCGTGAGGCGCGTGATCGCGAGCTTGAAAGAGGGTTTACCCTGTATGGCCCGCATCGTGCCGAGCTGCTGGTCAAATCCGGAAATTATGCAGCCGCCAACGAGCTGTCGCGCGGACAGCAAAAGCTGATGGCCATACTTCTGCTTCTGGGTCAGTTGCAGGCCTTTCAAAAGCGGCCCGGCTTGCAAGCCGGCGCACCGGAACCCATGTTGTTGCTGGACGATCCGGTGTCGGAGCTTGACGATGAGCACCTGGGAAATCTGCTGACCTGGCTGTCCAGCCAGTCGGCGCAGGTGTGGCTGACGGCCACCGAACTGCGGGGCGCAACAAAAAACACGAACGTGTTCCACGTGGAACATGGAAAGGTGAGTTTGGCGTCAATGCTATAATTGTCTGATTGGTGAACCCCTTACAGGCGTTGTCCGGCCGCTTTATATGCCGGAGAGTCAATGACAGGACAGAGTTTTGAAATGACAGCTGAAAAATACAGCTCGACAAGCATCCGCGTGCTCAAGGGCCTGGATGCCGTACGCAAGCGCCCCGGCATGTATATCGGCGACACCGATGATGGCACCGGCCTGCATCACATGGTGTTCGAAGTGGTGGACAACGCCATCGACGAAGCCCTGGCCGGTTACTGCGACCGCGTCAGCGTGACCATTCATGCCGATGGCTCGGTCAGCGTGACCGACAACGGCCGCGGCATTCCGGTTGACTTGCACGAGGAGGAGGGTCGCTCGGCTGCCGAGGTCATCATGACGGTGCTGCACGCCGGCGGCAAGTTTGACGATGACTCGTACAAGGTGTCCGGCGGCCTGCACGGCGTGGGCGTGGCCGTGGTCAACGCGTTGTCCAGAAAGCTGGAAATGACCATTTACCGCGCCGGAAAGAAATGGTTTCAGAGCTACTCCGACGGGGTGCCCGATGCCCCGTTGGGCGCTGTGGGGGAAAGCGACCGCACCGGCACCGAGATCAGGTTCTGGCCCAGCGAGGAAACATTCTCGAATGTGGAATTTCAGTATGAAATCCTGGCCCGGCGCCTGCGCGAGCTGAGCTTTCTCAATTCAGGTATAGAGATCAGCATTGCCGACGAGCGCACGGACAAAAGCGAGCGCTTTGTCTATGAGGGCGGAATCAAGTCGTTTGTGGAGCACCTGAGCGCCAAGAAAACGCCGCTGCACCCCACCCCGCTGCATTTTGTGTCGGAAGTTGATGATATTACAGTGGAAGCTGCGCTGCAGTGGACCGATGCCTACCAGGAATCCGTGTTCTGCTACACCAACACCATTCCGCAAAAAGACGGTGGAACACATTTGTCCGGCTTCCGCTCGGCACTTACGCGCACCATCAACAACTACATCAACGAAGAGGAGCTGGCCAAAAACGCCCGGGTTCAAACCACCGGCGATGACTGCCGCGAGGGCCTGATTGCCGTTTTGTCGGTCAAGGCGCCTGATCCGAAGTTTTCATCGCAGACCAAGGACAAGCTGGTGTCGTCCGACGTCAAATCAGCGGTTGAATCGGCGCTTGGCGAGCGCCTGCGCGATTATCTGCTCGAAAATCCGCGCGAGGCAAGAATCATTGTCGGCAAGGTTATTGAGGCAGCGCGGGCCCGTGAAGCGGCCAGAAAGGCGCGCGACATGACCCGCCGCAAGGGCGCCCTGGACATTGCCGGCCTGCCCGGCAAGCTGGCCGACTGCCAGGAAAAGGACCCCGCCCTGTCCGAGCTGTTTCTGGTTGAGGGTGATTCAGCCGGCGGTTCGGCCAAGCAGGGCCGCAACAGAAAATACCAGGCCATCCTGCCGCTCAAGGGCAAGATACTCAACGTTGAAAAGGCCCGTTTCGACCGCATGCTGGGTTCGGCCGAGATCGGCACGCTGATTACCGCGCTGGGCACCGGCATTGGCAAGGATGACTTTGATATCGACAAGCTGCGCTATCACAGCATCATCATCATGACCGACGCCGACGTGGACGGTTCACATATCCGCACCCTGCTGCTGACGTTTTTCTACCGCCAGATGCCTGAACTGGTGGAGCGTGGCCACATCTACATTGCCCAGCCGCCCCTGTACAGGGTCAAGCAGGGCAGACAGGAGCGCTACCTCAAGGATGATGCCGAGCTCAACGAATACATGCTCGAGCGCGCGCTTGAGGGCGCGCGGCTGTTTACGGACGGCGACAGCAGCGCGGCGCTCGACAGCACCGCGCTCGGCCAGCTGCTGGCCGACTACCAGCAGGCGCGCCAGATCGGCGAGCGTCTGAAGCTGCGCCACAATCCGGATATTGTGGATCAACTTGTTGATTTTAAACCGTTTTCCAAAGATGAAGAGTTTGAGTCCTGGGCCCGGGATCTGACCGAACGCCTGGACCGGGCCGCGCCGGCGGGCGTCAGCTGGGAAATACGGGCGGGCAGCGAAGGCGGCGTGGTTATTTCCAGGCACGCCCAGGGCGTGGTGCAGGACACCGTGCTCGACCGGACCTTTTTCAATTCGCCGGAATACCGTCACCTCGCCAAGGTGGGTGCCGCCGTGCACGATCTGCTCGGCACCGATGCACGCATCGAGCGCGGCAACAACTCAATCGAGGTCAGCCGCTTTGCCGAGGTGTTTGACTGGCTGATGGACGAATCCCGCAAGGGCAGAAGCTTTCAGCGCTTCAAGGGCCTGGGTGAAATGAACCCGGAGCAGCTGTGGGATACCACGGTCAACCCGGAAACCCGGCGGCTTTTGCGCGTGACCATTGACGATGCCATGGCCGCAGACGAGATATTTTCGACGCTGATGGGCACTGAAGTCGAGCCCCGGCGCCACTTTATCGAAGAAAACGCCCTCAACGTGGCCCACCTGGATATTTGATGGCGTCGCGGGCCTTTTCTGTTGCTATTGAAGGCGCTTCAGCACGCTTTCCAGTTCCGGATTGACCTGCCCGGCTGGCGGGCTGCCGCCGGCCACTTCAATAACGTCAAGGCCGGCTGATTTGGCGATGCCGATCAGCGCATGGTCGGCGCTGACAAAGCTCATTTCAGATGCTTTGCAGTCATATCGCTGCGCGGTGCGCTCGAATTCATCGACATAGCGCTGGCGCCGGCCGAACAGCTTGGGGCTTAAATACAGAATGCCGTCAAGCTCGGCACCGGCGCGCATGAACAGCTGGTAAAACCTGCGCTGCAGCACAAGGTCGCTGTCCACGCTGCGTCGGGTCGGGCGCCAGCCGCTGGGCTTGATGGACACCAGCAGGATGCGCCGTCCCTGCCGCTGCAGGGCAATCAGGGCATCAAGGTGCGGCCCGTGGGGCGTGCTGTCCGAGCCGGGCTCCACCAGCAGCGAGCGGTCAATGAGCACGGGCACCGGCATGAAAAGCCTCAGCGCCCCAGCCTGGCCACGTCGGCAATGTGCAGAAACTGCGCGCGCAGTTCGGCAAGCAGCGCCAGGCGGTTGTTTCTGGTCCGCACATCATCGCTCATCACCATCACTTCATCGAAAAACCGGTCGACCGGTTTTTGCAGCCCGGCCAGTATGCCAATGGCCGTCGGGAAATCAGATTGTTTGATGGCCGGACGCAGCTCGTTTCGGGCCGCCTTGATGGCATCAGCCAGCGCCCGCTCGGCAGGCGCTTCAAGCAGGGACGGGTCGAGCGTCAGTCCGGCGCCCTGATCGGCCTGCTTCAGAAGATTTCCGGCGCGCTTGCTGGCGGCAATCAGGGATTCCATGTCGGGGTCATCGGCAAAGCGCTGCAGGGCCTGTGCCCGCGCCATGAAATCGGCCACCGAACCCGGGCGGCCGCCGGCCACGGCGTGCACGGTGTTGGCTTCCATGCCGTGATCGGATGCAAATGAACGCAGGCGCTCGAAAATAAAGTGTTCGACTTCTTCAAGCAGGGCGGCATCAATGCCCAGGCTGTCCGGGAAGGTCCGGGCTGCGGCTTCCAGGGCCTCAGCCAGAGTCATGGCGGCTTGTGATTCGGCCAGAATGCGCACAACACCCAGGGCGGCGCGGCGCAGCGCAAACGGATCGCGGCTGCCCTTGGGCTTGAGCCCGGCGGCAAAAATACCCAGCAGGGTGTCGAGCCGATCGGCCAGCGCCAGCGCCATGCCCTCGGCGGTTTCCGGCAGCGCGTCGCTGCCCGAGCGCGGCCGGTAATGGCTGCCTATGGCCTGGGCCACCGCGCTGTCCTCGCCGTCTTCAAGCGCGTAATAGCGGCCCATGACGCCCTGCAGCTCGGGAAACTCGCCCACCATGTCGGTGACCAGGTCGCACTTGCACAGCCGGGCGGCCCGGATACAGGTGTCCGCATCGGCATTGAGCGCCGGGGCCAGGCTGCCCAGCAGTTTTTCAACGCGGCGCACCTTGTCGCCAACGGTGCCCAGCTGTTTTTGAAACAGAATGTCGTCCAGCCGCTCAACGCGCTGTGCCAGCGTTGTATTGCGGTCCTTGTCCCAGAAAAAGCGCGCATCGGCCAGGCGCGGCCGCACAACGCGCTCAAAGCCCGCCGTCATTTCAGCGGGGTTGGTGCTTTCAGCGTTGGCCACGGCGATGAAATACGGCGCCAGGCGGCCGTCGCTGCGTCGCAGGGCAAAGCATTTCTGATGAACCTGAAGGGAGGAGATGATGGCCGGCTCGGGAACGTCCAGGAACTCGGCATCAAACTCCCCCAATACGGCCACGGGCCACTCCGTCAGCCCGGTGACCTCGTCAACCAGCGCCGGTTCGAGCACGGCCTGCAGGTTTTCGGCCCGGGCCAGCGCTTCGGCCTGTTCAACGATCAGCCGATGCCGCTTTTCACGGTCAACCTGCACAAAGGCCTTTTGCAAAACCGCTTCATAGTCAGCGGCGTGCGCAATTGCATGCCAGCCCGGCGCGTGAATTCTGTGGCCCCGGGTCCGGCTGCCGGCGTCCAGGCCAAAATGGCTGAGCGCAACGGGGCGGTCGCCGTGCACCGCAACCAGCCAGCGCACCGGGCGCAGAAACAGGTCGTCGCGGTCGGCCCAGTGCATGGAGCGGCTGCCGCTCATGGTCTTGACGGTTTCGGAAAAGAATTCGGGCAGCAGCTGTTCCAGCGCTTGTCCCGGCTGCTCGATGCGGGCGGCCAGCCAGGCGCCCTTGTCGGTTTCAACGGTTTCCAGGGCATCCAGCGGCAGCCCGGCGCTGCGGGCAAATCCTTCGGCCGCGCGGGTGGGCTTGCCGTGCTCGTCAAATGCAGCCGCAATGGCCGGCCCGCGGCGCACCAGGGTGCGATCCTGTTGTCGCTCGGCCACATCAGGCAGGCGCACGGCCAGGCGCCGGGGCGTTCCAAAAAGCTGGGCTTCGGCATCCCCGGCCAGCAGACCGGCTTTTTCCAGCCGGCTGGACAGCCCCTCGGCCAGGCGTCCCAGCAGCGGGCCGATCTGTGCGGACGGCAGCTCTTCGCAGCCGATTTCAACAAGAAGGTCGGCAGCCCGGGTCATTTGGACGCCTCCGCGGCCGCAGCCTCGTCGGCTGTTTGGTACTGGGCCGCCCAAGCCTCGGCCACGCGCCGGGACAGGTCCCTGACGCGCAGAATGTAGCGCTGGCGCTCGGTGACCGAAATGGCCTGGCGGGCATCAAGCAGATTGAAGCTGTGCGAGGCCTTGAGCACCTGGTCGTAGGCCGGCAGAGGCAGGCCGAGGTCGACCAGCCGGCGCGCTTCATCGTGGCAGGTGTCAAACCAGCCGAACAGGCTGTCGACATCGGCGTGCTCGAAGTTGTAGGCGGACTGCTCAACCTCGTTGCGGTGGTAGATGTCGCCATAGGTGACCATGCCCTGTGGCCCTTCTGTCCACACCAGGTCGTAAACGCTTTCCACATCCTGCAGATACATGGCCAGGCGCTCCAGCCCGTAGGTGATTTCGCCCATTACAGGCTTGCAGCTGATGCCGCCGGCCTGCTGAAAATAGGTGAACTGGGTGATTTCCATGCCGTTGAGCCACACTTCCCAGCCCAGGCCCCATGCGCCCAGCGTGGGTGACTCCCAATCGTCTTCCACAAAGCGAATGTCGTGAACGGTCAGGTCAATGCCGACCGCGTCCAGCGAGGCCAGATAGCGCTCCTGGAAGTCCAGCGGTGAGGGTTTCATGACCACCTGGTACTGATAGTAGTGCTGCAGGCGGTTGGGGTTGTCGCCGTAGCGCCCGTCGGTGGGCCGCCGGCACGGCTGCACATAGGCCGCGTTCCACGGCTCGGGGCCTATGGAGCGCAAAAAGGTGGCCGGATGAAAGGTGCCGGCACCGACTTCAAGGTCCAGCGGGGCAACCAGCACGCAGCCCTGGTCGGCCCAGTAGCGGTCGAGACAGCTGATGAGATCCTGAAAATGCACGTTGTTGTTCATTGGGTGGCAAGCAGATACGCAAGTATAACGGGCTGCTGGCTGCTGATTGGCATTGATGAAGCATGGCCGGCGCCGGTTTTGCGGGGTTTGAAACAAACCTGCTTCAGGAGGACTACAATTGATGGTTGAGAATGAACTGCGCCGGCCAGCTGCCGGACAGCGCAGTCACGATGACGCCGACCGCTGACAATCTTCAGCCGGCGCGCCAATTTTCAGGTCAGAATCCATGCAAAAAAGATCGATACTCATTGTCAAGACAGGCTCGGCCCTGCCAGTCGCCAAATCCCGGTTTGGAGATTTTGAGGACTGGTTTGCCCGCACCATTGGCGTGCACCGTTTCAGCTGGAAAACCATTGATGTGGAACACGGCGGCATCCTGCCTGAAAGGGACGCCATGAAAGAATATTCCGGCGTTATCATCACCGGCTCGGGGGCCATGGTGTCGCACCGCCTCGACTGGTCGGAGCGCACCGCCAGGTGGCTGGCCGACGTGGTTACAGCGGATGCCTTGCCCGTTCTGGGCGTGTGCTATGGCCACCAGCTTCTGGCCCACGCGCTGGGCGGTAGGGTTGGCCCCAACCCCCACGGTCGCCGCATCGGCACGCGCAGCGTTGAAATTGTCGATCGCCACGACGCCCTGCTGGGCGAGCTGGCGCCGCAAACCCGATTCCACGTCACCCACGAAGAGGTGGTGCTCGAAAAGCCTTCGGACGCAGTTCTTGTAGCCCGCGCCGACGGCGACGGACTCCACGCCCTGCGCCTTGGGCCGCGCGCCTGGGGCGTGCAGTTCCATCCCGAATTCAGCGCCGACATCATGCGCTGCTACATTGAAGCCCGGGCGGAGGCCATTGACGCCGAGGGACTGGACAGCCGGGCGCTGCTGCAGGCGGTTGAACAAACGCCGGCCGGCAGCCGGGTGCTGGGCAATTTTGCCGATCTGTGCGAGGCGGCCGTGCCGCTGGCGGCCAGCTGAAGCGGCCGGCGCACGCAGCGAAAGCCTTTATACCGGCCGGCTCAGATCAGATCGAGCATGCTGGCCAGCACCACCAGCACCAGCAACGGCGTGACAATGCGCACCAGCCACAGCCAGGCGGTGAACAGGGCGGCCGGCATGCCGCTGCCCAGTTCCTTTCGGGTCAGCCGGCGCGACAGCACCCAGCCGGCAAAAACCGCGATCAGCATGCCGCCCAGAGGCATCATGAAGTCATTGGCGGTGTGCTCGATGGTGCCCATGATGTCGCGCTCGCCGATCTGTACATGCTTGAGCACGGTAAAGCCCAGCACCGACGCCATGCCGGCCAGCCACGCCAGCGCGCCGATAATCAGCGCCGAAAGTTTTCTTCCCAGACCGGTGCGCTCCACCAGATAGGCGGTGGCCGGCTCCAGCAGCGAGATGGAGCTGGTCCAGGCCGCAACGGCAAGCAGCAGAAAAAACATGAAGCCGTAGGCGATGCCGAACGGCATGTCGTTGAAGGCCAGCGGCAGCGAGGTGAAGATCAGGCCGGCGCCGCCGCCCTTGGGGTCAATGCCATAGGAAATGACGATGGGGAAGATGGCAAGCCCCGCCAGCAGCGCCACGGCCGTATCGGCCACCGCGACAATGCCGGCCACCCGCGGAATGCTGACCCCGGCGGGCAGATAGGCACCATAGGTCATGATGGCGCACATGCCCAGACTGAGCGTGAAAAACGCCTGGCCCATGGCCTCCACCACCATCTGGCTGGACACCTGCGACCAGTCGGGCCTGAACAGAAAGCCGGCGCCCTGCATGAAGGCTTCAAACTGACTCATGCCGTAGCCGAGCAGAATCAGCAGCAGCACGAGCAGCAGAGGCATGAGCACGGTCACCGCCCGCTCCAGCCCCTTTTCGACCCCGCAGGCCACCACGCCCAGGGTCAGGCCCATGAACAGCGCGTGCCAGAACGTCAAAAGCCCGGTGTTGCCCAGCAGCGCGCCAAAGGTGGCGTCGGGGTCGCTGATGGCCGCGCCGCCAAACAGCTGTTTGGCGTAAAGAAATGCGTAATGCAGCGTCCAGCCGGCGACCACGGAATAGAATGACAAAACCAGAAAACCGGCCACAATGCCCAGCCAGGGAATGGCCACCCAGCCGCGTTTTGCGTTTGATTCAGCGGTCAGGTGGCTGAAGGTGTTGACGGGGCTCATGCGCCCCAGCCGGCCGATGGTGATTTCGGAAATCATCACAGGCAGCCCGACCACGAGAATACACAGCAAATAGATAAGAACGAAGGCGCCGCCGCCGTTTTCAGAGGTAATGTACGGAAAGCGCCAGATGTTGCCCAGCCCCACAGCCGAACCGGTTGCGGCCAGGATGAAGGCGAGCCGTGACGACCACATGCCGTGCATGGACGTTTTTTCCATGATCTCGGATCCCCGAATGATTTTTGTTGTAAGTGAGCTGGCGCATCATTGTGCGCCAAGGGCGGTGGGGGTGCAAACGCCCGTGCCCGCCTGTGCCGGCATTTCAGTGCCGCACGGCCGGCGTCAATCCGTTATTCTCGGTGGCGTCAATAAAATCCAAGCCTGAATTTATGCCAATGAGGTTGATGATGAGAACATTGCTTATGAGCCTGCTGCTGCTGGTTGCGTTTGGCGCAGCCGCAGACAGCGGCGAGAACAATTTGCTGACCGCCGAAGCCATGTGGCAGCTGGACCGCATCGGTGCGCCGGTGATTTCGGCCGACGGCCGCCAGGTGGTGGCGCCGGTGACCCGTTACGACATGGACAGCGACGAGGCGGAAACCCGCCTGTGGCTGTTTGCGGCTGACGGCTCGTCAGAACGGCCGCTGACCGCCGAGGGGCAGTCGGCCTCCAGCCCGGTGTTTTCGCCCGACGGCAAGCAGCTGGCCTTTGTGGCCCGGCGCGGCGACGACAAGGCCGGCCAGATTTACCTCATCAGCATGGACGGCCCCGGCGAGGCGCGCCGCCTGACCAGCGTTCCGGTCGGCACAGGCGGCCTCAAATGGGCCGGCGAGCACATCTACTTTGTGGCCAACATCTGGCCCGGCAAAGACTGGGACGAAATGGCCGAGCAGCTGGAAAAGGACAGGGACAGCAAGGTTTCGGCCCACCGCTGGACGGCCCTGCCCTACTCGTTCTGGGACCACTGGCTGGACGAAGACCGCCAGAACCACCTGTACCGGGTGGCGGTTGACAGCGGTGAAATCGAGCCGCTGACCGAACCCCTGGGCCAGCAGCTGTCGCGCACCGGCGCCGGTGCCGGCAGCTATGACGTGCACCCCGATGAAACGCATTTTGCCTTTGTGGCCAACAGCCGCGACGATGAAATAAAAACCGACATGGACGTTTTTCTGGCCGAGTTTGGTGCCGACGAGGCCACCAACCTGACGCCCGACAACGAGGCCGCGGACGGCTCGCCGCTGTTCAGCCCCGACGGCCAAACCCTGGCTTTCCTGCAGCAGTCCATCCCCGGCTTCTATGCCGACACGTCAAACATCGTTCTCCACAACCTGGAATCAGGACAGCAGCGCACCCTGCTGGCCAGCTGGGACCGCTCGCCGGCGGGCCTGGTGTGGACGCCCGATTCGTCCGGCTTCTACGGAACAGTCGAGGATGAAGGCACCGTGCGCGTCTTCCACATCGATGGCATGGACCGCCAGCCGCGCGCCCTGACCACCGACACCAGCTACGGCAGCCTGGCCATGGCCGATAATGGCACCCTGGTGGGCCTTAACCAGAGCTTTTTGTATCCGCCGCGGGTGGTCAGCATCGACACCGGCTCGGGCGATATCCAGCGTCTGAGCACGCTCAACAAGGAACACCTCGACAGCCTTGACATGGGCACCTATGAATCGGTGACCTACACCGGCCACGACGGCAAGGACATCCAGATGTGGGTCAACTACCCGCCCGGCTTTGACAAAAACAAGGAATACCCCCTGTTCCTGCTGATTCACGGCGGCCCGCACAGCACCATCAACGACGGCTACCATTTTCGCTGGAACGCCCAGGCCTTCGCCGCCTGGGGCTACGTCACCGCCTGGCACAACTTCCATGGCTCGCCCGGCTTCGGCCAGGAATTTGCCGATTACATCAACCCCGACTGGGTGACCGCGCCCTATGAAGACACCGTGGCCGCGGCCGGCTGGTTTGCCGACCAGCCGTGGATAGACGACGAGCGCATGGTGGCCGGTGGCGGCAGCTACGGCGGCTACCTGTCCAGCATCCTGCTGGGCC
>Ga0209487_1002295_pt1 | contig 15636 bp, 13 predicted proteins | sample Poulit2012_FD_187524 | JGI IMG/M metagenome (GOLD analysis project Ga0209487, IMG submission 187524) | Agricultural soil microbial communities from Georgia to study Nitrogen management - Poultry litter 2012 (SPAdes) (version 2) | ecosystem: Environmental > Terrestrial > Soil > Agricultural land... | reverse complement strand
CTTCATCCGTTTCTTGAAATAATTTTTCGAGTTCTTGATTGATTTGTTCACCAATTGGACAATCACTGCCTTCACATTCGTTTTTCTTTCCTAAAACATTCGAACTTTTTATAGCAATGTATAAATCTGCTAAAGTGATTTCCTCACTTTTGACTTGTAGCTTTGAGCCTCCTTCTTTTCCTTTTTTGGTCGAAATCCATCCTATGTTTTGTAGAAGACTCAATTCTTTTCTGACCATGACTGCATTGATTTGAATACTTTTTGAAATAAAATCTGAGCTGAGCCACTCGTCGGGAAACTTTGCCAATAAGGTAAGTATGTGAATGTTGGTAGCAAATCTTGTGTTGTTCATAGCTCAAATATACAAAAAAACTCTTAATGTAATAAAAGATATTACAATTAAGAGTTCCGCAAAATAGTAAATGCTTATGATTGGGAGATAAGAGAAAATTCTATTAATTATCGATTCTAATCAAATCACCTTCCATCGTAAATTTAATTTCCAAACCACTGTCCAACTTTACTTCTTGGTTTTTGTCATCAATTTTCCAATCAGTAATTGTATTGTTTGGAAAGTTTTCGTTGACATAAGTTTTAATTTTATCAGGAATCACACTCTCAGGCAACTGATTGTTGGCGTCGATTTCAATAATTTCCATTTTATTATTGAATTCTAAATTGATATTTCCATCTAAAATTACATCATAAGTTTTAGAAAGTCCATCTTGATCTTCTACGACTTGAATAATTTTATTGGACGGAAAATGATTGGATACATAAGTTTCGATTTCGCTTGGGAATTCTTGAGCGGGTACTACTTTTTCCTTTTCACAACTGCTAAGTGCGAGAAATGCACCTAAGATGGAAATACTGATTATTTTTTTCAATAAGTTCATAATAAATTGTTTAAGTACATTATGAATCTCATGAATTGTGCCAAAAATTAAGATTTATTTTTTCAAACTGAATAAAAATTCAAGTCCACCTTCTTTTCGATTTTTCACAGTGATTTTCCCTTTGTGGAAATTGACAGCATTTTTTACGATAGAAAGTCCAAGTCCAGTACCGCCTGTGTCGCGCGTTCGTCCTTCATTGATTCGATAAAATCTTTCGAAAATTCGATTGAAATGTTTTTCATCGGAAATTCCTGGACCATTGTCGAAAAAGTTAAAATAATAGAATTCTTTGTCTTCGTTGATCAGATGGATTTCGATACTTTTCCCTTTGCCAGCATATCTAATTGAATTCTCAGTTAAATTTCTAAAAATCGAATAAACGAGGTTTTTATTGGCATTTATATTTAAATTTTTAGGAATTTTCCAATGCAATTTGCTTTCGTTTTCTTCGAGTGAAATCGATAAATCTCTTTTCAGAGTTTTCAATAATTGATGCAAATTGACTTCTTCCAATGGGAAAGTTTGAGGTGCTTCATCCATTTTAGTGATCAAACTCATTTCTTTGACTATGTCCGATAAAACGACAGTTTGATGATGTGCTTGTTTGAGGAAATAATTCCTTTTCAATTCATCCAAATCCTGTTCGATCACCGTTTCTAAATATCCTCTGATACTGGTCAATGGAGTTCTCAATTCATGCGCAATGTTGCTCGTCATTTCTTGTTTGAGCAATCTTGTTTTCTCTTGAGTAGTGATATCATTGATGATGATTTCGAAGCTATTGTTTTGAAGAATTACAACTCGAATCGAGAAGTTTTTTCCTTGTTTGCTAACTTTATATTCGAGGTAATTATTTTCTTTAGATTCTAAGAATTTATTGATTTTCTTAAAGTTTTTATCGGTAAAAATAATGCTCGGATCATTTGAAGAATCTTCTGTAATAGTATTGAGGTACTGAACAAACAATCCATTGAAAAAAATCACTTCATTATTTTCTGAGAAAAAACAAATTCCTTCTTCAGAACTATGTATATGCTGCAAAAGTTTTTCTCTTTCGAGTATCAATTCCTTTTGACTCTCTTTCAGTTTGTTATAATTTTCAGTGATTTTAATTCCTATTTCTCCCAATTCGTCATGAGGGAAGTTGAGTGAACTGATTGTTTCTTTATCCACTGAAAATGCAAAATCTCTCAGTTGTTTAATGGATTTTCCAAAGTTATTGGTAATGGTATTGATCAAGAAAAGTGTTATGGTAAATAGTAAAATGATGAAATAGATGAAATAATTATCCGCTTCTAACACTTTTTTTGTTTTTATATCATAGGGTAGGGCGACTCTTACAAAATAATCGTCGTAACTCTTGGCGTAATAAAGGTAAGGATCACCTATGGATTTAGATTCTCTCACATCGAAGCCGGATCCAGTATTCTTGGCGTTGATGATTTCGTGGCGGTTCGAATGATTTTCTAAACTTGAAACATCTTCAATCGAATTGTCATAAAGGATTTCTCCTTGTTTGTTTAAAATGCTCAATCGTATATCATCGGGTAGAGTAGCCAACGAACTTTCTACCGAAATGTCAAGCTGGGATTTATTTTTTTGAATAAATGAATGAATGAAATCTGAATAAATATCTAATTTCTCAACAAGAACTTCCTTTTTTTGCTTTTTATCATTGATTTGTTGAAAAACAATTACACTTATGGTAAAAAATGCAAATACAAGAGAAAAGTAAAAAAACAGTTTTTGTTTAAAATTCAGTTTCATTTCGTAAAGTTATCGATATCAAATCGATATCCAAAACCAGTTCGATTAGTAATCAGTGGAGCATATTTGCCCAACTTTTTTCTTAATCTTGATATATGAACATCAACAGTTCTATCGGTTATGTGAGTATTTTCGTCCCAAGCACCATTTATGATTTCTTCTCTTGTAAACATGGTTTCAGGAGATTTTACCAGCAGAGCCAAAATTTCAAATTCTGTTTTGGTGAAAGCGATTTTTTCGTCTTCGATGATAACTTCTTTCAATTGATGATCGATGATAAAATCTTTGAAAATCACATGTTTATTAGGTGTTTCATCTTCTTTAATCGAATTTCTTTTGATCACAGCTTTGATTCTCGCAATGAGTTCTTTGATAGAAAATGGTTTCGAAATATAATCATCAGCTCCCACTGAAAATCCAGTCAAAATATCATTTTCGGTATCTTTGGCTGTTAGAAAAATAATCGGCGTATTGTTGTTTTTATTTCTCAACTTTTCAGCCATTCTATAGCCAGACATTCCACCCATCATGATATCCAATATGATCAGCTTGTATTGATTTTCGATGATTTGCAAAGCATCTTCAGCCGAATGAACACTTTCTACATCGAAACCTTCGTTTTTTAAGTTGAATTCAATGATTTCACAAATGCTGCGGTCGTCGTCAACTACTAAAATTTTTTCCATCATTTTTATAAAGTCATATTAAATTTATGACAACTTCTAAGATATATTAGTCAATTTTTAAATTTCCGTGTTTAAGAATTTTTGCATCTATATAGAATACGATTTCTTCAACTATATTGCTACAGTGATCTCCCACGCGTTCTAATTTACGGATCAATAAGAAAACTTTGAATCCACAATTAATAAAGTCAGGATTGGCTTTGCAATAATCCGATAAAACACCAATCGATTTTAAGTAGATTTTATTTACAATTTCATCTCTCGCTAAAATTTTTCCAGAGATTTTTGTGTTTTCAGATTCTAAAGTGACGTAACAGTCATATAACATACCGATGATGGTATCGAACATTTTCTCGATTTTCAATTGATCGATCAGTTCACGGTCAATATTGTTACAATCTTCATCTATAACGAATTTGGCGAAACCTTCTGCGAAATCTCCAATTCTCTCTAAAGCAGAACTAATTTTGATAAGAGAAAGTACAAATCTCAGGTCAATGGCAACAGGATTGTAAAGAGCGATAAAGTTTTCACAATCATTATCTATTTTCAGTTCGTAAACATTGACTCTCTTTTCTCTGCTCACAATTTCTCGAGCAAGTTCAACATCACCGGTCAGAAATGATTGTTTAGCTTTTTCTAATTGAGAAATCACCAAACTCCACATATCGTTGATTTGCTCTTTTAATAATAAAATTTCTTTTTCTGTATGTTTCATAATCGACTTTAATTGATTAAATATCGTGAATTTTAGTGATAAATGGATATTTATTATCCAAATCTTCCAGTGATATAGTTTTGTGTTTGTTCGTTTTCAGGATTCAAAAACATCTTTTTTGTATCGCTAAATTCAATCAATTCACCCAACATGAAGAAACCTGTATTATCACTAACACGAGCTGCTTGTTGCATATTGTGAGTAACGATTACTATGGTATAATCTTCTTTTAATTTATAAATCAACTCTTCGATTTTGGAAGTCGAAATAGGGTCTAAAGCAGAAGCGGGTTCATCCATCAATAAAATAGAGGGTGAAACTGCCAAAGCTCTTGCAATACATAAACGCTGTTGTTGACCACCCGATAATTCGAAGGCTGATTTTTTCAATTTATCCTTCACTTCATCCCAAAGTGCTGCATCTCTTAAAGATTTCTCAACTCTTTCGGCTATGAATTTTTTGTCGCCCATTCCATTCACTCTCAATCCATAAGCTACGTTTTCGAATATGGATTTTGGAAATGGATTAGGTTTTTGGAAAACCATTCCTACATTTTTTCTCAAATCATCGATTTGAACATTTTTGTCATAGATATTTTTTCCTTCAATGAGACATTCACCTTCCAATTTAGTACCTGGAATCAAATCATTCATTCGGTTGAACAATCGTAAGAAAGTCGATTTTCCACAACCAGAAGGGCCAATAAAAGCAGTTACAGTATTGGCTTTCATTTTCATGTTGATGTTTTTCAACGCATGAAAATTATCGTAATAGAAATTTATATTTTTAGCTTCAATCATTTTTATTAGTTTACTTTATTTTTACGGTTGAATCTATTTCTGATAAATCCAGCCAATAAATTCATTACCAAAACAATCGCTATTAAAACTAATGCAGTTCCATAAGCAATAGGTCTTGAGGCTTCCAAATCCGTTCCACTTGTAACAATTACATATAAGTGATAAGGTAAAGCCATCACTTGGTCGTACATACTTGTTGGTAATTTGGGTAGGAAATAAGCTGCTACTGTAAAAAGAATAGGAGCAGTCTCACCCGAAACTCGTCCAATCGAAAGTATGAGTCCTGTAATTATATTTCCAAATGCTGCTGGTAAAATAACTCTGTAAATCGTTTGTAATTTAGTCGCTCCCAAAGCCATACTTCCTGTTCTGTAAGAGTTTGGGATGGCAGCAAGTGCTTCTTCAGTGGTTCGAATGATCAATGGTAAAGTCAATAATCCTAAAGTCAATGAACCTGCGAGTATGGAGTCTCCAAATCCTAATTTGTTAACAAATAGAGCCATACCGAAAAGACCGAAAACAATCGAAGGAATACTTGCTAAGTTGTTGGTCATAATTCGGATGAATTTTACAAATTTTCCGTTGCCGGCATATTCATAAGTATAAACAGCAGACATCACTCCAACTGGGAAAGCGAAAATCATACTTCCAACCACCAAAAGGAAAGTACCAACTATGGCTGGGAAAATTCCGCCTTGTGTCATACCTTCAGTTGGTGCAGTCGTTAAGAAAGACCAATTGATAACGCCAATTCCGTTGACGAAAATGAAACCAAGGATCCAGAATAAAATTCCTACCACTAAAATACTCAAAGCTCTTAAAGTAAAGAAAGCTATTTTCTGACTGGTTTTTTTACTTAGTTTCATAAGCCGTTATTTATTTGTTTTTTAGAAGTTATTTCAACTATAATACTGATGATTAGAGTTAAAATAAATAAAATACACCCCAATAAAAACAGTGCTTCATAATGAACACCACCCACAGGTGCTTCTCCTAATTCTGCAGCAATGGTCGCTGGAATTGTACGTACAGGTTCAAACAGTGATGTTGGCATCAATGCTGCGTTACCAGTAACCATCAAAACAGCCATGGTTTCACCAATCGCTCGACCAATTCCTAAAACTACTGCAGCTGAAATTCCTGATGCTGAATATGGGATTACAACTTTATAGATCGTTTGCCATTGTGTAGCACCCAAAGCCAAACTCGCTTCACGCATCGCTCTTGGTGTACTTCTCATCGAATCTTCTGCTACTGTAATAATCGTTGGCAATGCCATAATGGCCAAAACCAAACTACCAGTAAATGCAGTTTCACCCACAGGAATATCAAATGCTTTCTGAACAATAGGAACCAAAACTACCAATCCGAAAAAACCATAAACAACCGATGGAATACCTGCGAGTAGCTCAATGGTTGGTTTTAGAATTTTTCGATTTCTCTCACTCGCCAATTCTGACATATAAATCGCTACACCAATTCCTAAAGGGAGAGCGATGATAATTGCCAATAAGCTAACGAGTAAAGTTCCTGTAATCAATGGTAAAACACCAAATAAAGGAGCAGGTTTAGTAGTTGGAATCCATTCTTTTCCTCCAAAAAAGTCTGATGCAGATATGTTTTGGGTCGGTAGAATTTTAATTCCTGCTTTTTTTTCAGGACCATATCTCGTAGGTAAATAAGCGATGATATTTGGGTTTTCGACTATGATTTCTTCGAATTTTTGTGGCAATAAATTGTAATTTTCTCCCAATTCATCTTCGCTATACATATTGAAGATGTCATTGAATCTAAACAAATAGATCTCTTGATTTTCTCCGCCTACTTCTTGCCAGTTTGTAATTTCTAAATCAAAAATACTTTTGATTTGAGACACATTTAGGTCATCTACTTTATTGTCAGAATGAGTATATAAAGCGTAACCTTTCTCCACTGAGGGTGAATTGAACAATCCAATCCCTTCTGTAAATAAGAAAAGAATAATTAAGAGAATTGTAATACTTGTAACGGTTCCGCTAAGAGTAAGTATTCCCTCAATTATTCTTTCTAGAAATTTTTTAAGATGTTTCATTTAAAATCTTAAACTACTAGTAGTTTGATGTTAATTATTTAACTGTAATAAATCCTATTTCTTCGATCAATTTTTGACCGGTAGGCGAAAGTGAGTATTCGATGAATTTCTTTACATTTTCGTTTACATCAGTACTGTGATAGAAATATAGAGGACGAACTACAGGATAAGTATTGTTTTTTGCATTTTCTATGGATGGTTGAACGAAATTTTCTCCATCGTAAGAAACATTGATTGCTTTTACATCTTCGTTTAAGTAGGCCAAACCAACATATCCGATAGCCCCAGGTGTCTGGTTTACTGATTGAATGATAGCACCTGTTGCAGGCATACTCATGATACCGTTAACATAGTTTTTATCGTTCAAAACACTTTCTTTGAAAAACTCATAAGTTCCTGAAGAAGTTTCTCTTGAATAAGGAATGATTTTTAGATCATCACCACCTAATTCGCTCCAGTTTTGAATTTTTCCTGTAAAAATATCTTCCAATTGTTGACGAGTCAAATCGTTCACCTTATTTTCTGGATGAACTACTATCGCCATTGCATCATAAGCAATAACAATTTCTTCTATAGATTTTCCAGCGTCTTCAATTTTTAAAACCTCATCAAATTTGATTTTTCTTGATGATTGAGCAATGTCAGTTGTCTCAGCCATTAATGATGAAATTCCAACACCACTACCACCACCTGTTACTATCAAAGTTTCTCCACTGTTTTCTAACATATATTGTTCTGCTAATTTCTGTGAAATTGGCAAAGTGGTATCCGAACCTTTAATGGTGATTGATGATGAACTTGTCGAACCTTCTGTTTGACTGTCTGACTTTTGGGAACAAGCGACTAAAAGTCCTCCAATCGCTAAAATTCCAACTGCTTTGGAAAGGTTTAAAACTATGTTTTTCATATCAATTTTTTAGTACTGCAAAAGTATTGCAGTCTTATTACAGAGCTTTGTATATTTTGTTACAAAGCTGTTAAGAATTGACCTAAAATTTAAATTGATACCTCAAAGTAAACACATTATCATCGAGTTGCCCTAATGCAGCGGTTTCTTCGTTGTCAATGATTTCGTAATAAACTGTAATTCGATGGTTCTTATGAAAATTCGATAATAACCCAAAACCAATAGTGTTGTATGCTATGTCCCCAATTCCTGTACCATTGTTGCCAATATTTGACTTTGAAATTTTGGTGTTTGGATCGTACCAATCATAACGTACTACTGCTGAAATAGGTAAATAATTAAAATCTTGGATAAAATTGATATATCCACCTTGGAATTTTCTGATGTAAGTATCATAATCTGGTAGAGTCGATGAATAATTACTTTTGTTTGAGGATGAACTTCCTGGTTGTGTACCGAATACATATTCTGCATTGATTTGACTTTGTCCCATAGAAGTTTGAAGTGTGAATTGACCATCGAATCCGATGTATTCTCTTTTGATGAAACTTCCTTCTTCTACAGTTTCCAATACGAATCCATTGTTATTCATCACATATTTATTTTCAGTACCTAAATAAGCACTTCCATTAAAATAAGACACGCCTAAACCTAAGGTGAAATCTTTCAAGATTTCTTTATTCATGGACAAATGACCAGAAAAATCTTTCTTACTATCAGTTTCTTTGTTGACACCATTTCCTGTAAAAATTCCAGCTTCTAACTTTAGAAAGTGTAAAGGAGAGCTTTTAGGTGCTTGAAGTGTAAGCATTGCTCCTAAATCTCGAGTATCTGAAAAAATCGTTTGGAAAACATTTGATATTTCAGTGGTTTCTCTGCTTGATGAAGATAGTCCGACTTCATTACCAAATGCACGTTTAAAAGCACCAACTTTCAATGAATTTGAATTCGACCAAGGTTCGGTAATATTGATGTAAGCGTCTTTTAATTCCACTCCTTTTTCTGTGACATCTAATTGTAAAACAGCTGTGGCTATATCTTTTTCATAACTGAATTTCACTCTACCTCTTCGAATACCGATTCGGTTAAAGGATTTTGTATCATCTGTGTTTTTATCGCCAACTTTAAGTTTTGCGTCTTTTTCTCCCCATTGAAATTGGGTTTGAATGTATCCAGTGATATTTAGGTTTCCATCCTTTTTGGTCTCTGATTCTTGAGAAACATTTGGAGTCTGAGTCAACGAATCAGTAATTTGGGCATGATTTAATGTGCTGAAAAATAAGCACAGTGCGATGAATGATAATTTTTTCATAACCGAAATCTAAAGTGTACAATGTGTGAATTGAAATTTGTTGCAAGTTACTTACGTTATTATTAATTAAAAATTAAAATTTACAATATAAAGTTAGCAATATGAAAAATACAAAAAACTGAAATATTTCATTGATAAGAAATATTTTAAACCTTGACAATGAGTTAATTTTGTAAGTTGAAATGGATTTTAGATTCAGGAAAAATAAGGATTCTATGAAGAATATTTTCGCTTATGGTTTAAAGTTCGCTGTTTTCAATTTTATAATCGTTGGAATTTGGGGTGCATTGATGCGATATAAAATGGCTTTTCCTTTGCCGATTTTCAATCAAAAAAACTTATTGGAAGCTCATTCTCATTTTGGATTTTATGGTTGGATTGCTTTGGCGATTTATTTTTTAATTCTAATTGACCTCAAAAAAGCTTTTTCAAACTTTAAGCACAAAAAATATCTCATTGCCATCATTATCAATATTATCGGTGCTTTTGGGATGTTGTTCAGCTTTACCTATGGTGGATATTATTGGTTATCCATCGTATTTTCAGCGATTTGTATGTTAGGCTCTTATTTGTTTTTCTTCTTTTTTCTTTTCGATTATCGAAAGATTAAATCCGTTGCAAGTTTATTTTATTTGGGCGGATTATTTTTAGCTGTTTTATCTTCGGCCGGAGTGTTTTATTTGAGTTATACCACATCAACTGAGCAAATTTCAAATGAAATTTATCAATCGAGTATCTATTATTATTTACATTTTCAATACAATGGATTTTTTATTTTTAGTTGTATTGGATTGTTTTTGGCTCAAATTAAAAAAATAGGAGGGAAGTTGGATCGAAGTTTCAATCGATATGTTTTTTGGTTGATGTTGATCAGTACGATTTTCACTTATGGATTATCTGTCATTTGGTTGGATTTATCGACCAATGTTTTGATTCTCTTGTTAATATCAACTTTAGTATTGCTTTCATCGAGTTTTATGCTAACTAAAGTGGTTTATGAAAACTGGAATTTACTCAAAGAGCGATGGACTAAATTTCGTCGCATGGTTTTGATTTATGTAGGAATTGCATTTATGGTTAAATTGATTTTACAATTATTGACCAATGTTCCTTTTTTGGTAAAATTTGCTTTTGAATACAGAGATGTTGCCATTGCTTATTTGCATTTGATATTGTTATTTGGAATTTCAACTTTTTTATTGAGTGAAATTGTTCATTCCAAATATTTCAAAGTAACCGCTTATGGTTGGTTGGGTATGCGATTGTTTTTGATTTTCAATTTATTGAATCAAATCTTTTTAGGTTTAAAAGCATTTTCATCCATTTTCTATTTCAGAATACCTGCTTATTCGCAATTGATGTTTATACTCGGAGCATCAATAATTAGTTCATTAATAATTATTTTAATGAATTTAATGATAGTTAAGAGAAAGCATTGATAATTTAAATTATTAAATAAAAAAACCGGCTTCTTATGAAACCGGTTTTGAATATTAGTTATTTAACGTTTGATTAATTTCTTTGTGATTTTTCCATCTTCGGTATTGATGACTAAAACATAAATACCACTTTGAAGTTGATTCACATTGAGCGTTGCTCTTTTATCGCTCAAATCGATTTGAGTTTTAAGAACAGTTCTTCCCGTAAGATCTTGGATAAATACTTCTGAGTTTTGGTAAGATTTATCGGTCAAAATATAAACTTCTTCGCGTGCTGGATTTGGATAAATGTTCATTTGAGAATCAACCAAATTCGTAGTTCCCATATTTTCACAATCCAAAACATCTGATGGAGGCATGCTGAAATCTTCCGTTCCATCATAAACACTACTTGAATTACCTTGGTCAGCATTATAACCTAAACCTCTTTTAGCAAATGCTTTCCATATACTACATTGATTAGCACCGTCATATAAGATTTGGTCGGCTTGAAGTATAGCATCTCTACCATCGACAAATCCTGGATTACAAGGTTGTAATTTCAAACCTTCCATAACCAATCTCATAGCAATATTGTTTCCACCAGTTCCTTCATAAAGATCTGGATCAAATCCATAAACATCGATCAGTTCCCAAGTCATTTCCCAAAGCATAGTTGCCCAAACATATCCAACGCCATGAGGAATAGAAACCGATTTTATACGGTTGTAAGTCGATGGATTGATGGACATATCGGTCGAATATCGCGTTGGTCTAATTCCAATTCCAGTGGTTGGTTGGTTCACTGCATAAGTTCCAATACCTCTTCCAGTTGTACCTTCATCGCCTGGATACATGGTCATCATTAAAGCAAAATAATCACTCCAACCTTCACCCATTTGTTCAGAATTGTTCAAACAGCTTGAAGTTTCTGGTCCACCAGTTAAACGAATAGAAATTCCATGTCCGTATTCGTGTGCAATGATACCATTGTCAAAACTTCCATCTTTGTATCCATCGTTATAGCCATCTTTCGGAATTGAACCGTTCAAAGTTCCTCCATCGACCAATTCATCGATGATCGGATTTCCATCACTCATCGAAATCATAATTGCTGGAATATTGATGCTTGAATTGCTTCCTCCCATAGCTATTGGAGCTCCACCCACATTATTCACAACTATTACAGCCACAGCACCAGCATTTTGAGCTCTCATCACTTTGTCCACAAAAGAACAGTCTCCTCTTCTGATCACTACAATTTTACCATTTAAATCAGCTGCATTTGATAAATCGTCACATGCATCATATATATCACCATTTCCATTTCTAATTGCAACTTGCAAATCTGCAGTCAATGGAGGAACAGGTAAACCTGGTCCGAAACCAGCCAAAACTCCTTCATAATTTCCTTCTAAATCACCCGGAGTATTGATTGAAAGTAAATGATTGTCCGTATCACCTGTGTTCCACATAAACATAATCATGTATGGATTTCCACCTTCAGAAGGCGTTCCAAACATAGCGTTATTCATGCTTCCCATATTTTCTCCAGTTTGTCCAAATGCCCAAACTTGATCATTTCCAACACCACCACGATCGTAATTGTTAACTTGGAAATTTCCAGCAGCTTCTGTAAAACCATATTGATACCATACATCATGCATCATATTGTTCATATAGAATAAATTGGTAGTCGATGCATCTGAACTTTGGTATAGACTGTTGTTGAAATCCAACGGAAAATCAAAGTTTAAATCTGGCCCTCCTTCGGCAAATCCACTGAATTGATAGTTTCCACCATAATATAACCACATCAAACCATCACTTTCTTTGTCATTGAATGCAGTAACATTATTACCTCGAGTATCGGTATATTCAGGACCTGCTTGTCCGTCGGTATCATGCCATCCAAAAGGCGAAGCAATCGAATGTGCTGAACTATTGATCAAAGTTCTTCCGCCGAAGTTTGGTGCTTCAACTGGCAATTGAAATACATTGTAAGTTGCTCCATCGTTCGTGCTATTGTTCGCGTATTGACTATTTAACCATTGAATCGATTCGCTTTGTTTATAAGCAGTCATAGGATTATCGAATGCACCCACATCAAAGCTACAGCTCAATAAATGGTTGTGTGAAGAGAAAATTTCTCCGGTTTGTGCATGAACGATTAATTCTAATATTTTTAATTCATTTTCTTCTTGAACATTTAAATGTAAAACCCAACTTAAATCCAAATGCCCATTTTCATTGGGGAAATACATAATTTCGTTTTTGAAATCTGTATTTAAAAATGCTGATTCATTCAAACTTAAACCTAAATGATTTGCTGCCAAAGAAGCGACTTGATTTAAATCAGTGTTTAAAGCTTGGTTGCCAATTTTCTGATGAATTTGTTTTTGGAAAGTCTGAGCCATGTGTACAATTTCACCGTTTTTAAGAGCGAAATTTGCAATTGCTCCATAAATCGGATAGCCGCCGATATTTTGTTGAATGTATGCATATTCAACCTGAACTTTTTCATCTGTATAATTTGTTTGTACAGATAAATCTTCGAAATCTGTGGAGTTGAACCCCAAAACTTGCTGTTGTTGTTTCAGATAAGACTTCGCTTTGTTGAGTACATTTGAATTTTGTGCCCATGCAAAGTTTGCTGAAAACATAACAACCGCTAGTAAAATAAATTTTCTCATAAAGATATTTGATTGTTGTATGTTAATTAATTTATATAAAAATAGTTAAAAAAATCATCAACAAGAAAATAATTATATTCTTATTAAAATTTAGTAAATAAAAAATCTATTATTTTTTGCCAATTAGGATAGGTTGTAAAATTCAAATTGCCCAAATATAAATTTATTTCACTTCATTTGATACAGAAGAATTAGGTTTTTTGCTAAATAACCATAATCCAATGAAAGTCAAAAGTCCATTGAGTACGATGATTTCAACACCAAATCTATAATCTGTATAATCTTTGAAATAATCATTGATCAAATAAGTAACTAAAGGAGCAATTAGTGCAATGCTGATGATTGAATATTTGATGGAAATTTTTCTTTTCGTCAAAATTCCAAAAGCAAACAATCCCAACAATGGTCCGTAAGTATAACCTGCGACGTTCATGATCAAATAAACAATGGATTTATCGTTGATCCATTTGAAAATTAAAATCAATAAAAAGAAAATCACTGTAAACATCAGGTGAACATTTATTCTCGTTCTTTTTTTCTGCTTTTCAGTCAATTTATCGTTTTCGTTAAGTTTCAATAAATCGACACAGAATGAACTTGTGAGTGAAGTCAATGCACCATCTGCGGATGGAAACAAAGCTGAAACTAATCCTATCATAAAAATCACCGAAATGAACAATGGAAAGTATCCTTGCAGAGATAAAGCTGGAAATAAGTCATCTCCCATGATGTTGTTAATTTCTCCAGCTTCATTGACAAATCCAAAAACTCCATCGCCATAAACCGCTCCATTTTGCATGGCGTACAAATACAATAATCCACCTAAAAACAAAAATGCAAAATTCACCAACAATAGAGTAGAGGCGAATGTCAGCATATTTTTTTTCGAATTGTACAAATTATCCACGCTGATATTCTTTTGCATCATTTCTTGATCCAAACCGGTCATCGCTATCGTAATAAACATTCCACCAATCAATGTTTTTAAGAAGTATGTAGAAGAATTTGCATCTAAATTCATCAAATGCGTATAATTATATTCAGCTATTTTTTGATATCCTTCAGTGAAGCTTAAATCGAGTTGAGTCAAAACATAAATGATACAAACAATCAAACTCAAAATCATAAATGTAGTCTGTAGTGTATCGGTTATAACTATAGTTTTTACGCCACCTTCATAGGTATAAAGTACGATCAAAATCAATATGATAACAGTGGTTAACCAAAAGGGAATTCCTATTTGGTTCAATAAAAAGATTTGCAAAACATTGATGACCAAAAACAATCTTGCAGTCGCACCGACTGAGCGTGAAATGATAAAGAAAATCGATCCTGTTTTATGCGCTTCCACATTGAACCGTCGCCCTAAATAAGTATAAATCGAGGTGAGATTCATTCGATAATAAAGCGGAAGTAGAACGAATGCGACAATGAAATATCCTAAAAAGAATCCGATGACCATGATATAATATTCAAAGCCACCATAGACATATTCGGTTCCCGTCAATTTCCCAACGGTTCCAGGCACAGAAATGAAAGTCACTCCACTGAGGCTCGTTCCAATCATCCCAAAGGCTACCAACCACCACTTACTCTTTCGATTTCCTATAAAAAATGATTGATTGTCTGAATTTCTACTTGCACGTCTTGCAATGTATAGCAGACCGATAAAGTATAGAATTACGAAGAATAAAATGATGTTTGTATTCATAATGGATTCAAATTTCATTCAAAAATAGTATTTTTGGCCGAATGAATTACCCAAGTAAAGTATTAGAAAGAGCAGTTGATGAGATGTCGAATCTTCCTGGTATAGGAAAAAGGACTGCTTTGCGATTGATTTTGCACATGTTAGGTCGTCCAGCGAGTCAAACAGAAAAATTATCTGAGGCATTAAAAAATTTAGTCAATGAGATTGAATATTGTAAAAAATGCCATACGATTTCAGATCATGATTTGTGTCAAATATGTTCAAATCCCATCAGAGATCATTCGATCATCTGTGTTGTTGAAGATATAAGAGATGTGATGGCGATTGAAAATACGGGTCAATACAAAGGTGTTTTTCATGTTTTAGGAGGAAGAATTTCACCGATGGATGGAATAGGGCCGAGTCAATTGAAGATAGAATCTTTGGTCGAACGTGTACAAAAAGAAGAAGTTCAAGAATTGATTTTTGCTTTGAGTTCAACGATGGAAGGCGATACAACAGCATTTTATCTGTATAAAATTTTGAAAGATACTCAAGTCAACTTTTCGACCATTGCGAGAGGAATTGCTGTTGGGGATGAGATAGAATATGCTGATGAAGCAACTTTGGTTCGTTCGATCCAAAATAGAATTCCTTATAGCGATGATAAATCATAAA
>Ga0209487_1002294_pt1 | contig 15638 bp, 11 predicted proteins | sample Poulit2012_FD_187524 | JGI IMG/M metagenome (GOLD analysis project Ga0209487, IMG submission 187524) | Agricultural soil microbial communities from Georgia to study Nitrogen management - Poultry litter 2012 (SPAdes) (version 2) | ecosystem: Environmental > Terrestrial > Soil > Agricultural land... | reverse complement strand
GCTCCTCTTGCTGGACTTGAACCAGCGACCCCCTGATTAACAGTCAGGTGCTCTAACCAGCTGAGCTAAAGAGGAATTTTCAATATTTCTGTAATACTTTCCCATCTCTGGGACTGTGTTACGGATGCAAATATATATTAAAAAATATTACCTGCAAACAATATTGAAAGAAAAATTATTTTTTTAACCAGCTTTTGTTAGCCACTTATAAATATCGTTCCCATTTGCATACAGCACCAAAGCTATAAGTATAAAGAAACCAATCATTTGCGCGTATTCTAGCACTTTTTCATTTGGTTTTCTACCCGAAACCATTTCGTATAATAAAAATACTACATGGCCTCCGTCTAGTGCAGGAATAGGTAAAATGTTCATAAATGCAAGCATGATCGAGATAAGTGCCGTTCGTTCCCAAAACACCAACCAATTCCAAGTATCTGGGAACATATTTCCAATAGCTCCGAACCCACCTACTTGTGTGGCTCCTTTTTTTGTAAAGACATATTTAAACTGATTCCCGTAATCTCGAAGATTATTTAATCCCATGCTTATTCCACCAGTAATACTTTCGCCTATCCCATAGGTTTCGTTAGAAATAGCCTTCTCTAATGTATCTAATCCAAAAGAATAGATGCCAAACGTATCCTGTCCAGCTAAATCAATCGTCAAATTTACATCTTTACCGTCTCGAGATACTAATAAGCTATTCACCTCTCCTTTCATTGTATTCGATCGAACCTCATCCCAAAATTGAATTGGCGTATTATTTATTTCTTTTACAACATCGCCTTTCTTTATACCTCCACTAGCCGCAGGGTAATCGGCAAGAACTGTATCGATAACAGCAGGGATTCTAGGAACAAAAGGTTGCAAGGCATTAGCTGCAAACAACTTATGCCCAATATCATCGGGGATAGCCAGTGTTTCTATATCGCCACTCTGATGTAGTACTTGAACTTCTTTTACGTTTCTTAGTAATAAATACCTATTGATTTCCATGACATCAACAAGCTCCTTACCATTTACACTTACAATCTTATCTCCGTTTTGAAAGCCATAGTCCTGCATCAGCTCTGCTACAGCCAAACCATTAGGTAGGTTTTCATTTTTAATTACATCGCGTCCGTTAAAGTAAATTATACTTGCATAAATAATAAGTGCTACAATTATATTCATAGTAACACCACCTAACATAATAATTAAACGTTGCCAAGTAGGCTTACTTCGAAACTCCCATGGCTGTGGCGGTTTGGCCATTTGCTCTTTGTCCATGCTTTCATCGATCATACCAGCAATCTTTACATATCCTCCTAAAGGCAACCAGCCAATACCGTATACTGTTTCCCCTATTTTCTTTTTGAATAAAGAAAATTTAACATCGAAAAATAAGTAAAATTTCTCTACACGAGTTTTAAAAATTCTAGCTGGAATAAAGTGTCCTAGCTCGTGCAATACGATAAGTATAGATAAGCTTAACAATAACTGAATCGCTTTTACAGCAAATGGCGTCATAATAATAGTAAGTATAAATGATTTGCAAAATTACACTTTTAACTGAGCTAGTGCAAACTAGAGCTTTCTATTATTCTATTTTAATATGGTATTAGTAAAACGCCCCTCGTTATACCAGTAAAATATTGTAATTTTGCACATCCAATTCAAAGCTAGTTTTACTGATGTTAGATTTAATTAAAAGATTCCGCTTTATTGGAATTGTAATTTTAGTACTATCTGCAATCGTTATCACCACTATGATACGGATTGTTACCCCAAAAAGAGTACTTCCAGTTTACCAACCTTCGCAAGTAGACACCGAGTTGGTAGATACAACCATGCAGTACATCCGGAAATACCATAAAATTGCAGATTTCGCACTCCACAATCAAAATGGAGAACTTGTTACACAACAAGATTATGACGGGAAGATTTATGTAGCTGACTTTTTCTTTACTACCTGTCCAACGATTTGTGTTCCGATGAAAGATAACATGCTGATTCTACAAGAAGCACTTAAAGATAATGACAAGGTGCTACTCTTATCACATACAGTAACTCCAGAAATAGATACGGTAGAGCAATTAAGAAAATTTGCAAATGATCGTGGTATTATTGATTCAAAATGGAACTTGGTTACGGGCGACAAAAAGCAGATATACGACTTAGCTAGAAAGTCTTATTTAGTAGCCAAGGATGATGAGTTTAGCGAATATGATTTGATTCATACCGAAAACTTTGTCTTAGTTGATTCCAAGAAACGCATACGCGGATATTACGACGGAACGGACAAAGAGGCTATGCAGGAGATTTTAGAGGACATTGAAGTGTTGCTGCAAGAAGAAAGCGAGTCTGACGAGACTTAAAATCGGTTTCTTGAGACTATTATTAGCGTACAATCAGTTGTAAGGTTTCTCTACTTTGTTGGCGTAATAACACCTCATTTTCTTTTTCTATGGTTTTTCCTGTATCAGGTTGAAAGTGGCGAATAGTATAAAGTTTTACATTGGTATTATAACGCACACGGAAGTGTTTTTGAAGTTCCTCAAGTAGCTTCTCTAAGTTATCATACATATCGCTTACACACACGGTAAAACTAATAGCAGAGCTTTGAATTAAATTCACCTTCATTTTATACTTGTGCAAAAGCTTAAACACCTCTCCAATAGTATCTTCCATCATAAAGGAAAAGTCTAAAGCAGATAACGAAAGTAGCACTTGATTTTCTTTCAGAATAAAACATGGCACTTTTGGATCTATATCCTCGCCTACGCCCACACAAGTACCGGTTTGGTTTAGATCGGTAAAAGAACGGACATACAACGGAATATTCTTTCCTTGTAAGGGCTGTAGAGTTTTGGGATGAATTACTGTAGCCCCGTAAAAAGCTAACTCTATGGCTTCTTTGTAAGAAATACTTTTTAATAAAGTAGGGTTTTCGAAAACTCGTGGGTCTGCACTGTAAACTCCAGCTACATCTTTCCATATAATAACCGTATCGGCATCTAAACAATAAGCAAAAATTGCAGCAGTATAGTCACTCCCTTCTCGACCTAATGTAGTACTAAAACTATTTTGTTTTTCCGACCCTATAAATCCTTGGGTAATGGTGATACCCTCTCTATCTACCTGCGCTTGAATCGCTTTCATACTCTCCTCCCAATCCACCGTAGCATCTCTATATTTAGCATCGGTAATTATGCAATAGCGAGCATCTAGCCACTTATTCTGTACTCCATTTTCCTGTAAATACATGGAGACTATTGTAGTAGACAATAACTCCCCATAGCACACTACTTGATCGTAAACAAAAGCATGTTGTCCAGATTTATTGCTTTTTAAAAAGTATTCTAACTTAGAAAAGAACTTAGCTACTTCTGCATAAATAGGATGCATAGAATCTGGAAATAAGTCAGATAGCATTACCGAATGGAAGTCTTTGACCAATTGCAAGGGTTTTTGCCAATCTCTTTCTGGATCTAAAGCAGCATGAACCACCTCTTCCAGAGCATTGGTCATTTTTCCCATAGCGGAGATCACCACCAATAACGAATTGTCGGATTCGCTTTTTAGAATCTTTTTTAAATTTCGAACTCCTTCCGCATCCTTTATAGAAGCACCACCGAACTTATATACCTTCATCTAATCGAGATTTTTTAGAATTTGTATACGCAGCCAATTTTGGCTCGTGCATTTGCGCAAGGTACCAATCTTTAAGAATGCTCGCTCCAGATTTTTCATAAAAATCAATTGCTGGTTGGTTCCAGTCTAGCACTTCCCACTGCACTCTACGTACATTTTCTTTTTTAGAAAAAAGTAAGACTTCGTCATATAAAGCTTGACCAATTCCTTTACCCCTATATGATTGCGTTACGATTAGATCCTCTAAATGCACTGCTTTTCCTTTCCAAGTAGAAAACCGGAAGTAAAACAAAGCCATCCCTACTATTTCCCCTGAAACCTCGGCTACAATGCATTTATAAAAAGCATCCTCGCTAAAACCGTATTTATAGAGTTCCTCCTCGGTGACTTCCACAGCATCGGGTTCTTTTTCGAATATAGCCAACTCACAAATCAAGTTATATATTGCGGGAATGTCATCGGGCCGTGCTTTTCTGATGATAGTGTTCATAACTAAATAATTTAAAATACAAATATCGATGCTTTTCTTTAAATTACCGATATTTGCACCATATTCAAGAACACAACTTATTCTATGGAAACCAGAAAACAAACTCTTGGTGAGTTTATTATTGAAAATCAAGAAGAATTTAAATATTCCTCAGGAGAATTATCCCGACTTATTAACTCTATTCGCCTTGCAGCTAAGGTAGTAAATCACGAAGTTAACAAAGCAGGGCTTGTTGATATTTTAGGCTCTGTAGGAAGTGACAATGTTCAAGGAGAAGAACAGCAAAAACTAGATGTTTATGCTAATGAAGTTTTTATCCGAGCCCTTACCAATCGAGAAATTGTTTGTGGAATTGCAAGTGAAGAAGAAGATAGCTACATTAACATTCAAGGATTACACAACGACAACGAGAATAAATACGTAGTGTTAATCGACCCGTTAGATGGCTCTTCGAATATTGATGTAAATGTTTCGGTAGGAACCATCTTCTCTATTTACCGTCGTGTTACCCCACATGGAACGCCTGTAACCGAAGAGGATTTCTTACAACCTGGTAACCAACAAGTAGCTGCAGGCTATATTGTTTACGGAACCTCAACAATGCTAGTATACTCTACTGGATATGGAGTAAACGGTTTTACGTTAAACCCAGCTATCGGAACGTACTACTTATCCCATCCGAATATGCAGTTTCCAGAAGACGGAAATATTTACTCTATAAACCAGGGGAATTATGTTCATTTCCCAGAAGGGGTTAAAGAATATATACGATACTGTCAAGCCGAGGAAGACAATCGTCCATATACAGCTAGATATATTGGATCTTTAGTTTCTGATTTTCATAGAAACATGATAAAAGGTGGGGTTTATTTATACCCAAGCACAAAAGCCAATCCTAACGGAAAATTGCGTTTGCTTTATGAGTGTAACCCTATGGCTTTCCTTGCGGAACAAGCTGGCGGATTGGCAAGCGATGGTGCTAGGCGAATACTAGATATTCAACCAACAGAACTCCATCAACGCGTACCTTTCCTATGTGGAAGCAAGAAAATGGTGGAAAAAGCAGAGGAAATTTTTAGAAGATATTCCTAGCATAAATTTAACAACCAATTGAATAAAATTATAGCATGACTTAAATTTACCACTTGAGTCATGCTTTTTATTTCTATTTTATGAGTCTGAACAACATTAAGAACCTTTACCGAGAAGCAAAAGTAACCACTAGCTTAGATTTAGCACTACAATCTGAAACGCCTTCTAATATAGCAATGGAGGGTCTTGTAGGAAGTGCTACTTCTTTTGTTGCTGCAGCCCTATATGAAAAGACCAAACAGCCTTTACTTCTCATTTTAGAGGATAATGAAGAGGCTGCTTACTTTTTTAATGATTTAGAGAACATTTTAAAGAATGAAGCGGTATACTTTTTTCCTGCTAGTCATAACAGACCTTACCAAATAGAAGTAGTAGACAATGCTAATGTATTGATGCGAGCCGAAACCGTGCAAGCCATTCAAAACACAAAAGAATCGTTTATAATTGTAAGCCACGCTGAGGCATTATTTGAAAAAGTTTCGACTAGAAAGGAATTAAAAAAACATACTATAGCCATAGAGAAAGGACAAAACCTATCGTTAAGTTCCTTAAATGAAAAGTTATTTTCCTACCATTTCCATCACACCGACTTTGTGACCGAGCCGGGAGAATTTTCTGTTAGAGGTGGAATCCTAGATGTGTTTTCTTTTAGTCATGATAAACCATATAGAATCGAGTTCTTTGGAGATGAAGTAGATAGTATCCGAACCTTCGACATCGAATCGCAATTATCTATAGAAACAGTAGAGGCCATTCAGATTATTCCTGATTTAGCACATGGCATTACACAAACAAGTAGACAAAGCATATTAGACTTCTTACCAAAAGAAAGTGCTATCCTATTATCTAAGCAAGAAAATATAGTAGCCACCATTGATAAGCTGTACGAGAAAGCAGAGTCTATTTACCAAAAAGACCACGCAGACTCCAATACTATAAAGCGAACCGAACCAGAAGGCTTGTATATAACCAGTGCCATTCTATTGGAGCAATTAAAGAAACATCATCAAATACATATAGAGCCGAGTGGAGAGGGCCAATACACACACCGTATAGCCCATAAAACTAGTCCACAGCCTTCGTTTAATAAGCAGTTCGATATGCTTATTGACAATCTTAATGAGAATAAAAAAGAAGGATATTCAAACTATATATTTTGTAGCAATGAAACACAAGCCCACAGATTACAAGATATATTTGCTGATTCGAAAAGACAGATTTCTAAATACCAAACCTTATTTTTCCCAATTCATGAAGGTTTCGTAGACCCGAACACCAAAGTGGTGTGTTACACCGACCATCAAATTTTTGAGCGCTACCATCGATTTCGATTAAAAGATGGATACTCCAAAAAGCAAGCAATTACGCTTAAAGAACTTACTAGTTTACAAATTGGTGATTACGTAACCCATATAGACCATGGAATAGGAAGGTTTGCTGGCTTAAAGAAAATCGAGATCAATAATAAGGAGCAGGAGGCAATTAAGCTTATATATGGTGAGCGGGACACCCTTTATGTAAGCATTCACTCTTTACATAAAATAACTAAGTATAATGGTAAAGATGGAACCGAACCAAGACTTTATAAACTTGGTAGCCCAGCGTGGAAAAAACTAAAACAAAAAACACGTAAAAAAGTTAAGGAATTAGCCTTTGATCTTATCGAGCTATATGCCAAAAGAAAATTACAGAAAGGCTATGCTTTCGGTCCTGATTCTTATTTACAACATACTCTAGAGTCGTCTTTTATCTACGAAGACACTCCCGACCAATTCTCTGCAACCGAAGATGTTAAGCGTGATATGGAAAGCGAACAGCCCATGGACAGGTTGGTGTGTGGCGATGTAGGCTTTGGTAAAACAGAAGTGGCTATTCGAGCAGCATTTAAAGCAGTAGATAACGGGAAGCAAGTAGCTGTTTTAGTTCCGACTACCATCTTAGCTTTCCAACACTACCAAACCTTTATAGATCGTTTAAAGGGCTTGCCAGTAAGCATTAGCTATTTAAACAGATTTCGTACTGCGAAAGAGCGACGAGAAGTATTAGAAGATCTAGCTTCAGGAAAGCTAGACATCGTAATTGGCACCCATCAATTAACCAATAAAAATGTAAAGTTTAATGATTTAGGACTGCTCATTATCGATGAAGAGCAGCGATTTGGTGTAGCAACAAAAGATAAATTAAAGCTTATAAAAGAGAATGTAGACACGCTAACCCTAACAGCTACTCCAATCCCAAGGACCTTGCAGTTTAGCCTTATGGCAGCCCGTGACTTATCGATTATAAAAACACCACCTCCGAATCGTCATCCGGTCGATACGCAGAGCATACGTTTCTCTCAAGAAACCATTCGCGATGCGATTCACTATGAATTATCCCGTGGAGGCCAGGTGTTTTTTATTCATAATCGAGTGGAAAACATTCAAGAAGTTGCAGGCATGCTACAACGCTTGGTACCTTATGCAAAAATAGGTGTAGGCCATGGTCAAATGGATGGAAAAAAGCTAGAAGAGCTCATGCTGAAATTTATGAATAACGAATTCGACATTCTAGTTTCGACCACCATAGTAGAGAGCGGACTAGATGTTCCTAATGCTAACACTATTTTCATCAATAACGCGAATTATTTTGGCTTATCCGACTTACATCAAATGCGTGGTCGTGTAGGTAGAAGTAATAAAAAAGCATTCTGCTATTTGATTACCCCTCCAGATTCTATGATGACATCTGAAGCCCAAAAGCGTATCCGAGTAATCGAGCAATTTACCGATTTAGGGAGTGGACTGAATATTGCTATGAAAGACCTAGAAATACGAGGTGCAGGTGATATACTTGGCGGAGAGCAGAGTGGCTTTATCAATGATATCGGATTTGAAACCTATCAGAAAATCCTACAAGAAACCATTAGAGAGTTAAAGTTAAATGAGTTTAAAGACCTATATAAAGGTACCGAACATGAGGTAACCGATTTGGTAAGCGAAACCGCCATCGATACGGATTTCCAACTTTTATTTCCAGATGATTACATTAACAACGTAACCGAGCGACTGAATTTATACACTCGATTAAATGAGTTGACCAATAAAAAAGAACTACTTGCTTTCGAGAAAGAACTGATAGATCGATTTGGCGCCTTACCTGAGGAGGCGAAGGACTTATTGCAAAGTGTTAAGATAAAGTGGCTAGGAAGTAAGATTGGCTTAGAGCGAATAATCATGAAAAACGATGCGTTTGTAGGCTACTTTATATCCGACGCGAAAAGTGATTTTTATCAATCCGATATCTTTGGATCGATTTTGCAGTTTGTTCAAGAAAACCCAAAGGATGTGAGGCTAGAAGAAAGAAAAACACGTAATGGAATGCGATTATTACTCAAAATAAGCAAAACAAAATCAGTCCAAGCTGTACTGGACAAACTTCAGTATTTCGAACATTTATTGGACAGCTAGAATTTCAGATTACCAGTTAAAAATGATAAAAAGCATCGATAAAATGTTCGATGCTTTGTTCTTTTTTATTGACTAAAATCGCAACGATATCAAATCTCGTTTCTCTATCAATCTCTTTGGATATTAAATAGTGATCGGCCACTTTTACTAGTTGTTTTATTTTTCCAGGCGATACAAACTCTTGCGGATCGCCAAAGAAATCACTTGTTCTAGTTTTAACCTCAACAATTACTATTTGCTCATTGTCTTGAGCAATAATATCAACTTCAGCACGATCAAACCGATAATTCCGCTCCAAGATAACATAGCCCTTATCGGACAAATATTCCACTGCCATCTCTTCGCCTATTTCTCCTAACTCATTATGTTTTGCCATAACAATCAACAATTGATTATAACAAGATACGAAAATATTATCTAGCGCTTTTGGGATTTAATCTCATATCATAAATTTATCAATTCTGGTATTTATTATTTAACCTTGAGTACTGGTTTATATCTGCAAGCCATAAACCAAAATAGAAATCTGTTTATGGAATTATTCTTAAAACTTAAATTTCTTCTTTATCGATATAATTATCCTTCAAATAACTCTCTCAATTCCTTATTACTCAAGTTTCCAATCCAATTTTCTCCAGTAGAAACGGTCATTTCGGCAAGGGCTTTTTTGGATTGGATCATTTCATTTATCTTCTCCTCAAAAGTATTTTTGGTAATAAATCGATGTACCATTACATTGCTTTTCTGTCCAATTCGGTAAGCTCGATCGGTAGCTTGCGCTTCTACCGCTGGATTCCACCATAAATCAAAGTGAATTACGTGATTGGCTGCCGTTAAGTTCAGTCCTGTACCCGCAGCTTTTAAAGATAAAATGAAGATTTTATTGGCTCGATTATTCTGAAAACCATTCACCATTTCTTTGCGATTTTTCAACGTAGAGCCACCATGATAGAAAAGCGGTTCTTCTTTATATCGCTCGGTTATAAAGTGTTTAAGTAATTTACCCATTTCGGTGTATTGTGTAAAAATCAATACTTTCTCTCCGCTTTCAATAATGCTATCTAATTTATCAAACAATAACTCCATTTTTCCACTTAAAGCAGGATCTAGAACATTGTTTTTTAGGAATTGTGTGGGGTGGTTACAAATTTGCTTCAATGCCATAATCATTTGTAAAACCAACCCTTGACGTACAAACATGGCTTTATTATCTGAAAGCTCCATTCCTTCAATATCTGCCATGGCTTTTTCCAAAGTAGCTTCATATAAAACTGCTTGTTCTTTGGTTAAGGAAGCATAGCTATCCATCTCAATCTTATCTGGCAAATCGGAAATAATAGATTTATCGGATTTTAAACGGCGCATCATAAAAGGAGCCGTTACTTTTTTAAGATTTTCTGCAACTTCAACATCATTAAATTGTTGAATTGGATTGCCATACGTATCATTGAATTCCTTGATATTTCCTAAAAACCCACGGTTACAATAATCCATAATACTCCATAATTCGCTCAAACGATTTTCTACTGGCGTGCCGCTCATCGCAATAAAATGATTGGCTCGAATGGCTTTAATTGCCTTGGTTTGATCGGTATTGATATTTTTTATATTCTGCGCCTCGTCAATAACCAAAGAATGCCATTTTCTTTTTTTCAGTTCTTTGACATCGCTGCGAACAATTCCATAAGATGATATTAACACATCAAAATCTTCCTCTTTGTCCAACTTTCGATTTGGTCCATGGTAAATTTTAGCATTTAAAGTGGGTGCAAACTTCATGATTTCCGATTCCCAATTGGTCAACAATCCTGTTGGCGCAACCACCAATACCTTTTGTTTTTCCAGTAATCCTTCTTCTTTATATTTCAACAAGGTGGTAATCACTTGCAGGGTTTTCCCCAATCCCATATCATCGGCAAGTACCGAACCGAAGCCTATTTTAGCATTGCGATACATCCACGAAAACCCACGATGTTGGTATGGCCGTAATTGCGCCTGAATTCCTTCAGGTAATTCGATCTCTGAGAAATTGGTCAACTCAGTAATTAAGTCCTTAACCTCTTGAGTTAATCCAACTTTATTTCCCTGATATTCACCACTCAAAGCAGCACGTAACATCTCGAAGGCTGAAAGATCTTTTGTAGATGTAAAATGCTTGTATATTTTCTCTATTTCACTTTGGTCCACATAAATATAATTCGATTTATATTTGAGTAAACCATTTGATTTTTTAATTAATTGTTGAAATTCCTCCTCGCTCATCAAAGTATCGCCAAGGGCAACTTGCCAGTCAAAATCAAATAATTGACCCAGATTCAAAAACGAATTTCCTTCTGTGTTTCGTTTAATCTTAACAGAGGACTTTGGTCTTAAAATTTCCTGTAAACTTTTTGGTAATAAAATATCAATATCCAAAAGTTGAATAGCTGGAATTATATCCATTAAAAAAGGCGTGAATACAGCATTGTTCATCACTATTTTTTCTTTCCCCTGACTGTTGATATAGTCATCCAATCCCTGAATAAACGAACTCAATTGAGTCAAACTTTGTAAAATCTCATAGCGGTTTTCATCAAATTCTTTCGAGCTAAGAACCTTTTGCAATTCATATGGAATTCCTGTAGATTCTTTTTGGTTGTCTTTAATGTTTAGCGTAATCAGGAAATCTTCATTTGGCAATTCAGAAACCACAATTTGAGGCTTATAATTACCTTGTGCAATAAAATATTTCTGGATCCATGCTGCAATCCCTCCGCTTAAAGCTTCTTCTCCTGGTCTATTAAATCCGTAATCTTCTTTTCTGAAAAATATATTTAAAAATAAATCCTTAGTAGGCGCTCCTTCTAGAGTATGAATAATTTCGGTTAAAAACAGCGATAATAAATTGAATGCTGGTTGCTTATTAATTGCTTTTTGACCTTTTTTCTCTTCCCAAAGAAAAATATCTGGCGGTAAAATAACCTCTAATTTTTCTACCAGTTCTCGCACTTCCTTATTGAGCATTGCAGGCAACCAGCGAATAGAAAACTGCTTATTGGGTAACTGAATAATTTGCGGAACAACGGCTCCATTTGCCAAAAGATGAATGGAGAAATGTAAAACAGTATGCAAAGATGCTGTTGATGGTTGGAAATCCAATGTTTTGGAAGACTGAATTTGAGCAATCTGTTGTAGGAAATCCAAAAACGAAAATTGAGTTTCATTGACAAAAACTTTGGACTGATAGGTTTCGTCAATGGTAATTTTTTGTTGACTGTGCTTATTAATATTCTGCTCTTGTAGACTTGCTTTTAAGAACAAATTTTCCAATGAAATTCTACCTTTTGTAACGCGTTGAGCTGTTCTTACTGTGCGTGAAATTTTGGTTTTATATTTATCCTTGAAATTTCCGGAACCTTGATAAAAAACGGGATTCTCGTCCAATAAAGCGATTAAAGGTTCGTGAATTGGAGATAACTTAGAAAACGACAATTTCTGATAGGCATTTTCTGGATTATAGTCTTTTATTTTCTTCTTTTTGGAATCAAAATACAATTCGGTTATCTTCGGAATTTCAGACTTTTGGGTGGGAACAAAAATCCCAAGTTTATTTAATTCCTCAATCAAGTTGACTAGGTGTAATTCAAAAACTAAAAACGGATTATTGTCAATTTCGGCACTTACTTTGTACACCACTGCTGCCAAATGCTTGCAAGGAACAGCCCAATCGGGACATGAGCATTGCATTTTAAAATCGGTCCATTGTTTTGGAAAAACTTTTAATCCTAAGTTTTCGGCAATCGTCAATACTTCTGGGTCGAGCTCTCTGTTTAGAAGCTTAGAAATCAACGTTGGCTTTTTGGCTAACTCTTGGATAAAACTACCCAATTCAGGTTCGAAAAATGGAGGTAAAGTAATGTCCACATTATACGGTCGTGGTCGAGAACCTTCCACTTTAGCATCGATACGATTTCCGTTAATTGTAATTTTAGTGACGGCTCCTTTTTTGGCATAGCTTCTACCTCGTGGCAATCGGTTATCATAGTCAATGTTCGATAAAGTGTTTAACCATTGTAAGCCCCACCAAGTTTTTCCGTAATTGTTTGCCATTTTATTCTGAATATTGAAGTTTAAACAATTGCCTTCAAAAATAAGGTAATTTTACTATATTTACTGGTATAATTTCACATTAAGCAACAGAAAATCTTATACGTTAGTTACATTACAAAAACAATCCAAGCATGAATTATATTTTCGAAATAAAATCCATTCTTGCCAACGCTCGACAAAAGGCGTATGCTGCTATCAATTCAGCAATGGTAGAGGCTTATTGGGAAATAGGAAAACGGATTGTGGAGGAAGAACAAGGTGGAGAAAATCGTGCGGCATACGGGAAAGAAATCATCAAAAACCTCTCTCTGGAACTAACAAAGGAATTTGGAAAAGGTTTTAGTACAAGAACTCTTTGGGAAATCAGGCAGTTTTATGCAACTTTCCCTGAAGAGGAAATAGTGCGAACACTGTCTGCACAATTGAGTTGGTCTCATTTTCAGAGGGTTTTAAAGGTCAGTGATGAAAATGCAAGAATGTATTATCTGCAAGAAGCCGCTCAAAACTCTTGGTCGGTAAGAACGTTGGATAGAAATATTTCTACACTTTATTATCAGCGTTTGGTTTCTTCTCGAGTAAAAAAAGAAGTGGAAAACGAAATGCTTCAAAAAACCAAAAATTTTCAAGAAAATTCTTTTGAGTTTATTAAAAATCCGACTGTTTTAGAATTCTTAAACCTACCTAATAACCTCACTTATACCGAACAAGAATTGGAAAAAGCGCTTATCGGGAATTTACAGCAGTTTATTCTGGAATTGGGCAAAGGTTTTGCTTTTGTAGAAAGACAGCAATTGATTAAAACAGAAACTTCAGATTTTTATATCGATTTGGTTTTCTATAATTACATTTTAAAATGCTTTGTGATTATAGAATTAAAAACTCAAAAACTTTCACATCAAGATATCGGACAACTGGATATGTACGTGCGGATGTATGATGATTTAAAAAAACAGAGAAATGACAACCCAACTATTGGAATTTTACTCTGTACAGAAACAGATAATACTATTGCTAAATACTCGGTATTAGCAGAAAACAAACAGCTTTTTAGCACCAAATACCTGCCTTTTTTACCTACAGAAGAAGAATTGATAAACGAAATAGAACGCGAAAAATCTATCATACTTCAAAGAATAAAAGATGATGAAAAACAAAAATAAACCTTCTATTCAAAAAGATATGGAAAGCAACCCCATGATTAAAAAGAAAACAGGAGTCATGCCTTGGGTTTGGTTAGTCTTAGCCTTAGGATATACTTTATTCCCCTTAGATCTTGTGCCCGACACTTTTCCTATTTTGGGATGGTTAGATGATCTTAGCATTCTTAGCGCTGCCATACTTAACCTATTTCAACACTACCATGAAGACACCCATAAGAAACTAGCCACTATTTTAAAATACTTAAAATGGTTATTCTTACTATTTGTCGTCTTATTAATTTTAATCCTTGGCCTCTTAGGTTATCTTGTATTCTTTAACAATTAACCAGTTCTCTCATCAAAGTACCGACTTTCCGAGTTAAATTGTCAACTTCAATTCGATGATGATTAATATTTCCTTTGCATTTCATTAAGAAATTAATTTTTTTATGAATAGTTTTAGGTCGTAGAAAATTACGATTCCCTTATTATGCACGAAGTAGTTAATTTTATCAACACTATTGTTTGGAGCAATGCCCTTGTTATCCTCTGTCTTTTATCAGGTTTATACTTTTCTATTCGCACAAGGTTTTTACAAGTACGCCTTTTAAGAACCATGATTAGGTTATTATTTAAAGGGAAATCCTCCAAGTTAGGAGTTAGTTCGTTTCAAGCATTTGTTGTTGCCATATCAGGTAGAATCGGAACTGGAAATATTGCTGGAGTAGCTACAGCGATTGCTATGGGTGGTCCAGGAGCTATTTTCTGGATGTGGGTAATTGCATTTGTGGGAGCTTCTTCGGCTTTTGTAGAAGCAAGTTTAGGTCAAATATACAAGGAGATTCGTGGCGGACAGTATCGTGGTGGTCCAGCATATTATATAGAGAAAGGTTTAGGTATGCGATGGTATGGAGTTTTATTTGCCATTACTACTTTAGTAAGCATGTCCTTTTTACTTCCAGGAGTGCAGAGCAATAGTATTGCATCTGGAATGCAAAATGCTTTTAATATTCCACCGATATACACTGGTTTAGGCATTGCGCTTCTGTTAGCTTTTATCATTTTTGGAGGAATAAGACGAATCGGTAAAACCGCTGAAATCATTGTTCCATTTATGGCAATAGGCTATATTTTAGTGGCTGTTTTCATTCTCATTATCAATATACAAGAAGTGCCAGCCATGATAATGCTTATTATTGAAAGCGCTTTTGGAGTGGAAGCTAGTTTTGGAGGAATTGTAGGATCGGCAATAGCTTGGGGAGTTAAGCGCGGGATTTACTCCAACGAAGCAGGACAAGGAACGGCACCTCATGCAGCCGCTGCTGCAGAGGTTGATCATCCTGCACAACAAGGATTGGTACAAGCTTTATCAGTTTACATTGACACCATGTTTGTATGTACAGCAACAGCCTTGATGATCTTGTTCTCAGGGATGTATAATACCGAAGATGGAAAAGGTGGTTTTATCGTAGAGAATCTTCCAGGTGTGGAAGCGGGTACAGAATTTACACAATATGCAGTAGATAGTTTTATTCCAGGAATGGGGAGTGGATTTGTGGCTATTGCTCTGCTATTTTTTGCTTTCACTACTATTATGGCATATTACTATATAGCAGAAACCAATTTGAATTATATGTATCCTAACCTTATCAATCCTATTGTGCTTTTCGCTTTACGAGCGGTTCTTCTTAGCATAGTTATTTTTGGTGCAACAAGAAGTGCAGGGCTAGCATGGGATATAGG
>Ga0209487_1002293_pt1 | contig 15638 bp, 10 predicted proteins | sample Poulit2012_FD_187524 | JGI IMG/M metagenome (GOLD analysis project Ga0209487, IMG submission 187524) | Agricultural soil microbial communities from Georgia to study Nitrogen management - Poultry litter 2012 (SPAdes) (version 2) | ecosystem: Environmental > Terrestrial > Soil > Agricultural land... | reverse complement strand
TCCGACGCCTCCCCCACCCCCGCCGCGCCGGCGCCCCGCTCGCGGCGTGCGGCCCGCCGGTCCCTGCGCCGCATGCCCGACGTCGTCTTCGACGGCCCCCACCGCTACCGGCTCGTCCGGGCCTGGCCGCGGGGCGTGGCGCACGCCCTCGGGGAGCTCGCGGACGACGACGGCACCACCGTCGCGGCGCAGTGGTTCGCCGACCCGGCCGAGCTGGCGCGGGCGGCCCGCCGGACACCGGCCCCCGCCCGGGTGGCCGGCGACGTCCTGCTCCAGCCCGACGGCGCCGACACCCGGCTGCCCGCCCTGTCCGAGGTCCTCCGCGAGGACGGCGCCCAGTTGGTCGCCCACCGCCCCGGCCGCCGCGCCGTCGTACGGGTCTGCGACCCCGACGGCGCCGTGCGGGAGTACGCCAAGGTGGTCCGGCCGAGCCGGGCCGCCGACCTGGTCCGCCGCGGGGACCTCGTCGCCTCGCTGCTCGCCGGCGCGGTCCCGGTGCCGCGGCTGCGTGACGGCTCGGCCGTGTCCCGGGGGGTGCTGCGCTGGAGTGTCGTGCCGGGGCGCACCCTGCACGACCTCGGCGCCGACGGCGGGTGGACGCCGGCGGCGTCCCGCGCGGCCTGGCAGGCCGCCGGACGCGCGGTGGCCCGTCTCCACGCCGCCCCCGCCGAGCAGGTCAACCCGCGGCACACCGCCGCCGACGAGCTCGACGCCCTCGCCGACTGGCTGCACCCGGCCGTGGCCCACGGGCTGCTGGACGGCGAGCTGGTCGCCCGCGCCGGGGAGCGGGTGACGGCGGAGCTGGAGTCCGGTGCCGGGGAGCGGGTGCTCGGGGTGCTCCACCGCGACCTGCACGACAAGCAGCTGCTCCTCGACGACGGGACGGTCGGGATGATCGACGTCGACACCCTCGCCGTCGGGGAGCGTGCCCTGGACGTGGCCAACCTCCTCGTCCACCTCGAGCTGCGCCAGGCCCAGGGCCTGCTCACCGCGGAGCTCGCCGCCGCGGCCCGCGACGGCTTCCGCTCCGGGCTCGCCGGACCCGACCTGCCCGCCGAGCGGGTCGCCGCCTACGCCCGGGCCACCCGGCTGCGCCTCGCGGGCGTCTACGCCTTCCGTCCCCGCTGGCGCGCCGTCGCCGGCGCCCTCCTCGAACGCGCCGCCCGGGGCTGAGCCGCGGCCCGCCCGGCCGGGTCAGCCTCGTCCAGGCCACCGCAGGCCGAGCCGCGGCCCGCCCGGCCCGGTCAGCGCAGGTGACCGAGGAGATGAGCGGTGACGAGGTCGGCCGCGCCGGCCACCCCGCGCAACCCGGGGAAACCGTTGACGTCGACCACCACCGGCCCGGAGGGGGTGGCGAGCAGGTCGAGGCCCAGCACGTGCACTCCCAGCGCGCGCTGCACCCGCCGGGCGAGCGCCACCTGGACGGCGTCCGGGGCGAAGGGGGTGCCGGAGGTCGTGTGCGGGCCCGCGAGGGTGGAGGGCTTGAGCAGCCCGCGCACCTCCTCCCCGACGAGGTAGAGCTTGCGGTCCGTCCCGTCGGTGCGCAGCCGTCGCTCGACGAGGTAGGGCCCGGGGAAGGGCGCCTCACCGGGCAGCGTGCGGTCGTCGCCCGTGACGACCTGGGTGCCGCGGCCCGGCCCGGCGAACGCTTTGGCCACCACCGGCTCGACCGCGGCGCGGGCGACCACCTCCGGCCACCGCTCGACCGTGACGGCGGGTGGCAGCGGGACGTGGGCGGCGGCGAGTGCCGCCTGCCACAGCCGCCGGTCGCGCAGCAGCCGGTCGCCCGGCCACGGGTTGCACAGGTCCACGCCCCGGTGGTGCACGCCGGCGAGGAGGGGAGCGACCTCGCTGCGCAGCCCGCGGTGGACGAGGAGGTCGGCGGCGTCGAGCTCGGCCGGGTCCACCCGTTCCTCGTGCGGCAGCCGCACGGTGACCGCGCAGCCGTGCGCGGTCAGCCCGGCGGCGACGTCGGCGAGCAGCGTCCCGGGCTTCGGCGGCTTGCCGAGGAGCAGCGTCACGCGCGGAGGCATGCCGCGCATTCTCCCAGCGCGGCGGCCCACGGGAGGCGGAACAGGGCGGCAGGCCGGGCCCCGGGAGCCGGAGGAGCGGGCGGGGCCCCGGGAGTCGGACAGGCCGGCGGGGCCGCGGGAGCCGGACGGGCCGGTGGGGTCCCGGGAGTCGGGCAGGCCGGCGGGCCTGCAGGAGGCGGGAGAGAGACCGGAGGGGGTGGCGGGCGGCTACCGGGCGCGGGTGGCGTTGGCGGCGCGGGAGCGCTCGACGACCTCGGGCAGGGCCGCGAGCACGGCGTCGACGTCGGCCTGCGTCGTCGTCCGCCCGAGGGAGAAGCGCAGCGCGGAGCGGGCGAGGTCGTGGGGGTAGCCCATGGCGAGGAGGACGAAGGAGGCCTCCTGCACCCCCGCCTGGCACGCGGACCCGGCCGAGGCGTTGACCCCGGCGAGGTCGAGGCCGAGGAGGAGGGAGTCGGCGTCCGCGCCCTCCACCGTGAGGTGGGCGATGTGCGGCAGCCGCGGGGCGTCGGCCCCGGTGAGCCGGACGCCCGGCACGGCGGCGATGACCCCGGCGACGAGCCGGTCGCGCAGGGCGGCCAGCCGCCGCGCCTCGGCCTCCCGGTCGGCGACGGCCAGGCTCACCGCCCGGGCCAGCGCCCGGGCGCCGGCGACGTCGAGGGTCCCGGAGCGCACGCCGCGCTCCTGGCCGCCGCCGTGGTGCACGGGGGCCAGCGCCAGGTCGCGTCGCGCGAGCAGCGCCCCGGTGCCGACCGGCCCGCCGAGCTTGTGCCCGGTGACCGTCATCGCCGCCAGGCCGCTGCCGGAGAAGCTCACGGGCACGTGGGCCACGGCCTGGACCGCGTCGGAGTGCACCGGCGCCCCGCCTGCCGCGGCGACGAGCTCGGTGACCGGCTGGACCACGCCGGTCTCGTTGTTCGCCCACATGACCGAGACCAGGGCCGGCCGCTCGCCGTCGGCGAGCGCGGCGCGGGCGGCGTCCAGGTCGAGCACACCGTCCTGTCGCACCGGGAGCAGGGTGACGTCCGCCAGACCGCGCTCGCCCAGCCAGGTCGCGGCGTCGAGCACCGCGTGGTGCTCGATCGCGCTGACGAGCACGCGGGGCCGGGCGGAGGGGTGGGCGTAGACGGCGCCCTTGACGGCGAGGTTGTCGGCCTCCGTGCCACCGGAGGTGAACAGCACCTCGGCGGGCTCGGCGTCGAGCGCGGCGGCCAGCTCCTCGCGGGCCTCCTCGAGGCGGCGGCGGGCGTCCCGCCCGGCGGTGTGCAGCGAGGAGGGGTTGCCCCCACGGGTGAGCTCCGCGGCGTAGACCTCGGCGACCTCGGGCCGGACCGACGTCGTGGCCGCATGGTCGAGGTAGTGCATGGCCCGAGTGTAGGCGCGCCCGCCCCTCGGGACGGTCCGGCCAGGCCCGCACCCGCCGGCCGTGCCCGCCCCCGCGACCGTCCGGACGGACCCGCGTACCGGCCGACCGCCCGCTCCTCGGGACGGTCGGGGCGGACCGGTGCAATCCGGGCCGCCGACCGCTTAGGCTTGGGCGGCGTGACGCGGCAGCGTCACGTCAGACCACCCGAAGGGCTTTCCCTGTGCGCCGATCCGTCACCGCCACCGCTGCCACCGCGCTGGCCGCCGTCCTGTTCCTCGCCGGCTGCTCGGACGACGGCGACCCCGAGCCGACCGACACGGCGACCGAGTCTGCGACGGACGCCGCGGAGCAGCCGACCGGGAACGCGCCGGAGGACGTGGCCGCGCTCGAGGGCATCACCGTCGAAGGCGAGCCCGGGGCCGAGCCGAGGCTGACGTTCGAGCAGCCGCTCAACGTCGGCGGCCACGCCGCGGCGGTCGCGGTCCCCGGCGACGGTGCGACCCTCGAGGAGGGCCAGCTCCTCCTCATCGACTTCATCCAGGTCAACGGTGAGAACGGCGAGGTGCTCGACTCGACCTACGGGGCGGGCATGCAGCCGCTGATCATCGACGACGACGTCACCGTCGAGGCGCTCAACGACGTCCTCGTGGGGCAGCAGGTCGGCGCCCGGGTGCTCTTCGCCAGCCCCACCCAGGGCCCGGCCGCGATCATGGCGATCGAGGTGCGCGAGGCGGTGTCCTCCCGTGCCGAGGGCACGGAGGTCGAGACCCCGGAGGGGCTGCCCACGGTGACCCGCGCGGAGAACGGCGAGCCGAGCATCGAGCCGGTCGACGGCGAGGCGCCGACCGAGCTCGTCACGGCCGCCACCATCGAGGGCGAGGGCAAGGCCGTTGAGGAGGGCGACCAGGTGTTCGCCCAGTACAGCGGCTGGCTGTGGGACGGCACCCAGTTCGACTCCTCGTGGACCACCGGCGTGCCGCTGAGCTTCGAGGTGGGCGCCGGGGAGCTGATCCAGGGCTGGGACACCGGCATCGTCGGCCACACCGTGGGCAGCCAGGTGCTCTTCGTCATCCCGCCGGACCTCGGGTACGGCGAGGAGGAGGTCGGCCCGATCCCGGGCGGCTCGACGCTGGTCTTCGTCGTCGACATCCTCTACGCCGGCTGAGGCGCCGGGCCCACGGCCCGCCTGCTCCGGGCGGGCCCCGGCGTAGGCGGCGCAGTGCCGGCACGGGCCACTCGCCCCTGCGCAACTCACGCCCCGCCGCTCAGGCGCCACGCGACGCGGGCCCCGCCACGACTCAGGCGCCGCGCGACTCGGGCCACCGCGTGACTCGGCCCCGCGTGACTCAGGCGCCGCGGTGGCGGCGGATGGCCTCGATCGCCTGCGGCAGCACCTCGGCCGCGTCCCCGACGACGCCGAAGTCGGCGATCTCGAAGATCGGGGCCTCGGGGTCGGTGTTGACCGCGACGATCGTCTGGGAGGCCTGCATCCCCACCGTGTGGTGCACCGCTCCGGAGACGCCGACGCCGATGTAGAGCCGCGGCGCGACGGTCACGCCGGTCTGGCCGACCTGCTCGGAGTGCTCGCGCCATCCCTCGTCGGTGACGTCACGGGTCGCGCCCACCGCCCCGCCGAGCAGCTCGGCGAGCTCCTCGACGGCGGTGAAGTCGCCCTCGGTGCCGCGCCCGCCGACGACGACGGTCTGCGCCTCGGTCAGCGGCACCCGGCCACTGCGCGGGTGCTCGGTGCGCTCCACCACGGTCACCGCGCGGGCCCGCTCGCTGAACGTCACCGGCACCGTCACGACGTCCGGGTCGGTCGCCTGCGCCGCCGGCTCCGCGGCCACGGCGGTGGGCCGCAGGGCCACCACCGGGGTCCCCCGGGTCACGGTGCACACCGTCTGCCAGGAGGCGCCGAACACGGTCTTGCCCGCGGCGAGCGTGCCGTCCGCCCGCCGCTCCACGCCGTCGGCGTCCACGACGGCGCCGGAGCCGAGGGCGACCGCCAGGCCGGCCGCCAGCTCCTTGCCGGCGTAGGTCGACACGAGCAGCACGGCCCGCGGCGCGGAGTGGGCCACCACCGCCGCGACCGCCTCGGTCGCCACCGGCGCGAGCTGCGGGGCCAGGCCGTCGAGCTCCGGTACGTGGACGGTGCCCACCCCGAAGCGGCCGAGCTCGGCCCGGGCGGCGTCACCGGGGGCGGCGGCGCCGAGCCACACGGCAGCGACCGGGCCGCCGAGGCCGCGTGCCGCGGTGAGCACCTCGGTGGCAGGCCCGGTGGGCAGACCGTCCTGGTGGTCGACGACGACGAGCACGGGTGCGTGGGTCATGGTGCCTTTCCTGGGTCTGGGTCGGGAGGGACGTCAGGCGAGTGTCGGCGGGACGTCAGACGAGCTGGGACTCGATGAGGAACTGCGCCAGCCGCTCGCCGCCGTCGCCGGAGTCGGTGACGATGCGTCCCTGCTCCCGGGCGGGGCGCGGCTCGGCGGACAGGACGGCGGTAGCCGCCGCCGGCGCGGCGAGGCCGAGGTCGGCGAGCGTCAGGGTGTCCACCGGCTTCTTCCGGGCCGCCCGGATCGCCTTGAAGGCGGGGTAGCGCGGCTCGTTGGCCTGGTCGGTGACCGACACCAGGGCCGGCAGGGGCGCCTCGAGCACCTCGGCGGCGTCACCGATCTCGCGCCGCACCCGCACTCGTCCTGCGGTGACCGTGAGCTCGGTGGCCAGGGTCAGCTGCGGCAGGTCGAGCTCGGCGGCGAGCGCGGTGGGGAGCATCGAGGTCAGGCCGTCCAGCGCCGCCATCCCGGTGACGACGAGGTCCACCGGTCCGTCCGCCTGGACGGTGCGCACGGCCGCGGCCAGGACCGTCGCGGTCGCCACGACGTCCGCACCGGCCAGCGTGTCGTCGCTGACGTGCACCCCGCGGTCGGCGCCCATCTGCAGCGCCCGGCGCACGGCGTCCTCGGCGTCGTCCGGGCCCATGGTGAGCGCCACGACCTCCCCGCCGTGCTGCTCGACCAGGCTCACCGCGGCCTCCACCGCGTTCTCGTCGAGCTCGTTGAGGACGTCGTCCAGACCGCGTATCGTGCGACCGTCCTCGCCCAGGGCGCGGTCGGACTGGACATCGGGGACATGCTTGACGCACACGACGATCCTCATGTCCCAAGCCTGCCACCTTCCTCCGCGCGTGCCGAAACCAGTGGCGGCGGGCACATTAGGATTTTGTGAGGCGCAAAAGGTCACGCGCGGAGCCGCCACCGGGTGTCGTCCGGGATGAGAAGATGACCCCCACCATGAGTAGGACCGCCTCATCCCTTCGTGCGACGACCCGCCTCCGTGAGACGGCGCAGCGGGTCGACGGGCGTCCCCTCCGGCTCGGGGCGCACCTGCGGGACGGCGGGGTCGACGTCGCCGTGGTCGCCTCCCACGCCGCCGCGGTCGACCTGTGCCTGCTCGACGAGGACCCCTCCTCCCCCACCGGCTTCGCCGAGCGGCGCTACGCGTTGCACCGCGGGCGCCACGGCGTGTGGCAGGGCCACGTGCCGGACGTGGCGGCCGGGCAGCGCTACGGGCTGCGCGTGCACGGCCGCTGGGACCCGGCCTCCGGCCTGCGGCACAACCCCGCCAAGCTCCTCCTCGACCCCTACGCCCGGGGCATCACCGGAGCGTTCCGCCACGCCCCGGAGGTCTACGGGCACATCGTCGACGAGGACCTCGCGCCCGTCGCCGGCTGGCACCGCAGCGACCTGGACTCCGCCGGACACGTACCCCACGGCGTCGTCCTCGACGAGGTCCTGCCGGTGCCGGACAGCTCCCGTCCGCACACGCCGTGGGAGCGGACGGTGATCTACGAGGCCCACGTGCGTGGCCTGACCAAGCAGCTGCCGGGCGTCCCCGAGCACCTGCGCGGCACCTACGCGGGGCTGGCCCACCCGGCGACCATCGCCCACCTGCGCTCCCTGGGCGTCACCGCGGTGGAGCTGCTGCCCATCCACGCCGCCAACGACGAGCCCTTCCTCATCGACAAGGGGCTGACGAACTACTGGGGGTACAACACCCTGGGCTTCTTCGCCCCGGAGCCGCGCTACGCCACCCGCAGTGCGCAGGAGCAGGGCCCGGCCGCCGTCCTGGACGAGGTCCGCGGCATGGTCCAGCTGCTCCACGAGGCCGGTCTCGAGGTCATCCTCGACGTCGTCTACAACCACACCTGCGAGGGCGGCGACGGCGGACCCACCCTGTCGTGGCGCGGCCTGGACAACACCGAGTACTACCTCCACGACGGCCTGCGCCCGGCCCACCTCGCCGACGTCACGGGCACCGGCAACTCCCTGGACTTCCGCCGCCTGCGGGTGGTGCAGCTGGCGCTGGACTCGCTGCGCTACTGGGTGCGCTACGTCGGGGTGGACGGATTCCGTTTCGACCTCGCCACCACCCTGGGCCGCAACGGGTCGGAGTTCAGCCCCAACCACCCCTTCCTCGTCGCGGTGGCCACCGACCCCGTGCTCTCCGAGGTCAAGCTCATCACCGAGCCGTGGGACGTCGGCCCCGGCGGCTGGCGCACCGGGGAGTTCCCGCCGCCGTTCGCGGACTGGAACGACCGCTTCCGCAACGCGGTGCGCACCTTCTGGCTCAGCGACCCCGCCACCGGTGTAGCGGGCGGCACCGGCCAGGACCTGCGCGACCTGGCCACCCGGCTGGCCGGCTCGGCCGACCTGTTCGCCCACGGCCCGGTGCCGGGCGGCCGCGGGCCGCTGGCGAGCATCAACTACGTGACGGCGCACGACGGCTTCACCCTCGCCGACCTCGTCACCTTCAACCACAAGCACAACCTCGCCAACGGCGAGGACAACCGGGACGGCACCGACGACAACCGCTCGTGGAACCACGGCGTCGAGGGTCCGGTCACCGTCCCGCCCGGCGAGCCGCGAGACCCCCGGGGCGGGCCGGGTGACGGCGCGGCGGCCGTCGGGTGGGTGCCCGAGCCCCACCCGCGCGGCGCGGAGATCCTCACCGCCCGCCGCCGTTCGGCGCGCAACCTCCTCGGCACCCTGCTGCTCTCGGTGGGCACCCCGATGATCACCGCGGGTGACGAGATCGGCCGCACGCAGCTGGGGAACAACAACGCCTACTGCCAGGACAACCCGATCTCCTGGGTCGACTGGGAGACCGCCCCGTGGCAGGAGGAGCTGCGCGCGACGGTGCAGTACCTCCTGCGGCTGCGGCGGGAGCACCCCGTCGTGCGCCCGGACTTCTTCGCCACGGGGCAGGTCGCCGACGGTGACGTCATCCCCGACCTGTCGTGGTACCGGCGCGACGCCGCCCCGATGACGGCGGAGGACTGGCACGACTCGGGTGTGCGGGTGCTGCAGATGCTCCGCTCCGGCCACGGCCTGGGCGACGCCGACTTCCTGCTCGTCCTCAACGGCGCCCTCGCCGAGGAGTCGGTGACCCTGCCGGAGGGTGCCGGTGCCGACTACACCCTCGTGTGGGACTCGGCGTGGGAGCACCCGCCGCAGGACGGCACGCCCGCGCAGACCGTCGCGGCGGGCGGGACGACGCCGATGGCGCCGCTGTCGCTGCGCGCGTACCTCGCCCACCGCTGAGCCTCGCCGCCCGGCCCGTCCGTGCCGGGCTTGGCATGATGGGGGCATGGAGCGGCTCGAGGGCGAGGCGCGGGACCGCGTGCGCGCGGCGAGCCTGTGGCTCGTCGTCGCGGTCGTCCTCGTCTTCGTCGCGTGGGGGCTGTGGGCGGTCTACGCCGGCTCCGCGGAGGTGACGACGGTGCCGAGCGAGGTCGTCGCCGTGTCGGACGACGGACGCGTGGTGACCGTCGAGCTGGTCCACGGCGCGTGCCAGGACCCGCTCGGGCTCGCGGTCGACGAGGGCCGCGGCGCCGTCGTCCTCACCGCCCGGGTCGTCGAGCGCACCCCGCCGAGCGGCAGTGCGTGCCCGTCCCGGCTCGTCGTCTCCCGGGTGAGCGTCGTGCTGGACGAGCCGCTCGGGGACCGCGCGCTGCGCACGGCCCCCGCAGACCCGCAGGACAGCTGACCAGGGAAGGAGCCCACCATGCGGCTGGAGCGTGTGGTCGCCGCCGACCGCGAGCGGCTGTGGAGGTACGTCGGTGACCTCGACCGGTGGCACGAGCTGCTGCCCACCGTGGACAGCGTGACCCGCACGGGTCCGCCGGGGCCGATCGGCGTCGGCACCCGCGTCCGGGTCGCCCAGCCACGGCTGGCGACGGCGGAGTACGTCGTCACCGCGTGGGACCCGCCCGCGGGGTTCACCTGGGAGGCGACGGTGCGCGGGGTGCGGACCACCGCGTCCCACGAGCTGCACGCCACGGGCACCGGCACCCGGCTCGTCCTCGGCCTGGAGTGGTCCGGGCCGGCCGCCTGGCTCGCTCGGCTCCTCTACTCCCGCCTCACCCGGTCCTACCTGGAGCAGGAGGCCGCCGCCTTCGCCGCCCACGCCACCGGTCGGGGCGCGTAGCGGGCGCCCCGGACGACAGGAGGCTCCCGGCACCGATGGGGTGCCGGGAGCCTTCCCGGGTCGCTGCCCGGAGGGTCAGGGCTGCTGCGGGACGGTGAGCAGGCCCATCTCGGTCGGGCCGGCGAGCAGCTCGTGCACCGGCACGATGCGCACCGAGTAGCCGAAGGAGCCGGAGAACTCGAGCTCGACGTCGCCGCGGTAGCCGTAGCGCCCACCCTCGTAGGTGTCGCTCAGCTCGAGGGGCCGGGTGGCGATGTCGACGAGCGTGTCGTCCTCCGCCACGCGCCCGGTGACGAGTTGCACCTCGACGTCCTCGGGGCGGAGCTCCCCGAGCGAGACGTAGGCGCTGACGCCGACGACGTCACCCACCTTGACGACGTCCGCGACGTTCGTCGACTCGACGTGGTCGACCCGCACCGCGGGCCACGCCGCGCGCACCCGCTGCTTCCACTCGGCCAGCTCCACGGCCCGGGGGTGGCCCGGGCCGTTGAGGGCGCGGAAGCTGCCGGCGACCGGGGTGTAGAGCTGCTCGACGTAGTCGCGCACCATCCGGGTGGCCTGCACCTTGGGCCCCAGGGTGGCCAGGGTGTGGCGCATCATGCCCATCCAGTGGCGCGGGATGCCGTTCTCGTCGCGGTCGTAGAACCGCGGGACGACGGTCTCCTCGAGCAGCTCGTAGAGCGCCGCGGCCTCGAGCTGGTCGCGCCGCTCGGGGTCCTCGACGCCGTCGGCGGTGGGGATCGCCCAGCCGTTCTCGCCGTCGTACCACTCGTCCCACCACCCGTCGAGGATGGAGAGGTTGAGGGCACCGTTGAGGGCGCACTTCATGCCGGAGGTCCCGGAGGCCTCGAGCGGGCGCAGCGGGTTGTTCAGCCACACGTCGCAGCCCGGCATGAGGGTCTGGGCCATCTCGATGTCGTAGTTCGGCAGGAAGACGATGCGGTGGCGCACGTCCTCCTGGTCGGCGAAGGAGACGAGCTCGCGGATGAGCCCGATGCCGGGCTCATCCGCCGGGTGGGACTTGCCGGCGACGACGATCTGGATCGGCCGCTCGGGGTCGGTGAGCAGGCGCTTGAGCCGCTCGGGGTCCCTGAGCATGAGGGTCAGCCGCTTGTAGGTCGGCACCCGGCGGGCGAAGCCGATGGTCAGGACGTCGGGGTCGAGGACGTCGTCCACCCAGCCGAGCTCGGCCGGGGAGGCGCCGCGGTCCAGCCAGGACTTGCGCACCCGGCGGCGGGCGGCGCGGACGAGTTCGGCGCGCAGCGCGCGGCGGGTCTGCCACAGCTCGGTGTCGGGCACGCCGCCGGCGTCGGCGGGCAGCAGCCAGCCCTCCCCGCTCTCGATCTGCTCGGGGGTGAGGTGTGCCTCGGCCGTCCTGGCGAAGACGGGGTCGGTCCACGTCGGGCCGTGCACGCCGTTGGTGATCGAGGTGATGGGTACCTCGCTGACGTCGAAGCCGGGCCACAGCTGGTGGAACATCCCGCGCGAGACGTGGCCGTGGAGGCGGGAGACGCCGTTGGCCTTGCGCGCGGCGCGCAGGCCGAGGACCGCCATGTTGAAGACGGCGGGGTCGCCTCCCTCGAAGTCCTCGGTGCCCAGGGCGAGGACCTTGTCCACCGGGACGCCCTGCAGCTCGGAGGAGCCGGTGAAGTACTCGCGGACGAGGTCCTGGGAGAAACGGTCGATGCCGGCGGGGACGGGGGTGTGGGTGGTGAACACGGTGCCCGCCCGTACCGCCTCGAGCGCGGCCTCGAAGCTCAGCCCCTCCTCGGCGACGAGCTCGCGGATGCGCTCGACGGCGAGGAACCCGGCGTGGCCCTCGTTGGCGTGGTACACCTGCGGCTCGGGAGCGCCGGTGAGCCTGGAGTACAGGCGCAGCGCCCGCACCCCGCCCATGCCGAGGAGCAGCTCCTGGCGGAGCCGGTGCTCGTGGGAGCCGCCGTAGAGCCGGTCGGTGACCTTGCGGGTGGAGTCGTCGTTCTCCGGGACGTTGGAGTCCAGGAGGAGCAGGGGGACGCGGCCGACGTCGGCGCGCCACACCTGCGCGTGGAGCTGCTGCCCGCCGGGCAGCGCCAGGCTCACCCGGGCGGGGGTGCCGTCGGGCTCGCGCAGCAGGGTGAGGGGGAGGTTGTCCGGGTCGAGCAGCGGGTAGGTCTCGTGCTGCCAGCCGTCGCGGGTGAGGGACTGTTTGAAGTACCCGGCGCCGTAGAGCAGGCCGACGCCGACGATGGGCACGCCGAGGTCCGAGGCGGACTTCAGGTGGTCACCGGCGAGGATGCCCAGCCCGCCGGAGTACTGCGGCAGCACGGCGGTGATGCCGAACTCGGCGGAGAAGTAGGCGATGGCGTCCGGCTTGTCCGGTGCGTCGAAGGACTGGTACCAGCGCGGCTGCTCGAGGTACTCGCGCAGGTCGGCGTCCAGCTCCCGGACCCGCGCGACCACCTCCTCGTCACGGGCGAGCTCGTCCAGTCGCTGCTTGCCGAGCGCGCCGAGCAGCTTGATGGGGTCCCCGTGGAGGGACCGCCAGCGCTCGGGGTCGAGGGACTCGAACAGCGCCCGTGTCGGCTCGTGCCACGAGAAGCGCAGGTTCTGGGCGAGGGTGTCCAGCGGCGCGAGCGGCTCGGGCAGGACCGTACGGACGGTGAATCGACGGATGGCTCTCACAGCGGCAGTCTAACCGCCCTTTCCGTAAGAATTTCAGCGCGTTTTCAAAAAGGGTGCCGCCGGGCCGCACCCGACGCGCCGACGACCCCACGCCCGAGTGTCCTCTGCGGTCGACCGCAGCGCGACCCGTCGATAGGTTCGTGCCCGTGAGCAGCACCTCCTCCCGTCCGCCGGCCGCCGTCGCCGGCCCGACGTCCGGCCCTGCCCCCGACCCGCGACCGGCTCCCCCGACCCCGATCGGGCGGATCCCGGTGATCGAGGTCTCCCCCGTCGTCGAGGGCGGCCGCTGGCCCGCCAAGGCGGTGACCGGCGAGGCCGTGCGGATCCGGGCCACCGTCTTCCGCGAGGGCCACGACGCCGTCGCGGCCACCGCCGTCCTCGTCGCCCCGGACGGCACCGACCACAGCTCGGTGACGATGACCCCGGTCGACCCGGGCCTGGACCACATGGAGGGCTGGCTCGTCCCCGACCGCGAGGGCGAGTGGTCCTTCCGGGTGGAGGGCTGGTCCCACCCGTACGGGACCTGGCTGCACGACGCCCAGGTCAAGGTGGACGCCGGGGTCGACGTCGAGCTCATGCTCACCGAGGGGGCGCTGCTGCTCGAGCGGGCCGCCGCCCGTCCCGGGCTGCCGGCCGACGCCCGCACCGTCCTGACCGACGCCGTCACGGCGCTGCGCGACACCGACCGGCCCGCCCCGGCGCGGCTGGCGGCAGGCACCTCCCCGGAGGTCCAGGAGGTCCTCGCCGCTCACCCGGTGCGCGAGTACGTCACCCGCAGCGCCACCTACCCGCTGCGGGTCGACCGGCCGCGGGCGCTGTACGGCTCGTGGTACGAGATGTTCCCCCGCTCCGAGGGGGCCTATTTCGACGTCGAGCGCGGCACGTGGGTGTCCGGCACGCTGCGCACGGCGGCCGAGCGGCTCCCGGCGATCGCCGCGATGGGCTTCGACGTCGTCTACCTCACCCCGATCCACCCGATCGGGACCACCAACCGCAAGGGCCGCAACAATACGCTCACCGCCCAGCCCGGCGACCCGGGATCGCCCTACGGCATCGGCTCCCCCGAGGGCGGCCACGACGCCATCCACCCCGAGCTCGGCACCTTCGCCGACTTCGACGCCTTCGTCGCCCGGGCGCGGGAGCTGGGCATGGAGGTGGCCCTCGACCTCGCCCTGCAGGCCTCCCCGGACCACCCGTGGGTCACCGAGCACCCGGAGTGGTTCACCCGCCGCGCCGACGGCTCCATCGCCTACGCGGAGAACCCGCCGAAGAAGTACCAGGACATCTACCCGCTGAACTTCGACAACGACCCGGAGGGCATCTACCGGGCGGTGCGCGACGTCCTGCAGGTGTGGATCGACCACGGGGTGACCGCCTTCCGCGTGGACAACCCGCACACCAAGCCGCTGGACTTCTGGGAGCGGCTGCTCACCGACGTGCGGCGCGACCACCCCGAGGTCATCTTCCTGTCCGAGGCCTTCACCCGGCCGGCGATGATGCGCACCCTGGCGGCCATCGGGTTCCACCAGTCCTACACCTACTTCACCTGGCGCAACACCAAGGAGGAGGTCAGCGACTACCTCCTGGAGGTGTCCAACGAGACCTCCCACGTCATGCGGCCGAGCTTCTGGCCGACGACGCACGACATCCTCACCCCGTACATGCAGACCGGCGGGGTGGCCGCCTTCGCCATCCGCGCCGTGCTGGCCGCCACCGGCTCACCGACGTGGGGGATCTACTCCGGCTACGAGCTGGTGGAGAACGTCGCCCGGCCGGGTGCCGAGGAGCAGATCGACAACGAGAAGTACGAGTTCAAGCCGCGCGACTGGGCCCGTGCGGAGGACATCGGCATCTCCCGGCTGCTCACCGCGCTCAACCGGATCCGTCGTCACCACCCTGCGCTGCAGCGGCTGCGCGGCCTGACCGTGCACCCCACGACGGACGACGCCACGGTGTGCTTCTCCCGGCACCTGCCCGCCCACCTGTCCCCCACCGGCCAGGCAGACACCGTCGTCGTCGTCCTCAACCTCGACCCCTTCACCACCCGCGAGGGCACCATCGACCTCGACCTGGCCGCGCTCGGCATCCCCGACCCGCCGCCGGGCACCGACCCGGGCACCACGCTCATGGCGGTGACCGACGAGCTGTCCGGGGAGACCTACTTCTGGGGCCGCACGCCGTACTTCCGGCTCGACCCCCACCACCACTGCGCGCACGTCCTGTCGGTGAGGCCGCTGTGAGCCCGCACAACCCGCTGCGGGTGCAGGCGCTGGCCGCCCGCGCCGACCCGGTGCCCCCGCTCGGCAGCGGCGAGCGGCCCGGGCTCACGCCGGACCCCGAGTGGTACCGCTCCGCCGTCTTCTACGAGGTGCTGCTGCGCGCCTTCGGCGACTCCGACGGCTCGGGCATCGGGGATCTGCGCGGCCTCATCGACCGGCTCGACTACCTCCAGTGGCTGGGCGTGGACTGCCTGTGGATCCCGCCGTTCTACCCCTCCCCGCTGCGCGACGGCGGCTACGACGTCTCGGACTACACCGCCGTCGCGCCCGAGTACGGCTCGATCGAGGACTTCCAGGAGCTGCTCGACGAGGCGCACGCCCGCGGGCTGCGCATCCTCATCGACATCGTCGCCAACCACACCAGCGACCAGCACCCGTGGTTCCAGGCCTCCCGGTCGATGCCGGACGGCCCCTACGGCGACTTCTACGTGTGGAGCGACGACAACACCAAGTACGGCGACGCCCGCATCATCTTCGTCGACACCGAGACCTCGAACTGGACCTTCGACCCGGTGCGCCGCCAGTACTACTGGCACCGGTTCTTCTCCCACCAACCCGACCTCAACTTCGAGAACCCGGCGGTGGTCGAGGCGATGCACGACGTCGTGCGCTTCTGGTGCCGGCTGGGGGTGGACGGGTTCCGGCTCGACGCCATCCCCTACCTCTACGAGGAGGAGGGGACGAACTGCGAGAACCTGCCCCGCACCCACGAGTTCGTCCGCGACCTGCGGGCGATGGTGGACCGGGAGTTCCCCGGCACGCTCATCCTCGCCGAGGCGAACCAGTGGCCCCAGGACGTCGTGGAGTACTACG
>Ga0209487_1002292_pt1 | contig 15641 bp, 19 predicted proteins | sample Poulit2012_FD_187524 | JGI IMG/M metagenome (GOLD analysis project Ga0209487, IMG submission 187524) | Agricultural soil microbial communities from Georgia to study Nitrogen management - Poultry litter 2012 (SPAdes) (version 2) | ecosystem: Environmental > Terrestrial > Soil > Agricultural land... | reverse complement strand
TTATTGTGTTTAAACGTACAATATAATAAGATATTGTCAAACAAAATGATGTTAAGTTTTCAAATATTTCAGTAATTTGCTTGATTGAACAAATTGATCAAACATGAAAAATTGTATTAAAATTTCCATACTTTTTATTTCTATATTTTTATTGACCGGATGTAGCAAGGATGACGACGCGAATGATTCGAGCAAATATTTAGGAGTTTTCGTAGGTGAAGTTTTCTTTACGGATGGAATCAATGAAATTTCATTGAATGAAGCTGAGGTCGAGGTTATACAAGTTGCTGATAATTATGAGATAATTTTCCCAAATGAGATACCGAATTTAGTAGGTTTAGAATATGAGGATTTCGGTTCTTCTCTATTGAATATAGAGGCTAACGAAGATCATTTGGTGAGAATTACTGACATCACTTTACAAGTAAATTTCACAAATGATGAAGGTATGTATTGGAAAGCGAATTGTGAAAGATAATAAATTTAGGCACAAATATTTATACTATAAAAAACCACTCGAAATGAGTGGTTTTATTTTATATATAATAATTTTTTACGCAGAAAATAGTGCCAAGAAGTTCCACAATGTATCAGGATAAATTCCTAACAATATATTTAATGCTGAGCCGAGTATCAACAAAAATTTCGTTGTAGTCGACAATTTTATCTTTCTTCTATTTTTAGTTTTCTTAAAGTACATCACTCGAATCACTTTGATGTAATAATAGATACTCACAACTGCCATGACCAAAGCGAAAATAACCAACAATAAATTGTTTGGATCTTCCATCGCTGAACTCAAAATAAAGAATTTACCTAAAAATCCTGAAGTAAAAGGAATTCCAGCCAATGAGAAAAGAGCTATCGAACATGCAGCTGCCAACACTGGAGAGTTTTTAGCTAAACCAGTAAATCCTTTGTGGTTATGATTCATAGTTCTTGTCAAAGCATAAAACAACACTATACTCGCCAAACCATAACTCACCGTATAGAACAACAATGCATTTTTTGAAGATTCGCTGATACTAAACAATGCGAACATCATAAATCCTGCCTGAACAACAGAAGAATAAGCCAACATACGCTTTACACTTCTTTGTTTCATTGCTGAGAAGTTTCCTAAGATCAAAGTAAGAATGATCATGAAACTCAATAAATATCTATAATTCTGACCTACATATTCCGCAGTGATTTTAAATGAACCTAAAACGGTAATGAAAGCTAAGAACGCTGCTCCTTTGACAATAGTTATCATATAGGAAGAAAACACAGTTGGCGTACCATCATAAACGTCTGGTGCCCAAAAGTGCATAGGTGCAACCGAAACTTTGAATGCCATAGAAAGTATCAATATCGCCCAACCTAAATAATAAATCGATTGGAAGTCATACGAGTATGCAGTCAGATTTTCCAATAAGAAAGAACCTGTGGCACCATAAATCAATGCGATACCCATCAACATAACAGCTGTTGAAAGCGCACCCATTAAGAAATATTTTACTGCTGCCTCCGTACTTTTATTTTTGTTTTTTGCTGAACCTGCGAGCGCATACAAGGGTACCGATAAAATTTCAATACCTAAAAACAATAGAATTAAATTGTTAAAACTCGCGATTACAGCAATACCTGTGAAGGATATAAAAATCAATGCAAAATAATCAGAAACCATTGGCCCAGGCTTACTAAAGCCTTTTCGATTGACCAAAACGTAATAGATTCCAATTAAACAAAGCGCAATGAAAAAGAACACTCTGTAGGTATCGGTAACCACCATATTTTCATATTTCCCAGCCAAAATTTCTTGGCCATTCAATTGGAAAAATGCTGAAAGAATCATAACAACAAATAACAATGTCGCTAAAATGCTTTGCTTCTTTTTATCTTTCAGAACGAATCCGCTAAACATAAATATGATTCCCGATAAAGCCGATGTCAATATAATATTCATTTTAACTTCTCTGTTTAATTTTTAAAATAGATTAAATATTACGGTTGGATAAATTCCTAAAATCAAAATGATAATAGAAATCGTTCCGAAAACTATATACAATGGTGTTGTAAATTTCACTTTCTTGTCCTTTACATTCTTTCTTTCACCATAAATTATCGCTGTCAACAATCTCAAAGTATAAGCAGCTGATAAAATCAAACTTATACAAGCCATAACGGTCAAGACTGTATTGTATGAAAACAATGCATTGATCATCATAAACTCACCGATAAAACTACTGGTCAATGGAAGACCTAAATTCGCCATGGAGAAAAATGTAAAGAAAACTGCTATGGCAGGATCAACTGAAGCAATTCCACTGACTGACTTTATATCCGTCAAATTATATTTTCTATTCATATAGTCATAGCTCAACCACATTCCTAAAACGACTATGGCGTGACTGAACATTTGAAAATAAGCACCTTTGGTCCCCATCTCTGTCTGTGCAAACAATGCCATAAAAACCAAAGCCAAATGCGCAATCGAACTGAATGCAATGATCTTTTTTACGTTCTTTGATGTCAAAGCTATCAATGATGCGTAAATCATCCCAAATCCAACGACATACAATAGTTTCTCAGTGTTGGCCGAGAAGTTTGGAAATAAATTAAATGACCAATTCACTACAGCAAATAATCCCATTTTTGCCATCAAGGCACTTAGAACGATGGTTACTGGTGTAGTTGCAGCTTTATAAACAGCTGGTTGCCATGAATGCAATGGAAACAATGGAATTTTTATCGCAAATGCAATCATGAACAAAATCGCCAATAAATGTAAATTACCATATGACTGAGATACTTGCATCACGTGCTCTAATAAGAAACTTTCTGGTTTTAAATAGAAACCGATGAAAATAATTCCAGCCAACATCAACATCGAACCAAACACTGTATAAATAAAGAAAGTTGTGTTTGCTCTGACTCTATCTTTACTACCCCAAATACCAATTAAATAATACATTGGGATCAGAACTATTTCCCAGAAGAAATAGAATAAAACCAAGTCTTGTGCTAAAAACACTCCATTTAATCCGGAAAAAGTAATTAACAACAATCCATAATACGTATTGGGATAATCCTTTTTGATCGTATAAAAATAAATGAATAATAGAGAAAAGACTATCGTCGTCATCAACACCATAGCTCCACCCAAGCCCGTTAGACTCAAAGCTATATAAGCAGGCGTTCCTCCAAAGTTAAACCATGAGAAAACTACCTCTTGATCGACTGGTGTTTTTGAAAATAATATGAGTGAAGTATATACAAGTAAATATAAACTTGTCAATGTCCCCACAAAACCCAATGGCTTTTTGTTTCCAATCATTGTAAGAAACAAACCAAAAAATAATGGTAAAATAATCAGTAATGATAATAACATTCTTCTCTACTTTTATAATATTCCTAAAAAGAAAATCCCTAATCCAGCTACGACACCCAAAACCATCAATAGTACATAAGTGCCAATATTTCCTGTTTGAACCGATTTAGTTCTATCTGAGAAATAATATGATAAAACACCTATTCCAGCAACTGCCTTCTCTATTACCTGTTTCTCAACGTACTTCTTCAATCCACGACCTAAAGTTAAAGTTGGACGGATGATCAACGATTGATAAATTTCATCGACATACCATTTGTTTTCAAACAACTTCATCAATCCTGTACTCTCTTTGTCTAACTTATCGGTATACATTTTCTTAGCTGTAACTATAGCAAATGCAACAGCTGCTAACAATAAGCCGATCAATATTATTTCTGTAACTACAGATACCTGATGTACATCGCCACTTGGCGCTACTACACCTGATAAGAAGCCTTTCAATAAATGAGCGTCTTTTGCAAATAATTCTGGAATTCCGAAGAAACCACCGATGATAGACAATACTGCCAAAATGATCAATGGAATTGTCATTACTTGTGGACTTTCTTTCGGCTCTACCTCTTCGTTTCTCAGTTTTCCAGCAAATGTCATGAAATACAATCTGAACATATAGAATGCTGTTAAAACAGAAACTATAAAACCAAGGACATAAATAACTTTGTTGCCGATGAACATGCTCAACAACATTTCATCTTTTGAGAAGAACCCACTCAATGGTGGAATTCCTGCGATTGCAATACAAGCAATCAACATAGTGATATGTGTAGTTGGCATATATTTTTTCAAACCTCCCATTTTGGTCATGTCTTGTTCGTCGTTCATACCATGAATCACAGAACCTGCTCCTAAGAACAACAAAGCTTTGAAGAAAGCGTGAGTCATCACGTGGAAGACAGCTGCGACATAAGCACCCATTCCGATGGCTGCAAACATCAACCCTAACTGAGATACTGTTGAATAAGCCAATACCTTTTTAATATCGTTTTGTCTGATAGCGATGGTCGCAGTGATCAAAGCTGTCAAAATACCAATCCATGAAATAATTTGTAACGTATAAGGTGCTACTTCAAATAAAACGTTGGCTCTTGTAATTAAGAAAATACCTGCAGTAACCATGGTAGCTGCGTGAATCAAAGCTGAAACTGGAGTTGGTCCAGCCATCGCATCTGGCAACCATGTAAACAAAGGAATTTGAGCTGATTTACCTGTAGCAGCTAAGAACAATAAAATTGTAATCCCACCTGCAGCAAAAGCAGTCAATTTACCAGCCGATACTTGTTGGAAAACTTGAATATATTCTAAAGTTCCAAATTCTTGGAAAATCCAAAACATAGCCAATAAAAATCCAACATCTCCAATTCTATTCATGATAAAGGCTTTACGAGCAGCAGACACATAATCTCGTCTTTTGTACCAGAAGCCAATCAATAAATAAGAACAAACTCCAACACCTTCCCAACCGATAAACATCATGAAGAAATTGCTTCCCATGACTAAAATTATCATAGAGAAAATGAAAAGGTTTAAATATGAAAAGAATCTGGCAAAACCTGGATCCTTTGACATATAACCCACACTATAAACGTGAATTAAAAATCCAATACCAGTTATAATTAACATAAACAAACTGGTCAATGCATCGATTTGAAATGCAAATGGAATTTTTAAACTTTGGATGTTGATGATATCGAAAGCATGAAATACCAAAGGCTGCGCCCCTTCACCTGAAGGAACATTCAAAAAGACTAAAACCGATAAAATAAAGCTCGCGAAAACTACCGAGGAGCCAATGATTGAAACTAATCCTTTGGAAAGTTTATCCCTTCCAATACCGTTAATAAAAAACCCAATCAAGGGCAACAAAGGAATTAACCAAATATACTTCTCCATAAATCTTAATGCTTTAATCGGTTCAAGGATTGAACATCCACACTATAATGTTTTCTGTAGAACAATATCATAATCGAAAGTCCGATTGCTACTTCTGCAGCGGCAACAACCATAACGAAGAGCACCAAAATTTGCCCATCGATCCCCGCCTCTGTTCCTGGATTTTTCGCATAGTGCATTTTCGAAAATGCCACCAAAAGTAAATTTACTGAGTTGAGCATAAGCTCTACACACATCAGCATGATGATGATATTTCTTCTAACCATTACGCCCACCAAACCTATGGTAAAAAGCGAAAGCGATAGAAATAAATAGTAACTAATCGGTATCATTCTTAATTTATTTTATTTGAAATTTTATTTGTTTCTGCTTTTTCTTCTGCTCGCTTTTTGGAAAGCAATACTGCACCTATCATAGCTGCAATGAACAATATACTCGCCAACTCAAATGGAACTACATATTCAGAATACAAAGCATTACCTATACTTTCTGTCAAACCTATATTTCCTTCTCCCATCAAAACTTCGTTGCTCTTTACGTCGGATTGAAAAAATATCTTTGCAGTTAATGCGAAGAATAATAATGAAACCAAACTTGCGGCAGTTACTATAAAACCTTTACTAAATGCCTTATCGTCCTTGTTCAGGTTCATCAGCATGACCGTGAAGACAAACAATACTAAAATTGCTCCTCCATATACTATGATGTTTATAACAGCTAAGAATTGTGCATTCATCAAAATATAATGTCCACTTATACTAAAAAAAGTGATGATTAAATATAAAATCGAATAAATCGGTTTTTTTGTAGATACGGTCAAAATACCTGACACCAAAGTCAAGGCAGCCATAACAAAAAATAAAATTTCAGCTATACTCATTCTTTAACTTCTTTTAGTTTCGGATTAGGAATTAATAAGTCTTCTTTTTTATAAATGAAGTCTTCACGCTTATATGTTGCTGGAGGAACTGTTTGAGTCAGATAAACTGCATCCTTAGGACATGCTTCTTCACAGAATCCACAGAAAATACATCTCAGCATATTGATTTCATATTTAATCGCGTATTTTTCTTCTCTATAAAGATGCTCTTCACCTGGCTGTCTCTCACCTGCTTCCATAGTAATAGCTTCCGCTGGACAAGCCAAAGCACAAAGCCCACAAGCCGTACATCTTTCTCTTCCTTCCTCATCTCTATTTAAAATATGAAGGCCACGGAAATTCTCACTGAATGGTCTGGTTTCTTCTGGATAATTATAAGTTACTTTTTTCTTGAAAAAGTGCTTTAAGGTAATCCACATTCCTTGAAATATAGAGATCAGATAAATCTTTTCCCAAAAATTCATGGGAGATCTATCCACTTGTTTTGCCCTATTTGTTAGAAGTTTCATTCTTCTGAGTTTTTAATTAATTAAAAAAATATAAAATGATAAATCCTGTTATCAATAAATTGAATAATGATAGTGGTAACAATCTTTTCCAACCTAAATCCATCAATTGATCATAACGGAATCTCGGTATAGTCCATCTCACCCACATAAAGAAGAAGATGAACATACATGTTTTAGCAAACAACACTATAAAGTGTAAAATCGCCATGGTGTTCATTCCTAAACTCTCTGTCAACTGCGCATCATTTACAAATGGTATATCGTAACCTCCGAAATAAATGGTCGATAAAATAACTGATGCTATGAACATGTGAACGTAATCAGAGAATAAGAAAAAACCAAGTTTCATCGATGAATACTCTGAGTGGAATCCACCGATCAATTCGTTTTCTGCCTCAGGTAAGTCAAATGGTGTTCTATTTGTTTCGGCAAACATACAGATCAAAAATATTAGGAAACCTAATGGTTGTAAAATGATGTTCCAATATCCATCCATTTGTTGTTCAACGATTACATCTAATTTCAATGAACCTGAAATCATAAATACTGCAATCAAAGAAAGTCCCAAAGGAAGTTCATAAGAAATAATCTGTGAAGCTGAACGAAGTCCACCCATCAAAGACCATTTGTTGTTGGATCCCCAAGAACCTAACAATACACCATAAGCTCCTAAACTGATAATCCCTAAAACGTATAGATATCCTACGTTAATATCTGCAATCAAAGGATTGATGACTCTGTCGCCCCATTGAAATTCAGAACTCCAAGGAATTACCGCTCCTGTCATTAGCGATAAAGTCATGGCTACAGTAGGGCCTAAGATAAATAGAAACTTATCAGAATGCTTAGGGGTAATTTCTTCTTTGAAGAAAAGTTTTCCACCATCGGCCAAAGGTTGTAATAAACCTCCCCATCCGGCTCGGTTTGGTCCTCGTCTATCCTGAATGTAAGCAGCTACTTTACGTTCCGCCCAAGTTGAATACATTGCTACTACCAATGCTACCAAAACCAAAGCACCGCTTAATGCAAATTTTTCACCTATTAAACTCCAAACTTCTGGGTTCATATTTCCTGAGTATTTTATTAATTTGAGCCTAAGCTCATTTCTTTCTTATTAATTTAACTTTTTCTGATCTTCATTATAATCTGAACTCGTCGCAGGTCCTGGAATTTCACTTAACTTTTTTCCAGGTTCATTCACATCACTTACCTCATGTATATTGAGCAATATTTTAGGATCTCTTCCTTTCATTACTTTAGTGAAGGTTTCATTTGGCTTGGTTGTTCCAAATTTATCGAAATAATGACCTGTACGAATCACTGTGTTTTTACCTAAAACCGTTGGTCCTTCAATCACCCAATCTGAAGTGTCTTTTTTGTCGAATCGACAAGTATTACAAATCCAATCTTCTACTTCCCACCATTCGTTTCTTCTGGCAGTAACTCTGAAAACTTCTTCCCCTCTGTACCACAATCTTACCTTTCCGCTACAATCTGGACAATCTCTATGAGCATCCACTGGTTTTAAGAACCAAACCCTATTTTTGAATCTAAAGGTTTTGTCTGTCAAAGCACCTACAGGACAAACGTCAATAACGTTTCCGATGAAATCATTGTCCAATGCTTTTTCGATATAAGTAGAAATTTCAGAATGATCTCCTCTGTACATCACGCCATGTTCACGTTTTTCAGTCAACTGATCGGCCAACAATACGCAACGGAAACACATGATACATCTGTTCATGTGCAATTGGATTTTGTCACCTATATCGATAGGATCAAAAGTTCGCTTTTGAAAATCCAAACGAGATTGTTCCAAACCATGATCATAACTCAAATCTTGAAGTTTACATTCACCTGCTTGGTCACAAACTGGACAATCCAATGGGTGGTTGATCAATAAAAATTCAACCACAGCTTCACGTGCGCTTTGTGTGCGTTCTGAGGTTTTGTTTCCTACCACCATACCATCCATAACTTCAGTTTTACATGAAGCCACTAACTTTGGCATAGGTCGTGGATCCTTTTCACTTCCTTGAGTAACTTCTACCAAGCAAGTACGACAAAATCCTCCCGTATCTTCTAAAGGTTCATAATAACACATGGTCGGCGGAGCAACATGCTTTCCGATTTTTCGAGCTGCTTGCAAAATAGTAGTTCCCTGAGGCACTTCTACTGTTTCACCGTCAATGGTTACTTTGAACATATTTATATTTGTATTTTCTGACATAATTAAGCCCTAATCATTGTTAACTTTGATTGGATCAGCAAAATTACCTAATCCATATTTTTTTCCAACACCTTCAACTCCCATATTCACTCGCCATTCAAACTCTTCTCTAAAGTGTCTGATAACAGAAGCGACTGGCCAAGCAGCGGCATCACCTAAAGGACAAATGGTGTTTCCTTCGATATTGCCTTGAACACTCCAAAGCAAATCAATGTCCTTCATTTCTCCATGACCATCCACCATTCTTTTAAGAATTTTCTCTAACCAATGGGTTCCCTCACGACATGGTGAACATTGTCCACAACTTTCGTGTCTATAGAACCTTGAAATAGTATAAGTATGGTAAACGATGTCTTGATCTTCGTCCAATACGATGAATCCACCCGATCCCATCATGGTTCCTGTTTCGAATCCACCTTCTGCCAAACTCTCATAATTCATATAACGAGGTTTACCATCTGCTGTTTGCAACAACAAATTGGCTGGCAACATAGGCACTGAACTTCCTCCAGGAATACAAGCTTTTAAACGCTTGCCGTTGGGAATTCCTCCACAGAATTCATCGGAATATATAAATTCTTCTACTGTTTGCGTCATATCGATTTCATAAACACCTGGTTTGTTGATATTTCCACAGGCTGAAATCAACTTTGTACCCGTTGAGCGCCCTACTCCAATTTTGGAATAAGCCTCACCACCCATTTCTATAATTCGGGTAACACTTGCAATAGATTCTACGTTGTTCACAACTGTTGGTCTTTGCCACAGACCTTTAACCGCTGGGAAAGGAGGTTTAATTCTTGGATTTCCTCGATTTCCTTCCAAACTTTCGAGCAAAGCAGTTTCCTCACCACAAATGTAGGCACCGGCTCCTCTTTGCACATAAATTTCCAAATCGAATCCACTTCCTTTGATATCTTTACCCAACCATCCATTGGCCTTTGCTTCGGCTATGGCTTCTTCTAATATATTGGCCACCCAAGCAAATTCTCCACGGATATATATAAATGATGTATTGCTACCTAAACAAAAAGATGAAATGATAATTCCTTCGATCAATAAGTGAGGAATATGCTCCATCAAATAACGGTCTTTGAAAGTTCCTGGCTCTGATTCGTCGGCATTGACTACCAAATGGCGAGGTACGCCTTCTGGTTTAGCCAAAAAGCTCCACTTTAATCCCGTTGGGAAACCGGCTCCTCCACGCCCTCTCAATCCTGAAGTTTTAACTTCTTCAAGGATTTCTTCTTGAGTCATGTTGAACGCTTTCTCAACTGCTTTATATCCATCGTGTGCTCGATAAACATCATAGTTACGAATACCTGGCACATCTCTATGTCTCAATAATAATAGCGTCTCTCCCATTAGGCTTGATTTTTCAATTTTTCAACGATTTCATCAATTCTTTCTGGTGTTAGATGCTCTTGATAATGGTCTTCTAATTTCATTACAGGACCATATCCACATGCCCCTAAACACTCTACCAACTTCAAGGTAAACAAACCATCTTCGGTGGTTTCACCATCTTTAATGTTTAATTTTTTCTGTATGTATTCGATGATATTGTCTGAACCGACTACCATACAAGGACCTGTTTGACAAACATGGAAAACATGTTTACCGACAGGCTCTAAGTTAAACATCGTATAAAAAGTTGCTACTTCATATACTTCGACTGGAAGTAAGCCCATAATTTCCGCAACATGATCCATCACAGCTGAACTTAACCATCCACCCGATTCTTTTTGGGCGATAAATAGAGTTTCAATCAAAGCACTTTTGTGTTTACCTTCCGGAAAACGCTTCATCAACTCGTCTATCTTTTTATATGCTTCTTCTGAAAATTGAACCTTCGTCATTTTCTTGTTTTTATATATAAAGGTCTAAATAATTGTGACCAAAAAATTCATTCTTAACCTAAAACTAAAATCAGGCATCTAATTCACCTGCAATTAAGTTCAAACTACTCATAACCATCAATGCGTCAGCTATCATACCTCCTTCAATTAACTCAGGATAAGCTTGATAATAAATAAAGCTTGGTCTTCTGAAATGAAGTCGATAAGGTGATCGGTTTCCGTCACTAATTAAATAAAAACCTAATTCACCATTTGCTCCTTCTACTGCATGATAAACTTCTCCCACAGGCGCGTCATTTTCTCCATAAATAATCTTGAAGTGCCAGATCATCTCTTCCATGCTCGTATAAACTTTCTCTTTCAGTGGCAAATAAAACCCTGGCGCATCAGCATGATGTTTTGTAGCCTCCTCTCCCTTTAAGTTCCTAATCTTCTCAACTGCTTGTTGGATTAGACTTATCGATTGCCACATTTCCTGATTTCTTACCATGAAACGATCGTAAACATCTCCTGTTGTTCCGATTGGAATTTCAAAATCAAATTCCTCATAACGCGAATATGGTTTTTGAACTCTGACATCATAATCGACACCTGCAGCTCTCAAGTTTGGCCCTGTAAACCCATAAGACAAGGCCCTCTCTGCTGAGATTCCTCCTACGCCTTGGGTACGATCCATGAAAATTCTATTTCTGTTGAATAAATCTTCAAACTCCTTCAATACTCTTGGGTATTCATCTAAGAATTTATCGATTTTCTTCCAAGCAATATCGTTGAAATCTCTTTCAAAACCACCAATTCTACCAATATTGGTCGTCAAACGAGCACCACAGATTTCTTCATAAATTTCATAAATCAACTCTCGGTATTGCATCACATACAAGAATCCTGAGAAAGCTCCAGAATCCACTCCCATAATTGAATTACAAATAATATGGTCAGAAATTCTTGCCAACTCCATGATGATGATTCGCATATACGAAACTCTGGCAGGAACCTCAATTCCAACCAATTTCTCAACCGTCATATGCCAACCAAAGTTATTGATAGGCGCCGAACAATAGTTCAAACGGTCGGTCAATGGAGTGATTTGATAAAAGGCTTTTCTTTCGGCTAACTTTTCAAAAGCGCGATGAATATATCCTACAGTTGGAGTCGCTTTTATGATGCGCTCGCCATCCATTTCCAAAATGTTCTGAAAAACACCGTGGGTTGCTGGGTGAGTAGGACCTAAGTTTAATGTAGTTGTTTGTTTTTCCAACGACTCCTTAGGCAAATTGATATTTTGACGCTTAGAATCCTTATGCTTCTTTTTATGTTTTTCTTGCTTCATTTCTCTCAATTTAAATGTTGAGTTTCCCTAAATTGAACTTACTATCGCCTCGACCAAACATGTCATCATCTTTGTCTTGTCTGGTTTGATCTTCAACCGGAAACTCTTTTCTCAATGGGAAGTAATCCATCTCATCAACATTCATGATACGTATCAAATTCGGATGACCTATAAAGTTCACACCGAAAAAGTCATAACATTCCCTTTCCAACCAATTGGCAGCAAGGAATAATTTACTCGCTGTATATATATTTGGCTTTTTGATATCCAATGTGAATTTCAAGCGAACGTGAAAGTTTTTAGGCATATTATAAACCAAATAAGTGACCACAAGTTCCTCACCTTTATTGTGCGGATAATGTATGGCTGTCAAATCGGTTAAAAATCGAAAACCCAAATCCTCTTCATCATACAAATATTGAAGTATCTTCAAATTGAACTCCTTATCAGCATAAATGGACATGATATCATAATTCTCCTCGAATCCTATAATAGCTTCACCAAACTTTTCACGAAGTCTTTCAAAAACAAACTTATTATCCAACATAGCCTTTAATTAAGAAATTCCGTAACTTGCCAACAACTCTTGATACTCAGCACTATCCCTTCTTCTGATGCTTTCGGTTTCAATCAATTCCTGCACTCTCAAAACCCCATCCAATATAGCTTCAGGTCTTGGAGGACATCCAGGAACATAAACATCTACTGGAATTACCTGGTCGATGCCTTGTAGAACCGAATAGGAGTCGAAAATTCCTCCGCTCGATGCACAAGCTCCAACAGCTATAACCCATCTTGGTTCAGCCATTTGAATATAAACTTGTCTTAAAACAGGTGCCATTTTCTTTGCAATCGTCCCCATCACCATCAACACATCACACTGTCTCGGTGTAAAGGCATGTCGCTCACTTCCAAATCTCGCCAAGTCATAATGCGCTGCCATCGTAGCCATAAACTCAATTCCACAACAACTCGTCGCAAATGGCAATGGCCAAATCGAGTTGCTTCGTGCCAAACCAACTACTTTCGATAGTTGCATGGCCATGAAACCTTCTCCTTCAAAACCTCCTGGAGATTCTACTAATTTAATATTGGTATTATGCGTAACCGGTCTTTTATTGTAAATCATGATTTCAATATTTAATGTTAATGTATAAGAAGCTCTCCTATTCCTCCCACTTCAAAGCTCCCTTCTTCCTCACATATATATACATCACCAAGAACATGCTGATGAAAACACATATTGCAGTGAAGCCTTCCCATCCTAATTCTTTAAACTTTAAAGCATATGGATAAAAGAACACCACTTCAACGTCAAACAATACGAATAATATAGCTACCAAATAAAACTTAATCGAAAAAGGACTTCTCGCATTACCTACCTGCTCAATTCCACTCTCAAAGTTTTCTAACTTCTCATCCGTAGGTCGTTTTGGCCCTAAAAAATGCGTGATGACAATCGTACCACCCACAAAACCAAAAGCCAATATAAATAATATCAATATCGGTAAATAATCAATCGATGTTTCCATGCCTAATAATGTATAATGTTTTTATTAAGGCCGTAAATTTACAAACAATTCAGGTTAGGTAAAGAGACAAGCATATGATATTTCATAGATAAACACTCTATAGACGTAATTTATAATGATTATAAATAACTCTATCGAATTCACTCTATCAATTCAATTTTTATGCTTAAAGATACGAAAAATCATTTCAAGATGAAGTGTCTTTTTAGGTCATTTATTTCGTTCGGCCCACAACTATTTTATCGTAATCTACATCATTTGGCTCCCAAAGTTCTATCTTATTGCCTTCATTGTCCAAGATGTGTACAAATTTTCCGTAATCGAAAGTTTCGATTTTATCGACTATTTCAACACCTACCTTTTTAATTGAGTAACTAATTCTCTAAATTTTCGACTCTATAGTTGATCAACACAGCTCCGTCAAAATGCGTTGATTTTCCCGAAACTGTGCTCCATTGAGCAGAATCTTTTTTGGTCGCATCAGCACCTTGCCTCCACTCGAAGTTGGTCCCCCATTGATCGGTATCAATTCCCAAGTGCTTTTTATACCAATCTTTAATTGCATTTGGATCTTCGCATTTAAAGAAAATACCGCCTATTCCTGTAACTCTTTTCATAATAATTATCTAAATGAACATTTAATTTTAGAAGAAAATAAAATAGTAAATTCCAAATGTAAAGTTTTTACTTATTGATTTCCTCAAAAACTTAGTAAACAATTAGGCAATTATAAAAGAAGAAAAAAAAAAAATGATTCAATGAATTAAAAATGCCTTCTATTATAGATAACTTATATACATAATATAAAGTACAAAAAATTAGATAATAAAAGTAATTTGTAAGTATGTTTAAATTAATTTTTTTGGTCTAATCTTATAAGCGACCAAACCTATAATAATTAACAAAATTAACTGCCCGGTCAAATAACCATAACCGAAATCCGTCAACGTATCCAACCCTCTATAAAACAAACTTATAATACTAACTAGTAAATAAACAGACACTGCTAATAAAATGTAAAAAAGTAGTTTTTTCATATCACAACTTATACAAAAAGGTTGTTCAAAATGAACAACCTTTTATTAATTAAATTAATGTTTTATTACTTTTTTACAGTTGTAGTTGTTGGTGTATAAATACCAAATGTAATAGCAGAAACAAGTCCGTTAACAAAAGTTTGTCTAGTGTGAACAGAATAATTCTCTGCACCATCCGCCATTTGTTTAGAATCTGATACGCCAACTGGTGCTAATCCACCTATCACATAATGATTCCATTTCGTTATTTCTTGGTTTCCTTGTGGACCATTTCCAACGATACTGGTATAAGAATAACATGATGACAACATAAATGACAAAGCTAAACCTACAGTTAAGGTCGTAAACGTTTTTTTCATTTTACTTAAGTTTTTTGATTAATAAATAAAAATTGAGTCTTTTTTACTCAACAATTGGTGCTAAAATACAAAATATTTTTATTTCATATATCCACACATCTCTCACCTAAGTTGCATCAATTATTTTATCAACAAAAAAAATCGTTTCTCTCAATTCAAAATCGAAATTTAAAACACAATTAAATTTCGAAAATTCAAACGACACAAACTGACTTAATCTCCTATTATATTTACAAAGTGAGATAAAAAGCGATTGCGACTATCTCATTAAAACCAACAAATAACTCAATCAAAAAATTAAAGTTTATGAGAATTTTTATTTTATTCGTGGCAATGCTCATGGCTATAGCAGCATGTACTGAGGAGGATGATTGCTACAAGTGTAACTTAGTATCTGCCGATGGAAGATTTGGCACGACTACTTATTTAAAATGCGATGTAGATGTGGATGAATACATGATGCACATGCTCGAGAGCGGTAAAGTCGGACAGATTAATTGTGATCTTATGAAATAACAACTGAACTATCCCTAACCAACTTTTTCTAACGAAAGGCGGGAAAACAGCGATTCAATTGAATCAATGAATTTTAAGAATTCGTGTGCAAAGCTGTTAATTCCCGCTTTTTTTATTCTCTAT
>Ga0209487_1002291_pt1 | contig 15645 bp, 13 predicted proteins | sample Poulit2012_FD_187524 | JGI IMG/M metagenome (GOLD analysis project Ga0209487, IMG submission 187524) | Agricultural soil microbial communities from Georgia to study Nitrogen management - Poultry litter 2012 (SPAdes) (version 2) | ecosystem: Environmental > Terrestrial > Soil > Agricultural land... | reverse complement strand
TGCAGATAGCTCCCGCCGCCGGCAAGAGCCGGGAGGCGGGCGACCTCTATCAGGAGTTCTGCGCGGAGGTTGAGCCGCTGGAGCCTTTGCCGCGAACCGCAAGGCTCTATCGGGAGCTGGAAGAGGAGGCTCACGAAGATTTCCTGCCCCTCGCGGAAGTGCGTCATGCGGCCGCTGCGCTGGGCGAGCACGCCACACCGGCACGGATCGCCGGGATGCTCAACTCGCCAATCGGCACTGTAGTTGCGCTGCTGGCAAAGCTGGAACGCGCGGGGGAGCTCGACGGACAGGGCCGCCTGCTGCACGCCCAAGCCGTCCTGCACGCACTCCCCATGGTGCAGCGCCGCTATCTTCATGGACAGGCGGCCAGGGCGCTCTCCCACGCCGGGCTGCCCTTCGCCGAGGGCGAACAGTGGCTCCTCGCTGGCGACAGCGAACGAGCTGTCGCGGCCTGGTTCCCGGCCACGACCATCCTCTTCGGCCGCGAGTCCGGACAGCAGGAGGAGGCTGTCGCCGTCTACCGGCGCATTCTGGACCTGCCGGTGCGGTCTCCTGCCTGGTACGCCGCCAGCGCCTACTACGCGGGGATCCAGCTGCAGTACGAGGGCCCGGAACCCGCCCTGCAGCGGGTGGAGCAGGTGCTGCACGAGTCGGACGACGCCCATGCGCGAACTTTCGCCCTGCTGGTCCGCAGCCACATCGAAACCGCCAACGGTGACCTTGCACGGGCGGCAGCCACGCTGGAACTGAGCGAGGAACAGGCCCGGGACACGCAGATAGTAGCCCTGCAGCGCGATGTTCTCCACAACCGCGTGCGCATCCTCTCCCTGCAGGGCAAGACCCGCGAGGCACTTGCGCTCGTTAACCGCACTCTCGAGGCCCTCCACCTGGAGCCGCCCCGCCTTGCGCGGCTAAGCTGGCTCGCCGCCCAGGCCTCCCTGCATTGCGACCTGGGCGAGTTCGACAGCGCCCTGGAGTCCTACCGGGAGCAGCTGCAGCTGGCGCGCAGCCTCGGCTACCGGCGCGAGGAGATGAGGGTAGTCTCCGACATCATCGCGACCCTGAATGACATCGGGCGGCCCGATGTGGAGCACCTGGAGCTTGGCCTCAGAACGCTGCAGCTGGGCGAGTTCGACGTGAGCTGGCCGCTGCGCCTGAGCCTTGCTGAAGGTTACGCAGCACTTGGGAACCGCGCTGAATCCCTGGCGCAGCTCAAACAGATTCTCCAGAGTGGCGACGCTACGCTCACCACGCGCGGACACGCGCTGGCCCTGCAGCTGCGCCTTGGCGGGTCCGACCCGGTTCAGGCCGAGAGAGCCGGCGAACTGGCCCTGTCGACCGACCTCCCTCAGGTGCGGGTGGCCATCGCCGCAGCGCTCGCCACCCTCCAGCATCCTCCGGCACAGCTGATAGGCCGGATCCTGGAGGGCGTGACCGCACAGCAGGTTCCCGCCTGGCTCAGTTCCGAGTGGGAGGAGCTGGCGGGTTACCACAGGCAGTAATTGATACGCTCCTGATACGGCCCGTCCGACAACCTGTAGCGCATGAAGAGAATCAGACTCGTCGTGCTCCTGTGTGGCCTCACGCTGCTGCTGGCAAGTTGTGGCTCGAGCTCTCCCGCCGGAGGGGGCAACCCGGATCCCGACCCCGGTAACCCACCACCTTCGCGCGACGAGTGCCGCGTGACGGTTACGTCGGACATCACTATTCCCAGCAGATTCGTGAACGGGCCCGAGGAGTGCGACTACTACTTCCCCGGCGCAGAGGACTCCCGCATCAGCTACAGCATCACTTCGGCCGTTGAGATCGAACCCGGCACAGTACTGCGCTTCGGTCGTGACGCAATCCTGCACATCGACGATGCCGGCAGCCTGCACGCCATCGGAACGGAAGCGGAGCCGGTCGTCTTCGAGGGCGAACTGGAGGTGCGCGGTTTCTGGTACGGCCTGTGCTTCGGAGACAACCGGGCGAGCCGACTGGAGAACGTCGAGATCCGCTGGGCCGGCAAGGTATTCACAGGTTTCACAAACCAGTGCCGGGGTGCCGTGGGCGGGTCGGCGGGCGACAGTGAGCCATTGGACATCGTCAACACGGTCATCATGGGCTCGTACACCAACGGTCTGAACGCCCACCACCTGGTAATCGGCGAGTTCAGCAACAACGTCTTTCACTCGAACAGCGAGTACGGCGTCAACGCGCATGCCGCGAACGTAAGCCGGTTTGACGCTGCGAGCGACTATCTGGGTACCAGCGTAGGCTCTCCCAACGGCAGGCCCTACGTGTTTACCGGTGGCAGCATCGATGACGGGGAGGCTCACGCCTGGATGAACCTGAACGCACCCTACCTCGTGAACTCTGCCGAGTCCGGGAACTACCCCCGCAACGTCATGGTCCTGAACGGCAGCATCCTGGTGCTCGATGCCGGCGTAAGGGCCGTCTTCAATGGAGACTCGGGAATCTCCGTTTTCGACGGCGGTTTCGGGACTGCCGGCACTCCCGACAACCCCGTGGTTCTGACCGGCCTCACTGCCAGCCGGGGATCCTGGAACGGCATCTCCTTCGACAGTTCTACCGTCATCCTGAATAACCTGGAGGTCTACTGGGGTGGCAGAGACGGGCTGTACGCCGGAAGTATCGTCTTCTACGGCGTCTATGACAACTATGCAAAGGAGCTGAACGGCGTGCACGTTGACGGCAGTGCCAACTGCGCGGTGATGATAAGCGACATGTCCCTCATCGACTCGCTGGACGTGACCTACGGGACCAACAACGAGTACGACCTTTGCGCCGACTGAAAACGGTCGCAGGCATGGTCAGGCGCTGCTGAGAGGCCCTACCATCCGCTCAAGGAGGCCTCCATGGCAACAGCGACGAGATCGTCTACTCGCGCACCATCGAGAGTGTCACCACGGCCCGGACGACGCTCAGGCTCAAGTTCGACCCCCAGGCCGTGCGCGACCCGAAGGCGGGCTCGCCGGGTGACCTGAGCATCGCGGGCCCGATGCTGGCCGGAGAGGCGTTCGCGGGCGGCCTGGTCGACGAGGTGCACCTGTTCCTGCTGCCCATAACCATCGGCAGCGGCAAGGCGGTAATGCCCCGCGACGGGGTGCATCGGCTCAGGCTCACCGACACTGCCAGCTACGAAGACGGCACCGTACGCCTCAGCTACCGGGTGATCAACTGAGGCGTAGCAGCACTGGCTACTTCAGGTAACCCTCCGTCAGCTCTACCCAGTAGGCGGCACCGCGCGGCAGGTTCTCCCGGTCGAAGTAGTACTCGGGGTGGTGAACCATCTGCGTGTCGCCATTGCCGATGAAGCAGTAGGTGCCGGGACGCTCCTGGAGCATGAAGGCGAAGTCCTCTGACCCCAGGAAGGTGGGACCGGGGTAGATGGCGTTCTCCTCCCCGAACGCCTCCCTGGCGATCTCGTACGCCTTGCGGGTCTCCTCCTCGTCGTTGGTAAGGACCGCGCCGGGCACGCCCTCGCGTATTTCGAAGGTACAGCCGTACCCCTCGGCTACGCCGCGGTTCAGGTCGCGCACCTTGCCCAGCACGAGTTCCCGGTCGCTGGCGGTCTTCGTGCGGATGGAGAGCCGCAGCACGGCGCTCTGCGCGACGACGTTGCCGGCCTCACCCGACTGGAAGGCTCCCACGGTGATCACCGCGCTGTTCGCCGGCGCGACGTTGCGGGCGACGATCGACTGCAGCGCCATCACCAGCGACGAACCGGCGACGATCGGGTCGATGCCCAGTTCGGGCATGGCGCCGTGGCTGCCCTTGCCGGTCAGCTCGATCTCCCAGTTGTCAACGGCCGCCATCACGTCGCCGTCCGCGAAGTAGAACTTGCCCTTCTCCAGGCCGGGCATGTTGTGCATGCCGAACACCGCGTCGACGGGGAAGCGCTCGAACAGCCCGTCCTCGATCATCGCCGGGCCGCCCTCCATGGTCTCTTCGCCCGGCTGGAAGATGAGGCGTACGGTGCCGTTGAATTTCTTCGTCTCGGCGAGATATTTCCCGGCCGCCAGCAGCATCGAGGTATGCCCGTCGTGGCCGCACAGGTGGGAGACGCCGTCGACGTTGCTCCTGTAGGGGAGGTCGTTCTGCTCCTGGATGGGCAGAGCATCGAAGTCGGCGCGCAGCCCGATCGAGCGCTCGCCGTCGCCCACCTTCAGCGAGGCCACAATCCCGTGCTTGCCGACGCCGGTCGCGACCTCGTAGCCCCACGGCTCGAGGACCTCGGCGATGTATTTTGCCGTGTTCTCCTCTGCCATGGAGAGCTCGGGGTTCCGGTGCATGTGCTCGAACCACTCGTTGATCTCGTCATGCCTGGCCTCGAGGGCCTTCAGTGCGTCGCTCATGCTGCTCCTTTCCGCATGCAAGATGTCAGTCGTTGCGCAGGTCTTCGCCCGTGTCGGCGACCTCGCCCGGCTTCGTCTTCGGGATCGTTACCATCACCGAGATGATGGCGAGGATGGCCAGGACCAGGTTCACGAGGAACGCGAAGAACGCCGCCTCGCGTACCGCCAGGTTGTCCTGCCGACCCAGGTAGCTGATGGCGCCCTCGAGCCATTGGACGGATCCCCCCGCGCTTATGGCAGAGAACACCGTCGCCGATATCGCCACCCCAAACGACGCCCCCAGCGAGGAGGCCATCTTGTAGAGGCCGGACCCGCTGCCGCTCTGATCCTCGGGCAGCGCCGCGAGCGCCGCATCTGTAGAGGGCGTCGCGTAGAAGCCGAGGCCCAGGCCGAAGAGGCTGAACGCCACGATCACCAGGTAGCGGTAATTCTCGAGCAGCATGTTGGTGGGCAGGAGCAGCGCGATGGCGAGCGCGACGATGAGGCCGCCCCAGATCATGGGCCGGCGGGGCCCGAAGCGTTGCAGCAGCTTCTCGCCCACACGGATGAAGGCGACGATGGTGATCGCGTAACCCACCGTGAGGAGTCCCGCCTCCTGGGCGGTCATGTCGCCGCCCAGCTGCACCAGGGACATCGCCACGATGAGGATGCCGGCGGTGGCGTTCAGGAGGAAGTTCGAGATGGTCGCGCCGGTGTAGGTCATGTTCCTGAAGAGGCCGAAGTCGACGAAGGCGCTGGGGTTGCCGGCCTCTGCCCGGAAGAACAGGAACCCGAAGATGACGCTGATGACCAGCAGGCCTATCGTCGGCAGGCTGAACCAGCCGAAGTTGCCGCCCTGCGTGGCGAAAACCTGCAGGGCCACCATCGCGACCATGAAGGTCACGACGCCCGCGGTGTCGAACTTGTAGGCGCCCCTGGTCTGGGCCTTGCTCTCCGGCGTGCCGCGCACCATGACCATGCCGATGAGCGAAAGGGCAGCGCCGGCGATGAAGATCCAGCGCCAGCCGACGTTCTGGGCCATGAGGCCACCGAAGAGTGCTGCGAAACCGGAGCCGCCCCAGGAGCCCATCGACCAGAGGCTTACCGCCCGCTGCCTGGCGGGGCCGTCCCAGTACGCCTTGATGAGCGCGAGGGAGGCCGGCATGATGAACGCGCCCGAGAGGCCCTGGAGGACGCGGCCAATCATCAGGAAGGTCTCAGCCAGAGCCCCCGCCGGTGCGAGGCCAACGAGGAGCGAGCCGGCGATGCTGAGGATGAAGCCCCACATCACCGTCTTCACGCGGCCAATCCGGTCGGCAAGGCCGCCTATCACGACGATGAAGATCCCGGAGAAGAGCGCCGTGATCGACACCGCGATATTCATGACGTTCGTTTCGACGCCCAGGTCCTGGGCCATGACGGGGGCGATGTTCAGCGTCGTCTGCGCGAAGAGCCAGAAGGCTAGAACACCGAAGATGATCCCGAAGAGTACGCGGTCGTTGCCGACGAATCCGGTGGTTGCGGTCGGGGTGTAGGTTACGGCCATCGTGCCTCCCTCAATGCGTGCCCGCCCGGAACGGAAAACGCGAAACCGGCGAGCAGCTTGGTTGAAGCTACGACAGTTGACGCCGCCTTTATGAGCATTCACTCACATTTCCGGGACACAGCAGGGTCTTCGGCACTAAATCTTTGCCCGTGAGGGTTCTGGCACAGCCATGCGCGTTCCTCCGAATGTGGGAGGTAACGCGGAACGCAGGGGCGTAACATCAGACAGGCCGGTCGCGGGGGCGCCGGCCATTTTCATTGCTATGCGTTTCAGTGGCTCATCGGTTCGCCCAGCAGCTCATCGGGATTGGGGATCACCTTCGAGTCGTCGCTCAGGTCGGTCCAGGGAACGGCCTGGACTTCGATGATGTTCTCGGGCTCCAGGGCGGGATCGCGAAGAACGAGGCCGGCGGTGCCGAAGGTTCCTTCTGGACCCATGTCGTCCGGCGGAGTGGCCCCCGGCCCCGTCGCTTCACCCACCACGATGCGCATGGCCATCCCGTACATCTCATGCGGGCCGGAGCCCCGTCGGCTCGAAGAAGAAGTAGGGCAAAGGCCGGCCTTCCACCTCCTGAATCATCAGCTGCACCTCGTGTGTCGTCTGGGTAGAGGCAAAACCACCCACAGCCAACAGCGCGATAAGCAGAACCGCGATCTTGCGCCAGATCCTGTCCATCTCATCCCCCCACAACTTCCCTCACCAACACCCGTCCTTCGCCAGAATTTACGGGCAGGCACAGAGTACGCCCCGCTCGTGCGGGGATTATTAATTTCGGTCAGGCGCCTGTTCATTCCGTGGTCCCGCCCTGATTCTCAGGGCGGGCGCAGCCACTACACTGGAAGCATGGCGGCCACGGCAGGAGCCTCCTGCCGTCGAGACTCTGGCCGCCGGGGGGGAGGCCCTTGTGAACTGGGACCAGATTAAAGGTCAGTGGAAGCAGATGCAGGGCGACGTGCGTAAACAGTGGGCCAAGCTGACGGATGACGACATCCAGGAGGCCCGCGGTGACCGCGAGAAGTTCGAAGGCAAGGTTCAGGAGCGTTACGGCCTGACCAAAGAGGAGGCGCGTCGCCGGGTCGACCAGTGGCTTAGCGACATGTAAGCGAGCCTTCCAGGGCGATATACGCAAGCGAATTGAGAGAGGTGGGTGGAGCCGGCTGAACGCCGGCTCCATTCTCTTGAGCGCGTCCCTACGGCCGCTCGAACAGCAGGTAACGCCAGATTAGGCCGCCCCCGCTCGCTGTCGGGGCCAGGCCCGCGGAACGCGCGGCAGCAATCAACGTCTCCTCCGGCCACGCGAAAAGCCGGTAGTGGCGCTGGAAGAGCCTGAACAGGGCGTGCTGCATACCTGCCATCGCCCTGGTGAAGCGGCTCGAACGGGGGAAGCTGAGCAGCAACGCCTTGTCCGTGAGCCGAGCTGCCTGCGCGGCGAGCTCCGGGCCGTCGGCCGAGCAGCACACCACCCGGTTGAGGATGACGACGTGCGCCGGCTCGACCTCCGCGGGGCTGTCGAGAAGGTCGTGCACGCGGAAGCTGGTTCGTCCTTCGATGCCAACGCTTCTCGCCAGCTCCTGCGCGTACGGGGCGTACGCAGCGAGCAGTTCGATGACCTCGCCGCTGGCGGCGCCGCTGCTGAGGAGTTGCGCCTGCAGTGCGCCTATGCCGCCGCCGATCTCCAGTACTCGGGTGCCGTCCAGCGCCACGCGTTCCCGCAATGCCGCCAGCATGTCCCGCTCCACCTGATCGAGGCCGTTCCGCAGGTACCGCTCCAGGTCGTACCTGGCGGTTCCGCTGCCGAAAATCTCCTCGCAGGGTTGGGCCCTGCAGCAGCTTCCCATGCGGTCGATTGTAGTACCGAACGGGGCCGGCAGTTACTCCTTCCGGATGGGGAGGGGGCCGTGGCTGTCCCAGTCGGGGGGCGTTTGGCGACAGGAAGTTTTTCGCACCCGCGCCTCGGCACGCCCGCATAGCTGCGCATCCGCATAACTGCACACTTGTGCACCTACACAACTGCATATCCGCACCGCGGCACACCTGGCCGATTGCGCAACCGCATAACTGCGTATCTGCATACCTTTGCTCCTATGCTCCTATGCCCGTATGCAGATGTGCAGGTAAGAAGATGTGCACCCACAAAAAAATGGAGGACCCCAGCCGGGGCCCTCCATTGATCGCAATTACTGTCCGCTGAGACTTACTCCCAGTGCTGGTAGGAAATTCCCTGCTCGTTTCCGGGAACCAGGCCGCCAACCACGGGCGGGTTCCAGTTGCTGTCGGCGAAGCGGAAGATGTAGCTGGAGTAGACGGGGGCATCTACCGTGTAGAGGACGCCATTCCTGAAGTCGTCGCCGTGAGCAGTCATCTCGAAGCGCTCGCCGGCCTCGGGGTCGGGGGAGAAGCGGCCGTCGCCGTTGACGTCGATCCAGACTTCCGCCTGCGCGGGGGCGAGACCTTCGGGGTGGCTGTAGACGGCTGCGAAGGTGGTGCCGTTGCGGCCGTTCGTGTAGCCCTCGGGGTTGCTCAGCGCGGGACGGGCCGAAGCGCGGTAGCCGGGAACGGTATCGATGGTGCCGTCACCCTTGCTCTCGAGCACGCCGCGGTTCTCCATGTACCAGCGGGCCTGCAGGTAGTAGTTGCGGGTGTTGCTGGGGGCCTGCGCCCAGGCCTCGGCCGGGTGGAAGCCGCCGCGGACCATGTTGCGCACGTCCTCGGGGGTGATGCGGTAGTCGCTCATGCCGTTGCCGTTATCGCGGGTGCGGGGGCAGTTGGTGACCCGGTCCCAGCTGGTGAAGTTGTTGTCGCCGAACGGGTAGTCGCTGGAGATGAAGACCATGGGGACCTCGTACTGGCGCACGCGTTCGTGGCCGGTTTCGCATGAGTACCAGAAGCCGTTGCCGTCCTCGTCCACGATGAAGTTGGGGCTGTGGCGCGAGGTGAAATCGGGCTCGCTGTCACCCGGGAGGGGGCGGCCTTCGACGATGGAGACCAGGTGCTCAACCTCGGGGTCGATCTTCTCGCCGGCATCGCGCAGCGTCTCTACCCACCAGCGGTGGAAGTCGCCATTCCGGTCACGGAAGCCGCTGCGGCCGTCGTTGCGGCGCGTGTTGTACTCCCACATCATGTTGTAGACGACGTTCGGGTACTGCCAGGTAGCCTCCACGGCCCGCTGGATCGCCATCTCGTGCAGGTCACGCTTGGTGTAGCCGTCGACTACGGTTCCGCCATCGGACCGGGGGTCGTCCCAGATCATGTCGCTGCCATCGAAGCTGTCGCTGCCGAAGTTGTAGAGGTAGCTCCAGAAGTAGAGGTGCAGGACAACGTCGTTCTCGTATGCCGTGCGGGCGAGCTCCTCGAGGTGCTCCCAGTGGCTGTCATCCTGCAGGGTGCGCAGCAGCTCGCTGTAGGAGGCGCGAACCCAGTTGGGGTGGAGGGCGGTGAAGAGCGAGTTGCCGTACTTGGCGGCCTCTTCGACCCTTGAGGCAGAGAAATCCGCAACCGGCACCGGCGCCAGACCCGCCTGGTAGTTGAACATCACCATGGGCAGGCCCTTGTACTCGAAGTAGCGGGTGTTCTCGGGCAGGAGGCTCAGCGTGTGGGAGATGGAGTCGCCGTCCGTACGGGCGGCATCCTTGTCGTCACCGGGCTGCTGCTCTTCGCCATCCTGCGGGGAATCCTGCTGCTCTTCGACGGGGACTTCGCCGGCGGGGAGCACGCTCTGCTGACCGCACGCCGCGAGGAACACCACGCTGAAGATCAGGGTAACCAGCAGCGTGAGCAAACGCGACACGCTACGCGGGGACGTAACTTCTTTCTGGGGGATCGGGGGCATATTTTGACCTCTCAGAGGCCACAGGGGGCCTTGGAAAAAATCTCCGGCCTGTTTCAGGTTGAAGTTGAGGTCGTTAGCCGGGCCGCTGCCGTCTTTCCGGCACGGAGTAATGCTAGCCCCCTTAAAAAGCCGTGGTTGTGGAGAATTTGGGATTGGGGGCGGGATGTGAACTTTAACTCCGCCTGCTCGTTCGGGCCCATCCAGGAAAATGAGAAGCAAAAATTGCAGGCTGGTTATACTCTGAAGCGATTGTTGCAGCAGGGACCCCGACTCTCGGGTCTGCTGTTACGGAGAGGACCTTCACGATGACCACCATCGGCTTCGCAACCATTGGCCAAACCCCGCGCGACGACCTAGTCCCCTACCTGCTTGAGCGCCTGCCTCAGGACGTGCGGGCAATACAGGGCGGTGTCCTTGACGGCCTCAACGGCGAGGAGATCGCGGCTCTGGACAGGGGGGACGAGGGCCTGCACATGGTCACGAAGCTGCGGGACGGCGGCAGCGCCCGGCTCGCCTACAGCGAGGCGTTACCGCGCATGCAGCGCGTCGTGGACGAGCTCGTAGAGGGCGGCGCCGAGTTGATCGTGATCGTCTGCGGTGCCGACTGGTCGGCCATAAGGGCGCCCGTGCCGGTGGTCAACCCCGGCAGGCTGTTCCCGGGCATCGTGCGGGCGCTCGCGGGCAGTTCGCGCCTGGGCGTGATCAGGCCCGACGCCGGCCAGGTCGAGGGCACGCTGCGGCAGTACCGCGACGAGTTTGGCCTCGACGTGGCCGTTACCCACGCCTTCCCCTACGACGACAAGGCGCTTGACGCGGCACGGCGCGCGGCCGGGGAGCTCGCGGCACAGGAGGCCGACCTGGTGTGGATGACCTGTGTCGGGATGGGCGAAGAGATGCGCCAGGCCGTGCGCGAGGTGCAGGGGAAGCCAGTGATCCTGGCGCGTTCGATCCTCGCCCGGGTAATCGCTGAACTGGTAGCCTGATCGGGAGCAGATGAAGCAAACGAGTCAGCAGCGAACAGCCTTTACCATGGCGCCGCGCTTCCGGGGCGGGGGGCGGCCGTGAACGGCCTGCGGGCCCGCCTCCAGGAGAAGCAGGATTCCCTGACCCGCTCCGAGCGGCGAATCGCCGAGTGGCTGGAGCGCAGCTTCGAGCAGCTCGCCTTCCTGACCGTAAGCGAGATCAGCAAGCAGACCGGCGTCAGCGAGGCGACGATCGTGCGCTTCGCCCGCAAGATCGGTTTCGAGAGTTTCAGCGACCTGCAGCGGGACGTGCAGCTGGCGATGCAGAGGCAATACTCCGTGGGAACGCGGCTGGAGGCGCTGAAGGAGAAGCCGCAGGGTCCACTGGAGCGCGCCTATCGGCGTGACGTGGAGAACCTGCGCATGACCTACGAGCATGTCGACGAGGAGGCGTTCAATGCCTCCGTGAGGTCGATAGCCCGGGCGCCGACGGTGGCTGTGGTGGGGATGCGGGCCTCGGCCGGAGTGGCCCTCTACATCTCGTTTGCGCTGAACCTGATCAGGCCCCGTGTCATTCAGATACGGCCCGAGATCGACAACGTCCACGACCAGCTGCTCGACCTGGGGCCCGGCGACGTCCTCATCGCCGTAAGCCTCGCCAGACCGGCCCGCAAGACGCTCGAGGTCGTCCAGGAGGCGAAGCAGCGCTACGGGGTGACGGTGGTGGCCTTTACGAGCAGTACCCTCTCGGCCCTTGCGCAACGCTCGGACCATGTGCTGGTGGTCGGCAGTGAGGGGACGTTCAACAGCTATGCGGCCACCTTCAGCCTCGCAGGAGCGCTCCTGGATGCGGTGGCCGAGGGGCTGGCGCAAAGCGCGACCGCGCGCCTCGAGCGGCTCGACAACATCAACTCGGCAGACGTGTACAGCGACTGATCGCCCCGGACAGATAAGCGCATAACCGTACATCGACGCGCGAAGGCGGAACCGGCGGGAGCGCCGTCATGGCGCGTCTGTGTACGTCACCCCGGTGAGGCCGCCCTTGCAATGAACGTTTCATAAGATTACACTCCTGAAGCAAGACATTCAGATGTCCCGCGAGAGGACCCCCGTCCTCTCGTTTCCGCTTATTGGAAACGGAGTAGTAATGGATCTTTTGCAACAGCTACAAGGCGCCGTCGATCCGCAACGCCTGCAGGGGAACCTCGAATGGTTCGCGGGCGTTCGGCGTGACACCGGCGGTCCCGGCGAGGAGGCCGCCGCCCGCTACATAGAGGAGCAGCTGCGGGAGGCGGGGGCGACCGTGCGGATGCATGAGTTCTCTGCCTTCCTCAGCTACCCGCGCGAGGCGTCCCTCGAGCTGATCGGCGCTGACGGGGCAACGCTCGAGAGTTTCGCCTGCGTCACCCACAGCTTCGCCCAGTCGACGCCCGCCGACGGCATCGTCGATGAGCTCATCTACCGCCCGGACGGCGATTTCAAGGACGCGCGCGGCCGTACCGTCCTGGTCGATGGCCTGTGCACCCCCGTGACCGTCCTCGAGGCGAGCCGCGCCGGGGTGAAGGCGTTGGTCTTCGTCAACCAGGGCGACGTCGTGCACAACATGATCGCGACGACCATCTGGGGGACGCCCAGCGAAGACCAGCTGGACCGGCTGCCCACCGTGAGTGCGGTGTCGATCTCCCACCCAGATGGCGAGCGCCTGAAGGCACGGCTGCAGGAGGGCACCAACACGGTGCGCCTCCGGGCGACCGTCGAGACTGGCTGGTACAACTCCCTGCTGCCCGAGGCGATCATCCCCGGCAGTGGCCCGAACAGGGAGCAGTTCGTGCTGGTGGGAGCCCACTACTGCTCCTGGGAGTTCGGCATCACCGACAACGCCACCGGCGACGCCTGCCTTCTCGAAGTGGCCCGCATCCTCGAGGCCAACAAGGACCGGATGGACCGCTCCGTGCGCCTGTGCTGGTGGCCCGGCCACTCGCACGGCCGCTACTCCGGCAGCACCTGGTACGCCGACAACTTCTTCTTTGATCTCGCCCAGAACTGCGTCGCCTATCACAACATCGACTCGCCCGGGGTCCGCGATGCCACCCACTACGTCGCCAGGCACACGACCGCCGAGATCGAGGAGTTCTGTACCGACCTCATCGAGTCGCTCACCGGTCAGGACGACGCTCCGGTGCACCGGCCCTCACGTGCTGCCGACCAGTCGTTCCTCGCGAATGGCGTCCCCGCCTTCAGCACCTACCCGTTCCTGCCCGAGGAGCACCCCGAGCGGAAGCCCTGGACGGGCGGCTGCGCCAACGCCTGGTGGTGGCACTCCAGCGCCGACACGCTCGACAAGGCCAGCGTAGAGATCCTTACGCTGGACACCAGGATCAGCGCGACCGGCATCGCACGCCTGGCGAACGCCCGGGTCCTGCCGCTCAACCCGCAACGAAGCGCCGAAGAGGTGTTGCGCTATGCGGAGAAGTTCGCGAAGGACACCGCCGGCCACCTTGATGCCAGCCGCTTCCTCGCGCAGGCGCGCGAGCTGCACACCGAAGCCGGTCGGCTCGCCCGGACCGCGGCAAATGCCCGCGACGGGGAGGTCTCCCAGGAGGGCCTGGCGAGGATCAACGACGCCCTCATGCGCTACAGCCGCATAGTCATGCCGCTCGTCTACAGCAAGGGCGGCCGCTACACGCACGATCCCGCCGAGTGGACGCCCATCATGCGCAACTCCCGCTCCGGCCTCTTCCCGGGCCTGACGGCGGGGGCCGCGCTGAGCGACCTGGATGGCAGCGACCAGTACGGCTTCGTGCGCACCGGCGCGGTGCGCCAGCTGAACCGAGCGGTGGACCTGCTCGCCCAGGCGACCGGGCTTTGCCGGGATGCAGCAGACGCGATCCCGGCGGGGGAGGAAGGAGTCGCGACTGCAGCCGATTAGCCCCGGGGCGGCAGCAGCCTTTCATCAGCCATGGAATCCCTGAAGCCTGACAGGGCGTCTCGGATGCAAACCGGAGTTAGCATTCTCGGAACCGCACGTAGCGGCGGCGTAGGAAAGTAAGCAGGAGGAACTTGATGAAATCCCTTAAAGCAATAGTCCGCGGCCTTGTCGCGGCCCTGCTCATAAGCGTCCCAGCTGGTGCCCTCGCGCAGCAGGATGGCGGCGTACTGAAGGTGGCCGTCGTGAGCGAAGCCACCAGCCTCGACCCCATCACCACCAACAACGTCCCGTCGAGCATCATCTTCATGCAGATTCACGACGCCCTCGTGACCTACGACGAGGAGCTGAACATCGTCCCCATGCTCGCCACCTCCTGGGAGATAAGCGAGGACGGCCGGACCTACACCTTCCAGCTGCGCGAGGACGTCACCTTCCACAACGGCGAACCGTTCACCGCCAGCGACGTGGTCTACGCCTTCACCGCCGGTGCCGACCCGCAATACCAGAGCCAGTGGCTGGGCCGCTTCCAGCAGATCGAAGCGATCGAGGCGGTAGACGAGCACACCGTGACCCTCACCCTCCAGGCGCCCAACGCCGCCTTCCTCGACCAGATCACCTACTTCGGCATCCCCTCCAGCAGTGCCCATCAGGAGAAGGGCGCCGACGGGTACGCCATCGCTCCGGTCGGTACGGGTCCCTTCAGGTTCGTCTCCTGGAGCCGCAACGACCGGCTCGTACTCGAGCGCAACGACGAGTACTGGCTCACCCGCCCCCACCTCGACGGGGTGGAGTTCCGCGCCATCCCCGAACGCTCCGTAGCCGCCGTGGAGCTGGAAACAGGCGGAGTAGACGTCGCCATGAGCCTCAACGCCGACGACGTCCTGCGCCTCGAATCGAACCCCGACGTTACCGTGGGAACCACGCCCACCCTCAGCTACTACTACATCGCCATGAACAACCAGGCGGGCCCGCTGCAGGACGTGCGGGTGCGCAGGGCGATCCAGTACGCGCTGCCCCTCGACCAGATCGTCGACACGATCTTCGGCGGCGTCGGTGCCGTGCGGGCCTACACCACCATGGCACCGGGCAGCCTCGCCTACGACGAGAGCATCCTCGAGGAGATCCCTGGCTACGACCCGCAGAAGGCGCTGGAGCTGCTGGCACAGGCGGGCTACCCCAACGGCTTCTCGACCACCCTCTACACGCCCACCGACTCCAACCGACGCCAGCTGGCCGAGCTGGCCCAGGCGGCCCTCTCTCTCGTCGGCATAGACGTCGAGGTGAGGTCCGTCGAGCTGGGCACCATGCTCCCGCTCACCTACTCGGGTGAGGCGCCCATGTGGATCCTGGGCTGGACCTCGGGCACCGACCCCAACAACTACAGCTACGAGATGTTCTACCCGACGCCCGAGGCGTGGGAAACGGGCGGAGTCACCTACAACACCACCCGCTACGACGACCCCGAAACGGCGAAGCTCATGCTCGACGCGCGGCAAATGACCGACATGGAAGAGCGGCTCCCGCTCTACCGCCAGGCCATCCGCAACATCTTCGTGCGCGACGCCGCCCAGATCGCCGCCTACCACCAGACCTTCAACATCGGCTACCGGAACGGGGTGAACGACATCTTCCTCAACCGCAACTCGCGCATGGACCTCGTAACCATCTACAACAACGTCTGGATCGGGCAGGAGTAGGACCAAAGAACCTCAGTGAGGTGGCCGCTGGCCGTGGCCACCTCACCGCCCCTCCCCGCGACCACCGCGGCCGGCCGGGCGAAACCGTAAGGAGAAAATGGCGGTATTTCTAGTCAGGAGACTGATCGCTCTGCTCCCCGTCCTCATCGGGGTCAGCACGGTGGTCTTCTTTATCCTGCACCTAACCCCCGGTGACCCGGCCCAACTGATGCTGGGTGACTTTGCCACGCAGGAGGCGGTAGATCAGCTGCGTGAGGAGATGGGCCTCAACGAGCCCCTCTACGTCCAGTACGGACTCTTCCTTGGCGACCTGGCGGTGGGCGACCTGGGCCGCTCGATCACGCA
>Ga0209487_1002290_pt1 | contig 15647 bp, 18 predicted proteins | sample Poulit2012_FD_187524 | JGI IMG/M metagenome (GOLD analysis project Ga0209487, IMG submission 187524) | Agricultural soil microbial communities from Georgia to study Nitrogen management - Poultry litter 2012 (SPAdes) (version 2) | ecosystem: Environmental > Terrestrial > Soil > Agricultural land... | reverse complement strand
ATTGTCGGCTTTGCGCTATAGATAACCCGTTTTCCGCTAATGATCCTCAGCTTTTCGCTATAGAATGAGCAAGCAAAGCTAATATTACAATTCTATCACTCTAAAACGCACCGTTGCAGCACTTTTTTCCATCCCATTTATAAAGAGCACTTAATTAAACGTGCTTTCCTTGAAATAAAAGTCAAACAAGTATATAATAGATTTTGGTTGAAAAGTTATTGATGGGGCATTAGCTCAGCTGGGAGAGTGCCTGCGTGGCACGCAGGAAGTCGTCGGTTCAAGCCCGACATGCTCCACTACGGAAGAGCGCTTATACACGAAGGTGTGTGGGCGTTTTTTTGTTTCCGCATTTTTAATTATAAAGTCCGTTTGACGCAAATGTGACGCAAATATTCATTGTAAATGCTACTAATACTTAAACGCTTAACTGTAAAGCTGGGTTAAAAAACTATTTAAGGTGCATTCGTCATAGAGCGTGCTGACTCACTTTTGAGCTAGCGAGTCTTGGGTGGGGTAAGTTGAACTTACGTCATCCCTGTTGATTCAATTAAATATGTCAAGGAACTTTTTCCTTCACCGCCTAATCGTTTTGTAATGCTGCGACTTTTCTTTGCTAATTATGTAATAGTGTTATATTAGATGGGGGGTAAACGGGATTTCATACAGAACATGGGAGGGATTGACTTGAAAAAGATTACACCTTTATTAATAGGGTTAGTGTTACTTTTGGTTGCATGTGGAAGTGGTGAGTTGGATAGTTTTGTTGAGGATTTTAACCAAAGCGCAAGAAAGTATGATGCAACAAAACTAAAAGAAAATGAGTTTGGAGAAGTAGAAACAGAAGACGGAGAAGATTGGAGAAACCTTTTCGAATCCAAGGAATACTTGATAAACCTTATGTATGATAAGAAAAACATAGCTGGATATTACATAAAAGTAGAATCTGACGAAACATCTATCGATAAGACTGGAAAGGGCTACAATGCCGTGCTGACTTTAGCTGACTCATTAGACTTAAATATTAGTGACTTAGAAAAAGGCATGCAAGCTGCGTTCGATGATAATTTTCATGACTATGAAGATGGCGATTATGAGGTAAGAATATCGGTAATCAACATTACATCTGCTTGGTTATCCATAATGATTGAGAAAAAGTAAAGTTATAACGATAATTCACATAGGTGTACAGACCTCATAAAAGGCTAGGTGAAGGGGGCTCAATTTGAGCCCCCCTCAATATTGAAGACACTACCAGCGTAACTTTGCGCCCGTTACAATCAATCCCCTTTATACTGCGTTGGGAAACTCCCTTTTTTAGGCCTTCGATTACTCCGATTACCTGTATATATTCCCGAATATAATGTTAGGGTTTATTAGGGGGGAGAGTTGCATTTATGCCATCATTTTCCATCGCCCAGGGTTGCAATAATGTTAGCAAATGCTAGCAAATACTAGCAACAAGGTTGCATAAAACCTTAACAAACCTCAGCATTTCTCAGTATAGTGTTGCATGGACATAATACATATAAGCCTTGCCATACATGAGTTTTAACCTAACATTTTCTAATATTAACTATGCAACCTTTTACATTCTCGTTCCGTTCGGGAATTGTTTAGCGTTGCATGAAAGTAATGCTTATAAACCCTTATTACATAAGCCTTTAAACTAGCAACCGTTATGCAACCTTAATCCTCCTGGTCCATAAAAGCGATCTGCAACTTTTCCCGATTGCATGGGGTTGTTTTGGAAAGGCTAGTATATTCTTGCATGGGGTTGTTTTGGGAAACTTAATATATTCTTGCATGGGGTTTGTATTGGAACATATTCGAAATTAGAATAAACAAGGGGGTGCTGACTTTTCAGCACCCCCTGCTACATGACCCCCCTTACCTATGACCTAGCAACTGGTGAGGTCATTTTCTTCAACTTATGACCTCCAGTTCATGGCGAGTCTTTGCAAATCTTCTCTTTGTTTTCTTGTCGACTCACTCGGTGTCGATTCAGCAGGAGTAAAGTGATTCGTAATCTGTGGGGCAAATGAATTACTGTTCCCTCCACTAGGAGCCTTCAAGTTCCTTAAAGCATCTGCAATCTGATTACCTGCACCTGTATAAGCCATTCTTGAAGTACCTAAAGCTTGCTCCGGAGTACCTGTCAGTATCATTTTATTAGGTATCGCTTCTAGCTCTTTATAAACCATACCTGCGTTGTCTCTTATACCTACCGCAATGCCTGCAGGGATCATTTTACCTACATCATCCCTCATCAAGCGTGACGGTGATTTTATTCTTAATGATTTCTTCATCGTGGTAGCTACACTGTTGGCAATGTCTCTAGCCGTAGACATCACTTGTCCTCTGCCGGCATTTAGCCCTGAATTAAGTCCTGACATAGCATTTGACCCTATGTTCCTAAACTGTCCAGGAGTGCTAGAAAACGGACTAACTAATGTCTTGGATAAAGTCCTCATCAAATTAGTCTGCTGATCTGCCCCCGCCCTTAATTGATTGAGCATATTACTCATAGATTTCTGGGCCATTTTTGGAAGCTTGTCTAAAGACTTACCGATGTTTTTAATCTCTCTATCATAATCTCTATTCAACATTTTCATGGCATTCATTTGTCTTTTTGCACTATCTGACAATGCCCTTAATGCATCACCCATAGACTTTTGGGTAACTGTCGGTAATTTAGATAGAGTCCTTTCGATTTGCTTAATAGCATCGTCATACCCTCTTGTGATGCCCTGGAAACTTCTTGATGAATGGGTTTCTACCGACCTAAACATATTTTCAATGGCTTGCATGACCTTAGCAGTACCTTGATTGATGCCTAGGGCTAAACCATCCGTTACATCGGTACCTATATCTTTATAAACTACTGAAGGGCTATGCGTATCAAATGCTTCTTTAGTTGCTTTCGTTGTGCTTTCTGCCATCTTTTTAGCTGCATCCCTCGGACCTACAGACCCTTCATCAATTCCACCAGCCAAACCATCGGTCAAGTCTTCACCGATTGATTTAAAGTCAGCTGATTCAATCTCTTGTTTTAACGTTGAAGAGCTGTCGTCTACAAAGTCAACCATTAAATCAACAGATTCATCGAGACCCCCACCTAAAGAAGTTTTAAAATCATCCGCTGCCTCTTTAGGGGCATCGTTCATCAACTCTTTAAAGCGTTTGAGTTCATCGTCTCCCATGTTAGTTACTTCTGCTAATTCAGCAGCAGATTCTGGACCCATCGTTTCTAACCACTGGATAAAGCCCTCATTTCCTTCTTCGCCGGCTCCTTCCATTAGTTCTGCAACATTATCCGCCCACTGTGCCGTCATTTCTTGGTTGTGTTCTAGGTTTTTAATCATATCCTCACCCGAAACACTCGATTCGTCATTCATGCGGTCAAATGCATTAGTGGCGTTGTCTACCAGTTCATCGTATTTATCTATCATTCCATCAAACGCTTCTCTTTGATGGTCCTCAAGTCTTTCATAATCGATAATTTGATTATTTATACCATTCTTATTAGCTTCGGTGATGTTTTCTAGCGCTGTCGTGATTTGCCCCTCTGTTACTCCGTATTGCTCCGCTAGCTCTGCATTAGTCTCTTTCAATGCTGCTTCTTTCTCATTTAATTCTTTAATTGCACCTTGGTGTTCTTCACCTTTTATAGTTCCATCTGCTAATTTCTGATTCCATTCTTCACGTAATTCATTTGTTTCAGCTAACTTTTCATCAACCTTGCTTTGTTCTGTCGATATTTCTAGTAGTCGTTCTTGCCCCGCTACCTCCGCCGCCATGTCTTTCATTAAACCGACTCTAGCTTCCAACTCTTCAGATGACATGCTCAGTGCATCGGCTTCTTCATCATAGGCAAGGTTTAATCCTTCAACCGAACCATTCAAAGTTTCAATTTGCGACTGCAATAAAGCTTTTTCAGCTGCAGACTTGTTTTCTTTACCGGCTAAATCCTCAATCTTTTCCGCCAGTCCCTGGTTAGCTTCGGCACTAGCATTAATCTCGGTAATGTTTCCTTCATGAGCTTCGGCGCTCGTGTTTAATTCATCGGTTAAAGCTGATGTCGATTCTTCAAGTTCTGCGTTCTTGTCGTTTAAGATATCAGCTTCTTCACTTGTCCTATTAAACCAACCAACTATCCCCATAACAGCACCTACTAAAGCACCGATTGCGAGAGTTACCCACCCGATAGGTCCTAGCATTACTTTAAGCGCTGTACCTAGCAGGCTGATCGCTCCACTAAACCCGACCGTAGCAATGGATGCGAAACTCATTCCACTTGCAAGCAACGTCTGTACTGTAACCGCTAAACCAACTACTTTGTTGTAAGCGACTAGAGCAATGCTTGCTACTTTAAGACGAGTCGCACTAAGCGTTTGTGCTATCGTGTTCTTTGATAGAGCTGCAGTAAATAGATCTTGGGTGGTTATCGCTATCCTGGTAACTGTTAGCGAATTTTGTAATGCGCCTGCTGTCATGCTAATTACTGTATGCATGGCATAAGCTGCCGCCATTCCAAGTAGCGCTGGTGTCAATGCTTCGACTACCGGCATGACTGTTTTAACCGCTGATGCAAAAGCTTCTACAAAAGGAATAGTGCTTTCGATCACCGATCCAATAGCTTGGAACGATGCGTTGACTATGTGTTTTAAGCTGTCTATGTTCTCAGCAATGTTATTACCCGTTACCGATTCTGATAACTTATCAAAGGAATTTAGTATATCAGCAAGACCTCTAGAAGCGGTATTCTTCAAGTTGGTTAAAGAAGTAGCTATACCTACACTGTTCTGTTTGGCAAGATCTGCCATGATGCCTGTACCTGTACCTACCTCAATTAGCTTGTCATTAAATTCATCCATAGTAATAGTACCGTCTTGCAAAGCCTGGTATAAATCATTTTTAGCGCTATCACCGGCAATGCCAAACTCCTTCGCAACCTCGGTCAAACCGACACTCATTGTTTCAGACAACGTATTCCAGGTACTCAAATACATCTGATCAGTCTGTAGAGCCTTAGTGTATTGTTGAACTCCACGTTTCGCTTGTGCAGCAGTAGCACCCGAACCCATCAATGCGTTGTTTAATGCTAATGCCGTATCAGTAGCTTGGTCCATATCGTTAAAGGATGCATACATTTCCTGTGCACTACCTGCTATATCATCCAGAGTTGTCGGAAGCCCTTCTATTCCATCAGATAACTTAGACATTGCTTGTTCAGACTCCTCGGCAGATACACCCAATGATTCCAGCACTTTAGGGAATGTATTAAGAGTATCAAATCTTGAAATTGCATCATCCATTGCATCTTTAAGGACAGTGAATGCAGTGGCTGCTATGGCTACTAGACCAATCGAAGCAGCGAACTCCCCTATACTAATGGAAGCCCGATCAGACTGATCTCCCATGCCTTCAGTTTCATCGGATGCTTGTTTGGCACTGGAAGCCGCTTCGCTTGCACTGTCAGTCAATCCATCTAAACCACTTGATGCACCCTGCACATTCGACGTTGCTTCTGAACTACTATCAGAAAGACTGTCAACAGAACCTTTCGCACCTTTGATTCCACCACTCGCTCTAGAACCGCTGTCACCTAAATCCTCTAAACTGTCAGATGCTCCCTTTACACTTGATGTGGCATCCGAACTGCTGTCAGATAAACTGTCGACCGATCCTTCTGCTCCCTTGATTCCACTACTCGCCCTTGAGCCACTATCACCCAGGGTATCTAAGCTATCACTAGCACCTCTTACGCTTGACGTAGCATCTGAACTACTATCTGCTACTCCATCAATAGAGCTGTCAGCGCCTTTTAAACCATCACTTGCTTTAGATCCACTGTCCCCTAATCCTTCAAGGCTTTCAGATGCTCCCCTTACACTCGATGTGGCATCGGAACTACTATCCGATAAACCATCTACAGAACTCTCTGCCCCTTTAACTCCGCTACTAGCTTTAGATCCGCTATCTCCTAATCCGTCAAGGCTATCTGCAGTACCTTTAACACTAGAAGATGCATCTGCGGAACTATCCGACAACCCATCAACCGATCCTTCAGCGCCCTTAACTCCACTGCTTGCTTTTGTTCCGCTATCACTCAAGTTATCTAAACTATCGGATGTGCCCTTTACACTGGATGAAGCTTCAGCAGAACTGTCTGAAAGTCCATCAACGGAGCCTTCTGCGCCTTTGATCCCACTGCTTGCCTTGGAACCGCTATCGCCTAGATCCTCTAAGCTGTCGCTAGCTCCTTTAACACTAGAGCCTGCCTTGGTACTGCTATCGCTTAGGCTGTCCATGCTACTTTCAGCTGACTTAACACCTTTGCCGGACCTATGCCCCGACTCTTCCAATCTATCTAACTCTCTTGATGCCGCTCTTACTGGCTTGCCATCAACTTCAATTGAAATTTTGATCGATCCATCTTGAGACAAATAATCACCCCTAAAAATTACTAGAAAATCTTTACTTGTTGCATTCCTTGCAGCGCACTTCTTTTAGACTCAATGGACCATCTTCTTTTTATCCTTTTTATTTAGATATTCCTCTTTCATAACTTCTGTCCTTTCTGACAGTTCTTCATTTGCTTCTTCAATCTGATTGCTGATGGCTTCCGATGCAACTACTAATGCTCGTTCTAATGCCATGATGTCAGGGTATTTCTTATATACCTTCTTGAAGGCGTTGTCCCCAAAGACGATGTCATATTGTGCTGCGACAAACTCTTTAAAGACATCAACTGCCACATCAGCTGTTCTGTCATCAATAATAGTTTCATTATCGGTATCTTCAAGGTTAATATCTTCCAGTCCGTCAGGGAAGTGTATGTGTTGTGCCTTCTCCTTCGCTTCTTTTAGCCTTTCTTGGGCTATTTTTTCTACGTTAAAGAAGGTCCTTAAATTTTCTAGCGAACTATCAAACCATAATTCGATCGACCCTATTCTTACTGGAAACCCTGTTTTATTCACATCTACTTTTATATCTTTTGTCATTTTAATAACCCCTTTACTTAATGTTATTCCTTGCTTACTTACTCGTACTTGCTCATTATATTGTCAAAAGGATCTCCATTAACTTCTGTATGAAATTCTGCCTTATGATCGTTCAGGGCTTTTAAATCGCTTTGATATGCCTTTTGTAAGTCATTCATGTTATTAGCTTTATATTCCTGTTCTAAATCATCAGACCCAACGGCACCTAACGATTTCATAGCATTTATATATGCCATTGCTTCGGGGGAATTAAACTTAACTAACTCCTTTGCTTTTGTGTACAGCTCATTTCTTAGATTCGCATGATTTTTCCCCTCATGCTGCTTAATTAAGTTATCCGTTTGCCTTTGATTCCGCATTTCTTTTAGAAGTTCCAACGTTGCCTGCTTATCGTCCATAGCCGAATACTCCGCATTATTAAATCCTTGGATCAATTCCGTTTCTCTCTGTTCAGTTAATTCATTGATTTTCGAACCATATTCATTTTCGATAGCCTTTATCGCATTGTTGGATTCCGTTTGCGTATTCGATTTATGTTGGTTTGAATATACTTCACTTTTATTAATCTTCTCCTGGTCTTGTTCCAAAGCCTTAATTTTATTGATCCGTTCCTGTCTTAATTGCTTAATCTTATTTAACCCCATTTAATTATTCCCCTTTATTTTCATAGTTTTTATTTTTTATGCTGATTCGATGAAATAGGACTCGTAACTTTTGACTTGTCCTCCCAGGTGTATTTCCACTTCGGGCAATTGCCTTTAATGAACGCATCACCCCTTCAAGCTTATTGCAATGATTTTAATGTTAATATTTGTGTTTTTCTGTAATATCTACAAACGCAACTTTCCCATCATGAACCTTTACGGTTAATTCACCATAATCGGGTAATTGATACGCTGCAGCATCACCTTGATTGACAACGATTACTGCGGGCGATTCTTCCTTTAGTGATATAGATGCTGTCATTCTTTGATAATCTATGGTAATCTTTTTTTCTTCCATTTAATCAACTCCTTTTCGCCTAATGACAATTCATGTTGTACTATTATTTGCTTTGCCCTAGCAGATGTAATCCCTAATTGAATACCTAGGTTCTTAAAGCTCATATCCTCTGCATCCCTCAAACGAATGCATCTTTTTTTCAAGGTTTCTGTTTCCAGTGGATCCACATAATTCTTTAGTAACTCTCTTTTATCCATGTTTTCAATGCTCTTGTCATACTCTTCAATCTCTTCCATTGAAGCTATTGGCTTTTTCTTTAATTCGGGTTTGCTTTTAACGTAATCAGTAACAATATTTTTAACTGTTTTCCTTATTTCCTCTCGGTCTCCATGATTTTCAAGATTACCATTCAGTATGTCTAGTTCTTGCTCTGACAATTTGCTTAATGCCCTCTTGTATACATCGGCACGTAAAGACCAGTACCGCTCTATACGTTCGTGTTCTGCTTGTAGATCAACTAAGTATGCAGCATATTCGGCGGGATCAATGCTTTCTACATAAATAACGCCTAGGTCGCTATCTACCGCACTTCTTGTGGGGTGTATTCCATCATAGGCCTCCTGTAATTCCCTTGCATGCTTTACTTTCAAGTCCTGTAGTCTCTTTTCGGCTATTTGATATTGCATATATTCAAACCTATTCACGGCTAAACAACCTGCTTTAAATCTTCTTCAAACTCTATAGATAGCTTTTGGTAATTATCTTCTAATATCTTTCTGATTCGTTCGCCACCAATGGCGAAAAACACCCCTATTTCTTCTAGCGTTTGACCAGTAGATCGGTGATCTAGTATCACACTCTCTTTCATCGATAACGAACTTGAATCGTAAATCATATCCTCTATCAAGACTTGTTTTTCTTCAATAGCTTCTAGTCTCATGTAAATTGATTCTTCTTGAAGCGGATTCTCGCCACCTAAACTTAGTAATCGACTGTATAACACTTGCTTTCTTTGCATTAAATCTTGGTAACCTTCAATGAGTTTTTTAACCTTATCCATGGCACACCTCCACATTTTTCAAGGTTCGTAAAACAAATAATAATTATTCGCTTTTTATTTTCCCTTTTGCACGCTTAATATATATCTGAACTGAGCTTTTCGAGATGTTTAGCTTATTAGCTATCTTTCCCATGCTTAGTAATTCCGTTTTATGCAATAAATAACACTCCTTCTCCCTCTTTGAAAGTCTATTCAGTATGCTAAATGCTTCTAGCTCCCTGTTCTTCGCTTCCTTAGTAGCTTGAAGGACTTTATTTAGCTTAAGTTCTTCAAATTCATGATTGAATTGCCTTCTCATTACCTCTACCTTTAATAGGTCTGTCGCTATTTCCATTGCTGTACTATCTGAACATCCTTCATTGCTTAGTTCCTCGATTGTTTTAGGTAGTGTTAGCACGTCGTTTCATCAACTCCTTGTCGATTCGTTCATCAACCTCTGCAAAATCATCATGATGTGGAAATATATCCATATCCATTTGTACACTATTTTGATATACTGAGCGCCTTTCAATACCGCGTATGCTCCCAGGCATGCGTCCAGTTTCCAACCACTTAACTGTGAATGTCATATCACTGATCATGCTGCTAACTTTCTTTCTATCTTCATTCTCGTAAATGTCCTCACGATCATAGGAGTTTTCCAACTTTCTTAACTGCTTTCTGCCCTCTTTATATTCTTTAATCAATAGATCAGCCCAGTTCGACACCTAGTTGCTCCTTTATGTTATAATAGAATCAACCTTGTAAGTTGTAGGACTCCACGTTTTTGTGGGGTCCTACTCTTGTCTTAAGCACCAAAACTAAATGTCTACTATGTCGATATGTTGTAATCATCTTAAAATCTCGCCTTGCGCCTGCGGTCTTCGCCCTGCAGCCTGATAGCTTCTGTATTATCCATCATTCGTGATGTTATTCTTGGTCCATTGTGGCCATACTTTTTTTCTAGCTCTATTTCCCCGTAGTTCGTTGTACATATCGTGGGCTGATTGAGTCGAGAATCGAGCACCTTATACAAAACATCAGAAGCCCAACTCTCATGACCTGATTCATTTACCTTGATATATTCTGACCCTATATCATCAAGAATTAGAAGATCTAGATTCTCAATCATTTTATAGATTTGTTCCTCCGTTGTTCTTGCCTCATTGCTATACGTATTCTTTATGTGATCCAATAGATCGGTAGATTTTACATATAATGCACTTAGGCCTTTTGCCCTGAATGCTTTTGCAGTTGCATAGGACAGGTGACTTTTCCCCAGTCCTGGGGAACCACTCAACACTAGTGACCTAGTAGTTCCATCTCTTTCAAAGTCTTCTACAAACCTAACTACTGCTTGCTTGGCTTTTGCTTGCGTTTCATGCTTGGGCTGGTATGAATTAACTGTTGCATCCTGCAAATCACCTGTTACCCGCTCAAAACTCATAACGAAGCGCCTGTATCCTTCTTCGTGGTTCTTCATTGCCTTCTCGACAAGGGTCTTATTCTCACTTTCTTGTTGCTGCTTAAAACACTCGTTACACATCCCCGTCACGCCACCTGGTGTATCGTATAAGTCATATACAGTGTCGTGATCATCACATGTCGCTTGTCCTACCACCTTGAACGCCCCTTTGAATCCGTTGTATTCCTCCATATTAAATCCCCCTTAAAATGAATCTACCTCTGGATCATACTTATCTTCTAACGATTGATAAGGTGCCCCTTCCTTTTGACCACGTTTCTTAAAATTACTGAACGGATCTGCTTCATCTGTAAACCTCTCTACATTGCCCGGCTTCATAAATTGTTCATAGGTCCACTTATACGTCCAATAATAATCTTCACTGTCGAGTATTGACTTGTAATTAGTAACGGCATTCATTAGTTCTTCTTTTGTGTATGTCTTTAGCCTGGCATTGGTTGCACTCTTTCGTGCAGCAGTTAATTCCCTATGTTTTATAATACCTTGCGAATTCCAATGATTGAAAAGCGTGTATATATAGTTAGTCTCTGAGTTAATCTCTGTGTTAGTCTCTGGTATAGTTGGTGCCATTCTGTCACTATCCATAGTGCCATTTTGACCCTCTCCATTGTGCCAATCTGTCACGTTGCATAGTGTCACTTTGTCACTATGGATAGAATGAATGGTTTCAAGCGTTTTGTAGTCTATTCTGTACCATTTTGTACGATCATAAGACTTTTTATTGTAGTCACCTATGACTAATAAATTTCTTTCTTCTAGCTTTTTAAAATTACGCTTTATTGTTCGACCACTCCAAAAGGGAAACTGTTTCTCCCATTCGTCAAACGTGTTGTAAGTCCAGTAGTACCCATCGTGATGGTTACGTCCTTTTTTTGTGTTCTGTTGTATCCAATAATGCACTTGTTGCAATATGATAGATTCATTCAACCCAATGGACGATGCCAATTGGGGAAGAATCAATATAGGGTGTTCATCTAGTAGTAATTTACTCATTGCTTCACCTCGATTCACTAGCGGTGGCTAATAAGCCTGCCGCCAATGAATTAACCATTTGCTGCTTCTGCTGTCGTTTCATGCTCTCCCCTAGTCCATGCCATGATCACGCTACGATTAAACAATATCTTTCCACGCACTTTGAAGTGTGGGATTTGTTCCTCCCTAACCATTGTGTAAATAGTCGCTCTAGATACCCCTAATAATTTTGATATTTCCAACGGTGTCATTGTGATTTTCTCCATTTTATACATCTCCCTTTCTTATACTGCCTGTGCTTTCTTATTTTTTACATGATTAATTGCTTCTTGGAGAACCGCAACAAATAACTCTTCCTTTTCTGTCTGATCATTTGCGTTTTCTTCTGCATATTCATAAGCCGAAATGAGCACACACTCCAACGATACTTCTTGTTTTTTTAATAACTTCATCCTTATCCCTCTCTCTCAGATTGAATATATTAAAAAGTTCTTATTCCTGCTATAGATGCAACTATCAACAATAAACAAATGAAATTAATTCCATAAAATAATAAGTAATCACTTATTGGAGCTTGTTCATCTTCGTCGTGAATGAAGTAAACGTTTATCTTTTGAAAGATGTTTGATATAATGTTCATATAAATAGCTTTCCTTTCAGCTCTTTAGGCGTTGGTGCGCTTAAAGGGCTACTTTATTTTGTTCACCTATAAGAACTGAACTTTTCTTTAAAGCGTCCAGCTCACTGCCTGTGAGTTCGCATGTTCCACAATATGCTTGTGCGTTAACACCAGTTATGTTGCTGAATGCCACTGGGTCTATGTTGTATATAGTGAGATCAGACAACTTAAAATTGAACCACCCCACCACTGTTCTCTTATAAGAAATTACATTCGTTTCTTTCCCCATGTATTACATCTCCCTTTTATTTTGAAATGAAATTATTTAATTTTGTTTGGTGCTTGCCGTATTCGTATATTTCCAAGACATTTACAGCGCTAACCAGTGCATATAACTCTTGTTTCAAGCCTTCATCTCCTGGAATGTCTTTAAGCATGCTTGCTGTTTCCCTGATCCTTTCTAGAAGATCGTTAATTGCGTGACCTAACATGTTTCCCACCCCCCGTTGCTCCTGTTAACACCAACATTACCACATATCGTTAACTATAGCAACGATTGTTAACAACTATCGTTAAATACGTTTCTTTTGCAACGTTTTAGTGTATCCTATACTCAGGAGGTGTTAGATCATGAGTGAAATAGGAAATTTTATTAAAAAGTTAAGACTTGAAGGTGGTATGAACATTACTGAAATGGCTGCTAAGACCGGCATATCAAGACCTTATTTATCACAAATCGAATCAGGAAAAAGAAGACCCTCTAATGACTTGCTATTTCAACTTTCAAAAACATCGGGAATTTCTTATTCAACATTGTTGCATGTAGCTGGCGATGATGAACAGTCAAGGGCGGTGTTGCAAGCTGAAATTAAGTACGATGAGTTAGTAGGTCACATAGAGCGGTTACAGAAGGATGATTCTCTAAGTTCCTTCGTAAGGGCTTTGAGAGAAGCTTTTAACTACTCCGTACATGAGGTTGCTGAAATTACTGACCTGCCTATATCAGTAATTAAAGCATTAGAATCAAGCAATCTTGAGGAATTAAATAAAGTTTTGACCGAGGAGGTTTTATACAAACTTTCGAAATGCTACGAAGAAGATTTATTTAATGTATTTTATGCACTATCAGAAAGAGCAGGCTTTGTTGAGCAACCTGGATTTAATCATATAGCCATGCTAAGAGATAGCTCCAACTTAATTGAGTCTTTACAAAGCACTAAAGAGACAGCGGCCAATCGAAATCGGGAAAAAATAAATCTAGATAAAATTTTATCGAGTGACAAAGAAACATATTTCAAGAAAATCCTGCTAACAAATGAAGATAAAAAAGTATTACATGACATAATTGAATTGTTAATCAGCTATAAATCAAGTAATTCTAATTAAACAGGGGGTGATACAGTGGCTACAATTAGAAAGAGAAGTGAAAACACTTATCAATTTACTGTTTCACTTGGACTTGGCGCTGACAAGAAGTACATGCGTAGATACAAAACGTATACGATCAAAGAAGAGATGACACCTAAACAACTTCAGTCTCACTTGGAACATGAAGCTTATAAATTTGAACAAGAAGTATTATCTAATGCTTATATTGAACCTGGCATCATGACGTTTGAACAGTTTTCTAATGAATGGCAATCTAAATGGTTAGAAAGAAACGTTAGTGATAGCACTATCGCTTTAAGACTTGGTTCGTTAAAGAATCACATCTTACCCGTTATCGGTCACATGCCAATGAGTAAAATAACAACACTGATGCTATTAGACATGTTGGAAAACTTAACACGAAAAGATGGACGAGAAGGTGATCTATCAGTTTCATCCAAACAAGAAGTTCATAAAGTGTTAGTGAGTATATTCAAGAGAGCGATCGACTGGAAGGTGTTATCGAATGATCCAATGGTCGGAATTCAGGCACCAACTGAATATAAGAAACGTGATAGAGAGCTTAATGTATATGATGAAATTGAAGTGCAGAAATTAATACGGGCAGCAGAAAAACAACTAGATCATTGGCGCATTTTTATTAATCTTGCTCTTGCTACTGGCATGCGTAGAGGTGAGTTGTTGGGGTTAGAATGGAAGCATATAGACTTAGATGATGGTTCTATTGATATTCAACAAATCATTGTAAGGTCTAGAAGTGGAAATGAAATTAAGAACCCTAAAAACAACAGTAAACGTTTGGTGAGCCTACCTACTTCACTTACAGAAGATCTAAAGGTGTACAAGCTGCAATGCAAAGAGGAAAGAATGAAGTTGCAGCATAAATGGACTGAAAAAGAACGTGAGTGGTTATTTTTCAATGAAAACGGCGAACACTTTCACCCTGGCACACCTACAAAGTGGTGGAGCAAGTTCATTGATCGTACTAATAAAGAGTTAATCACCAATGATGAAGAGCCACTAAAGAAAATAAGGTTGCATGACTTAAGGCACACTTCCGCCACATTGCTTATTGCTCAGAACGTTCACGCGAAAATTATCAGCGAGCGATTAGGACATAAAAAAATATCAACGACTATGGACATCTATGGACATGCCCTTCCAGTCGCTGATCGTGAAGCTAGTGAAAAATTAGATAGTATTTTTAGTGCGAAATAAACCTATAAACAATATAACATAATTAGACTCAATCCAAAAATGGACTGGGTCTTTTGATTTTGTGCCACCCTCAATAGTTCGGAGGGGTCAAATTGACCTCTACTGAACATACTAGACTGCCACTAGGTTTGGGGAAGGTGTGCGCAGATTGCGTACGGCTGTCTTTTAAATAGTCACTAATTAGCTACATGCCATCAAAGCCATTTTAAGGGGCATACAATCAAATTCACATCGCTTTAATATAAATACACTCAACCCTGCATTAAAACCAGAGACGGTTGTCGGATTCAATCAGTACGATAAGTTAATCGCCTTTTACGTCTGACGCAAATCTGACGCAAAAATTGACGCAAAACCATTTAAAAGTTTTACGATTCACAAAATCCACTATACTAAAAAACCAACAGAAGCTGTCATATCAGTGTTTAGTTGTGATCCTTTATAATCCTCAAACATATAGTTCCCTGCGTGGCACGCAGGAGGTCGTCGGTTCAAGCCCGACATGCTCCACTACGGAAGAACGCTTATACACGAAGGTGTGTGGGCGTTTTTTTTCATACACTATAAACACCATTAGGCACAAAAACATGTTCATATCGATTGTAGTACATATAAAAACATATAATTATATAGTATCTTTGAAGCTAATATAGTACACAATCTAATACTCATTCAGTAATTTTACTTTAGTAGTTGACTCCTTAAGCTCTATGTTCTCCGATTCTGCCAGGTCAAAGATGCTTATTAAAAATGTTTATAACTTTATACAAATATGGGGTTTTCCAGCTTCATAATTTTGCTTCACAAATACTTGACTCAATCATTTACTGATTATACAATATAGACTTGTGTATAAAATTGTATAGTAAATTGCACTTACTAATATGTCATGTAGCTTACTTGAAGTTATTTGAAAAATCCTAAATTAAAGCTGTAGCAATCCTGAGGAGGAAAAGTAATGAAGAATAAGGTTTCATT
>Ga0209487_1002289_pt1 | contig 15647 bp, 11 predicted proteins | sample Poulit2012_FD_187524 | JGI IMG/M metagenome (GOLD analysis project Ga0209487, IMG submission 187524) | Agricultural soil microbial communities from Georgia to study Nitrogen management - Poultry litter 2012 (SPAdes) (version 2) | ecosystem: Environmental > Terrestrial > Soil > Agricultural land... | reverse complement strand
GCCACCCTGGGCCTCCGCGCATACCTTGGTAAGCGCCGCAGTCAGCGTCGTCTTGCCGTGGTCAACGTGACCAATCGTGCCAACGTTAACGTGCGGCTTGGTGCGTTCAAACTTTGCCTTGGACATGGTTCCTATTCCTCTTGCTTTTTCTTGGCGTCAGGCGCTTTGCTTCATGATGTCTTCGGCCACGTTTCTTGGCGCCTCTTCGTAATGGAGAAATTCCATGACGTAGGTCGCCCTGCCCTGGCTCATCGAGCGCAGGTCGGTGGCATAGCCGAACATTTCCGACAGTGGAACATTGGCACGCAGAATCTTGCCGGCAGGCACATCCTCCATGCCCTGCACCACGCCGCGACGGCGGTTAAGGTCGCCCATGACATCACCCATGTAATCCTCGGGGGTCACGACCTCCACCTTCATGATGGGCTCAAGAATGACCGGATCGGCCTTGAGCGCACCTTCCTTGAAAGCCATGGAGCCGGCGATCTTGAAGGCCATCTCGCTGGAGTCAACCTCGTGGTACGAGCCGTCGTACAGGGTGGCCCTGACGTCGACCACCGGGTAGCCGGCGAGAACGCCATTCTGCAGGGCCTCTTCAATGCCCTTGTCAACAGAGCCAATGTAATCCTTGGGCACCACGCCGCCGACAATCTCGTCGACAAACTCGTAGCCACCGCCTTCGCCCAGCGGCTCAAGGCGGATATTGACGTGACCGTACTGGCCGCGCCCGCCGGACTGGCGCACAAACTTGCCTTCCGCCTCGACAGCCTTGCGAATGGTTTCGCGATAGGCCACCTGCGGCTTGCCCACGTTGGCTTCAACCTTGAACTCGCGCTTGAGGCGGTCAACGATGATGTCGAGGTGCAGCTCGCCCATTCCGGAAATAATTGTCTGGCCCGACTCCTCGTCGGTGCGCACGCGGAAGGACGGGTCTTCCTGGGCCAGCTTGCCCAGTGCCATGCCCATCTTTTCCTGGTCGGCCTTGGAGCGCGGCTCCACCGCAATGGCAATCACCGGCTCCGGAAACTCCATGCGCTCCAGCGTAATCACATTGGACGGGTCGCACAGGGTGTCACCGGTGGCAACATCCTTGAGGCCGACCGCAGCGGCGATATCGCCGGCCCGCACTTCCTTGAGCTCCTCGCGGGAGTTGGAATGCATTTGCAGCAGGCGGCCCACCCGCTCCTTCTTGCCCTTGACCGGATTGAGCACCGTGTCGCCGGCCTTGACCACCCCGGAGTACACCCGGAAAAAGGTCAGGGAACCCACGAACGGGTCGGTGGCAATCTTGAAGGCCAGGGCGGAGAAAGGCGCATCGTCGCTTGAAGGACGCTGCTCCTCCTCGTCATTTTCGTTGACGCCGCGAATATCCTTCACGTCGGTTGGCGACGGCATGTACTCGACAATGGCATCAAGCAGCGCCTGAACGCCCTTGTTCTTGAATGCCGTGCCGCACAGCACGGGCACGATCTCATTGTCCAGCGTCTGCTGGCGCAGGCCCTTGATGATTTCCTCGTTGCTGAGCCCGCCTTCCTCGAGGTACTGCTCCATGAGCTCCTCGGAGGCCTCGGCAGCCGATTCAACAAGGTTCTCGCGGGCCGCTTCGGCCTGCTCGAGCAGCTCGGCGGGAATATCGCGCGACTCGTAGGTGGTGCCCATGTTGTCGCTGTCCCAGTAAATGGCGCGCATCCTGACCAGATCCACCACGCCTTCAAAATCGTCTTCGGCGCCAATCGGCAGCTGCAGCGGCACCGGGTGCGCACCCAGGCGCTCCCTGATTTGCTCGACCACGCGCAGGAAATCCGCGCCGGTACGGTCCATCTTGTTGACAAACGCCATGCGCGGCACGGAGTACTTGGTGGCTTGGCGCCAAACAGTCTCGGACTGGGGCTCAACACCGCCCACGGCGCAGAACACCGCCACGGCGCCGTCAAGAACGCGCAGGCTGCGCTCGACCTCAATGGTGAAGTCAACGTGACCCGGCGTATCGATAATGTTGATGCGATATTCCGGCCACTGCTGATCCATACCGCGCCAGAAGCAGGTGGTGGCCGCAGAGGTAATGGTAATGCCACGCTCCTGCTCCTGGTCCATCCAGTCCATGACGGCACTGCCATCGTGGGTCTCCCCAAGCTTGTGGGAAACACCGGTATAGAACAGAATGCGCTCGGTGGTCGTGGTCTTGCCGGCGTCAATATGCGCCATGATGCCGATATTCCGATAGCGCTCAATGGATACTTTGCGTGACACGTCTAAATTCCTCGGTTGCTTTGCAACTGCTTACCAGCGGAAATGCGCGAAAGCCTTGTTGGCTTCGGCCATCCGGTGAACATCTTCGCGCTTCCGCACTGCAGAACCGCGCTCTTCCATGGCATCAAGCAGCTCGCCCGCCAGTCGGCGGGGCATGGTGCTCTCGCCACGCCTGCGCGCAGCTTCAATTAGCCAGCGCATGGCCAGGGCCTGCTGCCGCTTGGGCCTGACCTCAACCGGCACCTGGTAGGTGGCACCGCCCACGCGGCGGGACTTGACCTCGACCGAGGGCGCGGCGTTTTCCAGCGCCTTCTCAACCGCCTCCAGCGGCTCGGCCTGGCCCCTGGCCTCAAGCTCTTCAATGGCGCCATAGACAATATGCTCGGCCACGGACTTCTTGCCGTCGCGCATGACCATATTGATGAACCTGGCAACCATCTCGCTCTCGAACCTGGGGTCGGGCAGGGTGCCGTGCTTGAATCCTGTTTCTTTGCGGGACATATTCTTTTCCGTCAGCTCCTGGGTCGCTTGACGCCATACCGCGAGCGGCCCTGGCGACGATCGGTTACGCCTGCAGTGTCAAGACTGCCGCGCACAATGTGGTAACGCACACCGGGCAGGTCCTTTACGCGGCCGCCGCGAATGAGCACAACGGAGTGCTCCTGCAGGTTGTGGCCCTCACCGCCGATGTAGCTCGACACCTCGTAGCCGTTGGTCAGGCGCACACGCGCCACCTTGCGCAGGGCCGAGTTGGGCTTTTTGGGCGTGGTCGTGTAAACACGGGTGCACACCCCCCGCTTCTGGGGAGAACCCTCAAGCGCGGGCACATTGGATTTGAATTGACGTGGGCGCCTTGGTTTGCGCACCAGCTGATTAATTGTCGCCATGATTTTTCATTACCACAAGAAAACAAACGACAGGCGACGCTGGCCTGCCGAAGCTCTGCAATTCTACGGAGTTGCCCCGCGCGTGTCAAGCGAGATTGGAAATTAATTGCCGAATCCCGCTGCGGGCTCGCAACCCCCGCAGCCAAAAAAACATGCCTCGCGGCCGTGTGGGCCGCGAGGCATGATCAGTACAGCCCTTTGTCAGCTTTTGCTGTCGGCTGATGGCTCGTGAGCCACTTCCTCATCGGCTTCGCTGGCACGCAACAGCGCAGCCAGCTCGGCGTCGGCCTCGGCATGCCGCCGCTCGCGACGGCGCTGAGCCGCCACGCGCCCGGTTCCGGCAGGAATCAAGCGCCCGACGATGACGTTTTCCTTGAGACCGCGCAGGTGATCGACCGTGCCGCGCACTGCAGCGTCGGTAAGCACCCGGGTCGTCTCCTGGAAAGAAGCCGCCGAGATGAACGACTCGGTCGCCAGCGAGGCCTTGGTGATCCCCAGCAGTATCGGCCGGAAAACCGGGGGCTCCTGGTCTGTCCCGTCAAGCCTTTCAAGCTCTTCAAGCGCCCTGGTCAGCTCAACTTCCTCGCCCCTGAGGAATCTGCTGTCGGCCGGGTCAATGATCTCAACCTTGCGCAGCATCTGGCGAACAATCACCTCGATGTGCTTGTCGTTGATGCCAACGCCCTGCAGGCGATACACGTCCTGGATTTCCTGCACCAGATAGTTGGCCAGGGTCTCGACACCAAGCAGGCGCAGGATGTCATGCGGATTGGTTTCGCCATCCACAACGACCTCTCCCTTGGCAACATGCTCGCCTTCATAAACCAGCACCTGGCGCCACCTGGGAATCAGCGTCTGGTGCTCCTCGCCTTCATCATCGGTAATGACCAGACGCTGCCTGGTCTTGGTGGGCTGCCCGAAGCTGACCACTCCGGAGGCCTCGGCCAGTATCGCGCTCTCCTTTGGCTTGCGGGCCTCAAACAGGTCGGCAACCCTGGGCAAACCACCGGTAATATCACGCGTTTTGGACGAAGCCTGCGGAATGCGCGCCAGAACGTCACCAATGCTTGTCTTTTCGCCATTGGTGCAGTTGATGATGGCGCCCGCCGGCGGGAAATACTGGGCCGGCTGACTGGTTCCGGGAATATCAAGCGGCTCGCCGGAGGCATCCAGCAAACGGATGGTCGGACGCAGATCCTTGCCCTCCGCGCCGCGCATCTTGGGATCAATGACCACCAGGGAAGTCAGTCCGGTGACCTCGTCAACCTCTTCAGACACGGTGACACCGGCAATGAAGTCCTCAAAACTGACCACGCCGGCAAGCTCTGCCACCATGGGGTGGGTATGCGGGTCCCACTGTGCAACCTGGGCGCCCATCTCCACCTTGTCGCCGTCCTTGACGTGCAGGAGTGCACCATAGGGGATCTTGTAGCGTTCGCGCTCGCGCCCGTGGCTGTCCATCAACGACAGTTCGCCCGAGCGTGAAACAGCCACCAGCTTGCCTTCAACGTTCTCAACGGACTTGAGGTTCTCCAGCCGGACGGTTCCGGATGACTTGACCTGAATGTGGTCAACGGCCACGGCCCGTGACGCTGCACCACCAATGTGGAAGGTCCGCATGGTCAACTGGGTTCCCGGCTCGCCAATGGACTGGGCGGCAATGACGCCGACCGCCTCACCCTGATTGACGGTTGAGCCACGCGCCAGGTCACGGCCATAGCAGGCGGCGCAGATTCCGTAGCGCGTTTCACAGGTGATCGGTGAGCGAACCAGCACGCGGTCAACGCCGGAGGCCTCGAACTTCTCTATCCACTGTTCGTCAAGCAGCGTTCCGCTGGGGCAAAGCACCTCGTCGCTGTCAACGGGATAGACGTCCTCGGCGGTTACCCGACCCAGTATCCGCACACCGAGAGGCTCGACCACATCGCCCCCTTCAACAATCGGGGACATGCTCAGCCCGCGCTCGGTGCCGCAGTCTTCCTCAACTACCACCAGATCCTGGGCCACGTCAACCAAACGACGGGTCAAATAGCCCGAGTTGGCGGTTTTGAGCGCGGTATCCGCCAGTCCCTTTCGGGCCCCGTGCGTTGAAATGAAGTACTGCAGAACGTTCAGTCCTTCACGGAAATTGGCGGTAATCGGCGTTTCAATGATGGACCCGTCCGGCTTGGCCATAAGGCCGCGCATGCCGGCCAGCTGACGAATCTGTGCGGCTGAGCCACGTGCACCGGAATCGGCCATGATGAAGATCGAGTTCATGGAGTCCTCCTCGATCTCGTTGCCGTCGCTGTCGGTTCGCGTGCGCTTGCCAATGCCTTCCATCATGGCGCGCGCCACCTCCTCGTTGGTGCGCGACCAGATATCAACCACCTTGTTGTAGCGTTCTCCGGTGGTCACGACGCCCGAAGCATACTGATCCTGGATATCAAGCACTTCCTGCTCGGCATTCTCCAGAATGGCTTTCTTCTCGGGCGGTACCTGCAGGTCATCCAGACCAATGGAAACACCGGCCCGGGTGGAATAGGCAAAGCCCGCATACATCAGCTGGTCGGCAAAAATAACCGTTTCCTTCAGGCCCAGCTTGCGGTAGCACTCGTTGATCAGCGTGGAAATCTGCTTTTTCTTGAGCACCTGGTTGATCAGCTCAAACGACAGACCCTTGGGCAGGATCTCACGCAACAGGGCGCGGCCAACCGTGGTCTCATAACGGTTGAAGACCTCGACTTCATTGCCGTCTTCATCAAGACGGAACTCTCGCACACGCGCCGTAATGGCGGCGTGGAGGTCAACCTGCTCGTTGGAGTAGGCGCGGTTGACTTCACCAACGCTGGAAAAGTACATGCCTTCCCCGCGCGCACCGGTAATCTGGCGAGTCATGTAGTACAGGCCCAGAACCACATCCTGGGTCGGCACGATAATGGGCTCGCCATTGGCCGGGGACAGGATGTTGTTTGAAGACATCATCAGCGCCCGCGACTCCAGCTGCGCCTCAAGGGACAGCGGCACGTGAACGGCCATCTGGTCGCCGTCAAAGTCGGCGTTGAAAGCAGTACAGACCAGCGGATGCAGCTGAATTGCCTTGCCTTCAACAAGAACCGGCTCAAATGCCTGAATGCCAAGCCTGTGCAGCGTTGGTGCGCGGTTCAGGAGCACCGGATGCTCGCGAATAACCTCTTCGAGAATATCCCAGACCTCGGCCTCTTCGCGCTCAACCAGCTTCTTGGCTGCCTTGATGGTCATGGCCAGTCCGCGCCGCTGCAGCTTGGAGAAGATAAACGGCTTGAACAGCTCAAGCGCCATCTGCTTGGGCAGTCCGCACTCGTGAAGCTTGAGCGTGGGGCCCACGACAATGACTGAACGGCCGGAGTAGTCAACCCGCTTGCCCAGCAGGTTCTGGCGGAAGCGCCCCTGCTTGCCCTTGATCATGTCGGCCAGGGACTTGAGCGGACGACGGTTGCGCCCGGTAATGGCGCGGCCGCGCCGGCCGTTGTCCAGCAGGGCGTCAACCGATTCCTGCAGCATGCGCTTTTCATTGCGCACGATGATATCGGGCGCATTGAGGTCGAGCAGCCGCTTGAGGCGGTTGTTGCGGTTGATGACCCGGCGATACAGATCGTTGAGGTCGGATGTTGCAAACCGGCCGCCGTCCAGCGGCACCAGCGGACGCAGATCGGGCGGCAGAACCGGCAGAATGGTCAAAACCATGTATTCCGGACGGTTGCCCGATTCCAGGAAGCCTTCAACCAGCTTGATGCGGCGCGACAGGCGCTTGATCTTGGTCTGCGAGTTTGTGGCCGCAATCTCCTCACGCAAAGACTCCAGCTCGGAATTAAGATCAATGTTTTTAAGCAACTCATAAACGGCTTCGGCGCCCATACGAGCATCAAACTCGTCGCCATGCTCCTCCATGGCGTCAAGATAGCCGTCGTCAGTGAGCAGCTGGCCGCGCTCAAGGTCGGACATGCCTGGATCAAGCACCAGGTACGACTCAAAATACAGAACCCGCTCAATGTCGCGCAGGGTCATGTCCAGCAGCAATCCAATGCGGCTGGGCAGTGACTTGAGGAACCAGATATGAGCCACCGGCGAGGCCAGCTCAATATGGCCCATGCGCTCGCGGCGCACCTTGGTCAACGTAACCTCGGTGCCGCACTTTTCACACTTTACGCCGCGGTGCTTCATGCGCTTGTACTTTCCGCACAGGCACTCGTAGTCCTTCATGGGCCCAAAGATGGCGGCACAGAAAAGACCTTCACGCTCGGGCCGGAAAGTCCTGTAGTTGATGGTTTCAGGCTTCTTGACTTCGCCGAACGACCAGGAACGAATCAACTCCGGCGGCGCCAGTCCGATGCGAATCGCATCGAAATCGGTCACCTGGCTCTGACGCTTGTATAGATCGAATATATCGCGCACTTGCTGCTTCCTCCGGTAATTCAGGACTCTTCGAGTTCAATGTTGATGCCAAGCGAACGTATTTCCTTGACCAGAACATTGAAGGATTCCGGCATGCCGGCGCTCATCTGATGGTTGCCGTCCACTATGGACTTGTACATCTGATTGCGCCCCTGCACGTCGTCGGACTTCACGGTGAGCATTTCCTGCAGGGTATATGCGGCTCCGTAGGCCTCGAGCGCCCAAACCTCCATTTCACCAAAACGCTGACCGCCAAACTGGGCACGGCCGCCAAGCGGCTGCTGGGTGACCAGTGAATACGGCCCGGTTGAACGCGCGTGCATCTTGTCGTCAACCAGGTGATTGAGCTTGAGCATGTACATATAGCCAACCGTAACCGGGCGCTCGAAAGCCCGGCCGGTGCGACCGTCGTAAAGCGTCATCTGCCCGCTTTCGGGCATATCCGCCATCTTCAGAAGCTTTCTGATTTCATCCTCGCTGGCGCCGTCAAACACGGGCGTGGCCATGGGCACACCGCCACGCAGGTTGCCGGCCATTTCGAGGACCTCTTCATCGCTGAACTGGCTCATGTCAACCCGACCCGGCCGGTCAGAGTTGTAGATCTCACTGAGAAACTCGCGCAGGGTCTCGATTTTTTCCTGCGCTTCCAGCATGGCCTCAATCTTCTGTCCGAGGCCACGGGCGGCAAGACCCAGGTGGGTTTCAAGCACCTGGCCAATGTTCATTCGAGACGGCACGCCCAGGGGGTTGAGCACGATATCCACCGGCGTTCCGTCTTCGAGGAACGGCATGTCTTCCGTGGGCATGATGGTCGAGACCACGCCCTTGTTGCCATGACGGCCGGCCATCTTGTCGCCCGGCTGCAGGCGCCGCTTGACGGCAAGATAAACCTTGACCATCTTGAGAACCGCGGGCGCCAGCTCATCGCCCCGGGTGATTTTTTCCTTCTTGCTTTCAAAGAGCTTTTTGTTGGCCTTGCGCTGAACCTCCACCTGGCGCGCGGCACTTTCAAGCTCTTCCTGCACCTTGTCGTTGCGCATGCGCAGCTTGAACCAGTCGTCGCGCTTGAGCTCCTTGAGCCTGGCGGCAGTCACCCTGCTGCCCTTTTTCATGTCGCCGGGCCCCTTGTCGACGACCTTGCCAACCAGCTCGGCCTCCAAACGGGCAAAGATGGCATCTTCCATGATGCGCAGCTGGTCGTCCAGGTCCTGGCGCACGCGCCGGATTTCATCCTTTTCGATGGCAATGGCGCGGGCATCCTTGTCCACACCCTCACGGGTAAAGACCTGGACACCAATGACTGTACCATCCATTCCGGTGGGAACACGCAGGCTGGTGTCCTTTACATCCGAAGCCTTTTCGCCAAAAATTGCGCGCAGCAGCTTCTCCTCCGGCGTCAGCTGGGTTTCGCCCTTGGGCGTAACCTTGCCAACCAGAATGTCGCCCGCCTCAACCCGTGCACCGATATAAACAATGCCTGACTCATCCAGCTTGGCGCGCCTGGATTCGCCCACGTTGCTCAGCTCGGCAGTAATTTCTTCCGGCCCCAGCTTGGTGTCGCGGGCAATGCAGGTCAGCTCCTCAATATGAATGGAGGTAAACCGGTCTTCCTCGACAACGCGTTCTGAAATGAGGATGGAGTCCTCGAAGTTGAACCCGTTCCAGGGCATGAAGGCGGTCAGCAGATTCTGACCCAGTGCCAGCTCGCCCAGATCGGTTGAGGGGCCGTCGGCCAGCACATCCTTCCTGGCAATGACATCGCCAACCTTGACCAGCGGGCGCTGGTTGACGCAGGTGTTCTGGTTGGAACGCTCGTAGCTGGTCAGCGCATAAATGTCCACACCGGGGTCATCATCGCCAACCTCATCCTTGTTGACGCGAACCACAATACGACCGGCATCAACCTGGTCGACCACGCCGCCGCGGCGGGCCACAGTGGTCACGCCCGAATCGGCGGCCACCGACCTTTCCATGCCGGTGCCAACCAGCGGCTTGTCCACCCTCAAGGTGGGCACGGCCTGACGCTGCATGTTGGACCCCATCAGGGCACGGTTGGCGTCGTCATGCTCCAGAAAAGGCACCAGCGATGCCGCCACTGAAACAATCTGGCGCGGCGACACGTCCATGTATGCAACGTCATCGCGGCGCTGCAGGGAAAACTCGCCCTGGTAGCGGCATGGAATCAGCTCATGCTTGAAGCGGCGGTCCTTGTCCAGATCGGCGTTGGCCTGGGCAATGATGTAATCACCCTCTTCAATGGCCGACAGGTATTCAACCTCATCGGTCACCTTGCCGTCTTCCACCTTGCGGTAGGCGGTTTCAAGAAAGCCGTACTGGTTGGTACGCGCATAGCAGGCCAGCGAGTTGATCAGACCAATGTTGGGGCCTTCCGGTGTTTCGATGGGGCACAGGCGCCCGTAGTGGGTGGGGTGCACATCACGCACCTCAAAACCCGCGCGCTCGCGCGTCAGGCCGCCTGGCCCAAGGGCCGAAACGCGACGCTTGTGAGTCACTTCCGACAGCGGGTTGTTCTGGTCCATGAACTGGGACAGCTGTGAAGACCCAAAGAACTCCTTGACGGCTGCCGCCACGGGCTTGGCGTTGATCAGGTCCTGTGGCCCCAGGCCCTCGCTTTCGGCCACGTTCAGGCGCTCGCGCACCACGCGCTCGACGCGCACCAGGCCAATGCGGAAGGCATTTTCAGCCATCTCGCCAACGGAGCGGACACGGCGGTTGCCCAAGTGGTCGATATCGTCAACTGCGCCCTTGCCGTTGCGAATGTCAACCAGCACTCTGAGTACCGCAAGAATGTCATCGCGATCCAGAACGCCCGGCCCCTCGATCTCCTTGCGCCCGACGCGGCGGTTGAACTTCATGCGGCCAACGGCCGAGAGGTCGTAGCGCTCTTCGGAGAAGAACAGGTTGTTGAACAGGTTTTGGGCTGCCTCCTTTGTTGGCGGCTCGCCCGGGCGCATCATCTTGTAAACTTCCCACAGCGCTTCCAGCTCGTTGCTTGTCGGATCTATGCGCAGCGTGTTGGAAATGTACGGCCCCCGGTCCAGATCGTTGACATAAAGAACGCTGAAGCGACGAATACCGGCCTCGCGCATGGCCTCCAGCACCTCTTCGGTCACCTCGCCGTTGGCGGCGATGATCAGCTCACCCGAGTCCCTGTCAACCACATCGTGAGCCAGGATCTTGCCGATCAGATACTCATCGGGCACATCAAGGCTTTTGATGCCCGCCTTGTCAATCAGCTTGACGTGACGGGCCGTAATGCGCTTGCCCCTGGCGACAATCACATTGCCTTCATCGTCCTTGAAATCCTGCAGGGCGGTTTCGCCACGGAGGCGCTCGGCGACCAGGTCGATGCGGGCATCGCCCTTGCGCAAATTCACCCTGGTCTTGTCAAAGAAATGATCCAGGATCTCTTCATCGTTCATGCCCAGCGCACGCAGCAAAATGGTGGCAGGCAGCTTGCGGCGACGGTCAATACGCGTAAATACGCAGTCCTTGGGGTCAAACTCAAAATCAAGCCATGAGCCGCGGTACGGAATCACGCGGGCGTTGTACAGCAGCTTGCCCGAGGAATGTGTTTTACCCTTGTCATGGTCGTAAAACACGCCCGGAGAGCGATGCATCTGGTTGACAATCACGCGCTCGGTGCCGTTGACAATAAAGGTGCCGGTATCGGTCATCAGCGGCAGATCGCCCATGTAGACGCTCTGCTCCTTGACTTCCTTGACGCGCTTGTTTTTGGCCTTGCTGCCCCTGTCATAGATAACGAGGCGCACCTTGACACGCAGCGGAGCGGTGTAGCTCAGGCCACGCAGCTTGCACTCGGAAACATCAAACTCGGGGGTGCCCAGCTCGTAGCTGACATACTCCAGCGCCGCATTGCCCGAATAGCTGGTAATCGGAAAAACAGAGCTCAGGGCGCCATGCAAGCCGGTGTCTTCCAGCTTGTTCCTGGGTATTCCGAGCTGAAGAAATTGCTTGTATGATTCGATTTGGGTGGCCAGCAGAAACGGCACCTCCAGCACCTGGGGGTGCTTCTCGAAACTTTTGCGAATTCGCTTCTTTTCCGTGAAAGAGTAGCTCATGGGCGTTCTTCTCACCTGGTGTTGCATCGGCCGGGACTTTCAATACAATGCTGCCATGGAACCCGGGCACATCCTGGGCAGCGGCCGCAGATGCGGCGCAAACAGGAACGGGCCGGGCGCCCTGTCGGCACCCAGCCCTGTTCCCGTCAATTGGCTGAAATCACAGGGTGATCACTTGACCTCGACGGTCGCACCTGCCTCTTCCAGCTGCTTTTTGATGTCTTCAGCCTCGTCTTTCTCAATGCCTTCCTTGATGGGCGCCGGTGCGCTTTCGACCAGATCCTTGGCGTCCTTGAGGCCCAGACCGGTAATACCGCGGACCGCCTTGATGACGGCAACCTTCTTGTCGCCAAAGCTGGCGAGAACGACGTCAAACTCGGTCTGCTCCTCTGCAGCGGCGGCTTCACCGCCTGCAGCAGCACCAGCAGCAACCGCCACCGGGGCGGCAGCAGAAACACCAAACTTCTCTTCCATGGCTTCGATGAGTTCTACAACATCCATCACGCTCATTTCAGAGATTGTCTCGAGAATATCTTCTTTTGAAACGGCCATTTTCAGCTCCAGTAAAAAACAATCAATTCGGTTAGTTCAAAGCCGGCCCAGCCCAGGGCCTGTCTTAAAGCGGGCCAGCCGGCAAAATGCTCGGCCGGCAGCCTTCAGCTGTCCGGCGGTTTTCAGGCGGCCTGCTTGCTGTCGCGCACCGCGGCAACGGTTCGAACAAGCTTGGCATGCGGCTCGGCAAGAGTGCGAACGAACTTCTCTACCGGCGCCTTCATGACGCCCATCAGCATGGCAATGGCCTGATCGCGGGTTGGCAGCTTGGCCAGTCGCTCAAGCTCACTGACATCGTGCAGCTCGGCACCCACGGCCACCAGGCGCGCCACCAGCTTTTCGTTTTCCTTGGAAAAATCCTTGACCAGGCGGGCAGCTGCCCCCGGGTCTTCCATGGAAAACGCATACAGCAGCGGCCCGGCCAGGCTTTCGCTCATGCATTCAAAGTCCGTGCCCTCAACGGCGCGCCTCATCAGCGTGTTCTTGACAACCTTGACGAATACACCTTCATCGCGCCCCTTTTGGCGCAATTCGGTCATTTCGCTTACGGTCATCCCGCGGTACTCTGCAGCAATTGCAGAGTGGGCAGTCCGTGCCGCATCAGCGACCTGGGCCACCACAGCCTTTTTTTGCTCAAGTGTGAGCGCCATTGGCTACCTCCGTTAAGAAAAGCACATGCTTTTCGGGTTATGCAGCCTTCCCTGTCGAGGAAAGCTGCCTGTCATCCACGGCTCGTGCCGCGGCCCTTGGCGGCCGATATCCCGAATTGACGGGCTGTTCGGGCTCACCATCTGCGCGGGCGGTCGCAACCATTACCGTGACCGAAACCGGCCCCGACCCGCGGTCTTTGACGGGCGCCCCGATCAATGCAACCGGAGCAGATGCCCGTTTCCGGCTGGCCAGCAACATCGGCTTGTGGCGCCTTCAGTATGGCGCCGGCCTGTCTGTTGCCAGCCTGTCGAAAACCAACAGCTGAACAGGCGCCGCGCGCCGTTCAGCATAAAAATTCAATCAGACTCCGAGACTGGCAGCATCAACCACCAGCCCGGGACCCATGGTGGTGGACACCGCGATCTTGCGCAGATAATGGCCTCGTGACGCTGGCGGCTTGACGCGCACCAGCTCGCTGACCAGCGCCTGCAGATTTTCACGCAGCGCATCCACCTCAAAATCAACCTTGCCAATGGTGGCATGCACAATGCCGCCCTTGTCGGTGCGGTACTGCACCTGCCCGGCCTTGGCGTCACCAACCGCTGTTTCAACATCGGTGGTCACGGTGCCCACCCTGGGGTTGGGCATGAGGCCACGCGGCCCCAAAATCTGGCCCAGGCGCCCAACAATGCGCATGGCATCCGGGGTGGCAATACAGATATCAAAATCAATCTGCCCGTCCTGAATGGTTTCGGCAAGATCATCCATGCCTACAATATCAGCGCCGGCAGCCTTGGCTTTTTCGGCGTTGTCGCCCTGGGCAAACACGGCCACGCGCACGGTTTTTCCGGTTCCGTGTGGCAGCACCAGCGCACCGCGTACGGTCTGGTCGGACTTGCGCGGATCGACGCCCAGGCGCACAGCCACATCAACCGACTCGGTAAACTTGACCTTGCTCAGCGACCTGAGAAGGCCCAGCGCCTCATCAACCTCATAGACCTTGCCGGGCTCAATCTGTTCACGAATGGCGCGAATTCTCTTTGATCTGGCCATTACTCAACTCCTTCCACGTCAATGCCCATGCTGCGTGCGCTACCGGCAATGGTGCGCACTGCCGCGTCAAGGTCGGCCGCAGTCAGGTCGGGCTCCTTGGTTTTGGCAATCTCCTCAAGCTGGGCCCGGGTTACCTTGCCCACCTTGTTGGTGTGCGGCTCGCCCGATCCCTTCTTGATGTTTGCCGCCTTGCGCAACAGCACCGAAGCAGGCGGCGTTTTGGTGATGAAGCTGAAACTGCTGTCGTTGAATACGGTAATCTCGACAGGAATGGGCAAACCCGGCTCCACCTGCTGGGTCTGGGCGTTGAACGCCTTGCAAAACTCCATGATATTGACGCCATGCTGGCCCAGCGCCGGCCCGACTGGCGGGCTCGGGTTGGCCTGGCCGGCAGGCACCTGGAGCTTTACATATCCCTTGACTTTCTTGGCCATGTTGTTTTCTCCTCGGGTTCAAGCGCCGCGCCATGCAGGCAAGCGGCTCCCCGTCTGTTTAAAACCGGGTGCGCATTATCCGCGCGCCCGCCAAATCGTTGAATCTGCAGCCCGCAGGCTCAGAGCTTTTCCACCTGCGTAAAATCAAGTTCCACCGGCGTTGAGCGTCCAAAGATGGACACCGCCACGCGCAAGCGGCTCTTCTCGTAGTTGATCTCTTCGACAACGCCACTGAAATCGTTAAACGGCCCTTCAATAACCCGAACCATTTCGCCCGGCTCGAACAGCACCTTGGGTCTGGGCTTGTCGGCGCCGTCCTGTACCCGCTGCAAAATGGTGTCGGCCTCGGCCTGGCTGATGGGCGTGGGGTTGTCCTGGCGCCCACCAATAAAACCCATGACCCTGGGCACGGACTTGACCAGATGCCAGGTGTCGTCATTCATTTCCATTTCCACCAGCACGTAGCCGGGGAAAAACTTGCGCTCGCTTTTGCGCTTCACGCCCTTGCGCATTTCGACCACCTCTTCGGTGGGAACCAGGATTTGACCAAAAAGCTCTTCCATCCCGGCGCGCTTGATGCGCTCTTCAAGCGCCCGCTTGACTGCCTTCTCGTAGTTGGAATAGGCATGGACGACGTACCACTCCTTGGCCATCATCCGCCTCCCGAGCCGATCAGGTGGCGCACCACCCAACCGAAAACCGTGTCCATGAGAAACAGCAAAAACGCAACAATCAGGGTGATGACAATGACAACCAGCGTAGTCTGCAAGGTCTCGTTTCGGGTCGGCCACACGACCTTCCGGCGCTCAACATCAGCCTCTTTCAAAAAGAGAAAGAAGTCGCGACCGTGCACGGTTCTTGAAACAACCAGCGCACCAATTACAATGGCCGCCAGCATGCCCAGGGCACGAACCGGCGTGATGACCTGCCCAGCGAACTCGTAGAAAGCATAAATCCCGGCCGCTACAATCAGCAGACCGAGAATCCATAATACGTAATCGCGCGCAGAAATTTTTTCAGCAGCCATTGTTTGCCCTGATCAATCCGGTGGCAGGCGAGGAGGGACTCGAACCCCCAACCTGCGGTTTTGGAGACCGCTGCTCTGCCAGTTGAGCTACTCGCCTATCTTGAACTTCCGGAGCCGGCCACCCGGCCGGCCCCGACTTGCATTGTGTCTTACTCGACGATCTTGGCGACCACGCCGGCGCCCACGGTACGACCGCCTTCGCGAATCGCAAAGCGCAGACCCGACTCCATGGCCACAGGAGCAATCAGCTCAACCGCCATCTGAACGTTGTCGCCAG
>Ga0209487_1002288_pt1 | contig 15667 bp, 13 predicted proteins | sample Poulit2012_FD_187524 | JGI IMG/M metagenome (GOLD analysis project Ga0209487, IMG submission 187524) | Agricultural soil microbial communities from Georgia to study Nitrogen management - Poultry litter 2012 (SPAdes) (version 2) | ecosystem: Environmental > Terrestrial > Soil > Agricultural land... | reverse complement strand
TGCCGAGTAATGCGCCTACAAATACTTCGATGGGCTGATGTCCCATGATTTCTTTGAGTTCTTGGCGTTTTTCATCTTCTTTTTTATCTTTCCAGTCTTTCGTTCCTTCCACAAAATCTTGAAAATCATTAATAAGTTGATTTATGATAACAGCTTGTTCACCAGCTTGTCTTCTTATTCCAGAGGCGTCAAACATAACAATGACACTAAAAATACATGCTGCAGCAAATAGTGGTGATTGGATACCTTCTAACATTCCAATACCAGTTGTGAGAGCTGCGACGGCTGCTGAATGGCTACTTGGCATGCCACCTGTACTAAATGCTAAGCCTGGCTTAAATTCTTTAGTTATAATAAGACGAATGGGAACTTTAATCGTTTGCGCAATAATAATACCAAGGAGTGCGGCTACTAGGGGATAATTAGCTAATATGTGCATAAATTTTTTGCATCCTTTCTGATCATTGGATAGACAATGAAATTAGGAGTCTTAACTGAGTGTGATTCAACTATATGTAATACAATATACAGACGTTATTTTTTTATGTAAAGATATACAACAAAAAAGATGCCCTTTAATTAGGACATCTTTTTATCTAGGTTCTTATTTATGCGCTGCTTGTTTTCCATTTAAACTTTACCCGTTTCGCTAAACTAACCATAAATACAGCTGCTAAGCAGGCAAGAGCTCCGTCTTTGATTAAGAAAGGAATCATTCCGGCCCAAGCTAACAGATAAGTTATTTCTAAGTTTAACCATGTATTCATAGCAAGGTACATATAAGTAACACCGATACCGTAGTTGCATATAAGACCAACAATTGAAGCGATTAAGTAATAGGGAAAAGACTGTTTCTTATGAAGGTCAACGATTAATCCAACAAAATAAGCAACAAATATAAAAGAAATGATAAATCCACCTGTTGGACTGATAATAGCCATTGGGCCTCCCTGTAATCCGGCGAAAACGGGAACACCTGCTATCCCAACGAGCGTATATGTAATCATACTGATACTGCCGAGCTTTCTACCGAGCATCAAACCAGCTAAAATGGCAAAAAACGTTTGTAAGGATAATGGAACACTTGCACCACCTATTGGTACAGCAAGCATTGGAAACCAAACAGCGATGTTTGCCCCAATCGCCATTAAACATACGAACATTGCCCCAAATGTTAAATCAATGGGTCTTAATTTCAAACTATTCACCTCCCAATTAAATAATATGGTTTAACAGGAAGTATGTCAACCTTTTATTTTATATGGTTGACAATATGATTTCGAAAAAAACTTTCAACATAGGAGTAGAAAGTTTTTTTCTTGGAATATAAAGATTATTTAATAGCCGTTTCTAAAGCAACTTCCATCATCTCATTAAATGATGTTTGACGTTCTTCAGCGGAAGTTTCTTCACCTGTAATTACATGATCTGAGACTGTCAAGATGGACAGGGCTTGGCGATCATATTTTGCAGCTAATGTATATAGAGCTGACGATTCCATTTCAATTGCTAAAACTTTATATTTCGCAAGCAATGCATTTACTTCTTTAGCATTATCACGATAAAATGTATCACTAGTAAAGATATTACCGACTCTAAGATTTAACCCTTTATTGGTCCCAATATCATAAGCATTTTTCAACAAATCAAAATCAGCGATAGGAGAGTATGCAATATGGTCAAAAATCAAATTATTTTGTTGAGAATCAGTAGTTGCTCCTTGCGCTAAAATGACATCTCTAACTTTAACATTTTTTTGGATTGCACCACATGTCCCAACGCGAATAAGTTTTTTAACATCATAGCTTTGAATCAATTCATTTGCATAAATAGAGATAGAGGGAACCCCCATGCCTGTTCCTTGAACAGAAATGCGTTCACCTTTATATGTTCCAGTAAAGCCATACATTCCTCGGACTTGATTATATTGAGTTACATCTTCTAAGTAAGTTTCTGCAATGTATTGAGCACGTAATGGATCACCTGGTAATAAAATTTTATCTGCTATTTCTCCTTGTTCTGCACCAATATGTACACTCATGTTTGTTCCTCCTTTAGTAGGGTATTCCTATAAAGTAAAGGTATCATAATAGGGATTTTAAAACAAATTCTAAATATCTTTAAATAAAGGTTATTTTTGTTTAAATAAATCGAGAAATTGTATATAATAAATATAGTTCAGTCATTCACGTAAAAATCGTATTGAACTTTAGGTAATTACTTTTGTACATAGCGTACAACATAAAATATTATTATATGGAAAAGGATGAATGAAATGAAAGAACAAACATTTAAAATTACCGCAGATACTGGAGTACACGCTCGTCCAGCAACGTTATTAGTTAATAAAGCAGGGCAGTTTGAATCAGAAGTGGAAATGAGTTATAACGATAAAACAGTTAACTTAAAATCCATTATGGGCGTTATGTCCCTTGGAATTCCAAAGGGCGCAGAAATTAAAATTACAGCAGACGGTTCTGACGAAGAAGAAGCAATCAAAGGAATCGAAGAAGTAATCAAAGAACATCTAGGCGAGTAATAACCAAAGCGCAAGCGCATGATTAGCAACATACGTAGATGATTAATAATAAACAAAACAAAGGCGGAACCTTAAATGGTTACCGCCTTTAAAAGTATTATTATTTTAGCTCTCTACATAAATGCTGCATAAACTTTATTATAATAATGTTCTTCTAAATCAGCAATTTTTTCTAATGCTTTTTGATTATATTCTGTATCTTCTTTTTTGAGATTAGTTCGTATTTTTTCCACGGCTTTTTTAAGAGATTCGGCATACTCTGGTACCTCGCCTTCATAGGCAAACGTGGCTGGCTTTTTAGCATTCATTTTCTCACGATAAGCTAAAGCCTTTCGTTCATGAAAAGCGACACCTTGTACTTGTTTAGGGCTATGTAAATCACCTTGGACAGGGTGTTTGTCAACGGCTAAAACTTCGACTAAAAAACGATTACCTCGATCTTCTATGATTTCGCCTATGTAAGTCCCTGAGTTGTAATGTGCCCGGATAATATCTCCCACTTTGAAATCCTTCATAAAAATCCCCTCCTATCTATATTGTGCCAAATTTATGACCTTTTTGCGAATAAAGCGCGAAACCTTTCTTGGTATATGTATTTTTGGTATACTAGCTAAAGGAGGAAGTGATGATTCGTGTTTAATTATTTATATTTTATGGAATTCTTATATTTTCCTGAAGATAAGGCCGACTATATTCCAGGAGTTATTTCATTAGTGATTTTTATGTGTGGTGCTGTAATTGCTACGTATCTTATCGTAAAAAAATCAAAAAAAGATGAAGAGAAATTTGAAGAAAAATATATACACACAGACCAACAGAATATTGACGAAAAACAGTGACCTATCAAGTTGGATGGGTCACTGTTTGTTTAAGAATATACCGTGTGGTAGATACTAAGAATTAGACTGTCAAAAAGGAGTAAGAAGTAATGAGAAGATGGCTGATTAGTTTAATTCTTGTATTAATATTATCTGCTTGCCAAAGTGGTACGCCGAATGTAAAAGAGATTGATATTTACAATTCATCTGCCGATATGATTGGCACAGCAAAGCTTTCTGAACAAGAAGGCGGTGTTCAGGTAAAACTTGAAGTTAACGGGTTATCCCCTGGTTTCCATGGTGTTCATATCCATGAGTTCGGTAAATGCGAAGGCCCAGATTTTAAAAGTTCGGGAAATCACTTTAATCCCGACGGAAAAGAGCACGGTCTTATGCATCCCGAAGGTTCACATATAGGGGACTTACCAAATATTGAGGCCGATTCATCTGGATATGCGGAAGCAGAGTTGATGGCAGATGAGGCGACATTTACTGATGGAAAAAATTCATTGTTAAAAGAAGATGGGACATCCCTTGTCATTACAGCTGATAAAGATGATGGCGTAAATCAACCAGGAGGTAAGTCAGGGGAACGAGTAGCTTGCGGTATCATTAAGAAAGATGCAAAGGCGAAAGAAGGCGAGGAACCTACCGATCCAGCCGAGTTGGAAGAAGAGGAAAAAGAAGAGGAATAGAAATTGGGACAGAACTATCAGTGTAGATATAAAAAAACCGAATGATAGGAGAATACTCGCTCCTAACTTTCGGTTTTTTATAACGCTTATATATTAATATAGGAAAACGTGAAGACTCATTGAAAAAGCTTCATTATTGTATATTTAGATGTTTGACAGCCTTCACGATTTGCTTAACTCCTTTTTCAAGAGTTTGTCTAGAAGTCGCTATATTCATCCTCATAAATTGTTTGCCTTCTTCACCGTAGGAGCTTCCCGCATTTAGTCCAACACGTGCTTCACTTACCATAAATTGGTGCAATTCCTCATCAGTCATTCCGAGTCTACTACAATCAATCCATAATAAATAAGTACCTTGAGCAGGGATGACTTTTAGTTCAGGTGTATGTGTTTTGAACATTTCAACGACGTATTCCTGATGACTGTTTAAAAGCTTAAGCAGTTCTTTAAGCCACTCTTCACCATGTTCATAAGCGGCATGGAGTGCTGTGCTTCCCATCGTGTTAAGCGATCCCAGTCCTTGCTTTTTCAATAGTTGATCAATTTTCAAACGTTTTTCAGGATGTTTTGTAACGATATATGAGGCTTGCAATCCAGCGAGATTAAACGTTTTTGACGGAGCCATACACGTGACTGTCTGCATAGCAATATCCTCGGATAAAGTTGCGATGGGTGTATGTTTATAATCACCTAGCACAAGGTCGGCATGAATCTCATCTGAAATAAGAATAACGTCATTTTCGACGCATAACTCTGCCATTTTCTGTAATTCTTCTTTCGTCCATACCCGACCAACAGGATTGTGGGGAGAACATAAAATAAAAGCTTTGACACCCTGTTTAAGTTTATTTTCAAAATCAGTAAAATCGATAGAGTAATGGTCGTCTTTGAGGATCAAAGGACTTTTTACAATTTGTCGATTATGCGCCTCAATAACATTATAAAAAGGAGGATAAACGGGTGTTTGGATTAATACTTTATCCTCTGGTTCAGTAAAGGCTTGAACAGCTATATGTAGACTTGTGACAACGCCGGGGCTGAATGATAACCATTCTTCCTCAACCTTCCAATTAAAACGCCGGTGCAGCCAGTTGACGATAGAGCCTTTCACTTCGGGATTAATAATGGTATAACCGTAGACTCCATGTTTTGCTCTTTCTATTAATGCGTTATTTACGGCTTCAGGGGCTTTGAAATCCATATCAGCAACCCACATAGGGAGAACATCACCTGATTGAAAAACTTCCTCAAGTGTATCCCATTTAACAGAACGTGTATTTTTTCGATTAGGTACTGTCTCAAAATAACTCATACAACAACCTCCTTGTGATACTAATAAGGCTATTATAACCTAAAAAAACATAAAAAAAAGCAAAGCGTTTTTGACGCTTTGCCTACAGGGGGAATACGAGAAAGTCTTACATTACTAATTATACCCAGCATACAAATTTATAAACACTCTATTGGAAAATAATTTTTAGGAAAGTATGTGGGCAGTATAACCTCATTAAAATTTCATCGCACTATAAGCGTTTTTCTAGTGCTTCTTTGTCGTCTTCAAATCCAGGTTTTCCAAGTAACGCAAACATATTTTTCTTATATGCTTCTACACCTGGTTGATCAAAAGGATTAACTCCTTGGAGATAACCACTTATTGCACAAGCTTTTTCAAAAAAGTACACAAGATATCCAAATGTATAGGCATCCAACTTCGGTACTTCTACCACTAAATTTGGAACATCACCATCTGTGTGGGCGAGTAGAGTTCCTTGAAAAGCCTTGTCGTTAATTTCATGTAATGTTTTACCAGCTAAATAATTAAGTCCATCTGCATCATTTTTATCGTTTTCAACTGTTACTTCTTTTTTAGATTGATTAACATGTAATACTGTTTCAAATAAATCACGGCGACCTTCTTGAATATATTGTCCTAGTGAATGGAGATCAGTTGTAAAATTAGCAGATGTTGGGAAGATACCTTTCTGGTCTTTTCCTTCACTTTCTCCAAATAACTGTTTCCACCATTCGGCGAAATATTGAAGCTGTGGCTCATAATTAATCAGCATTTCAATTGTTTTCCCCTTGTTGTATAAAACATTTCGAACGGCAGCATATTGATAAGCTGGATTTTTATCTAATTCAAATTTTGATAAATCATCCATTGCTACTTTCGCACCTTCCATCATATCGTCGATGGATACACCGCTAACGGCGATGGGCAAAAGTCCAACTGCTGTTAAGACGGAGTAGCGACCGCCAACATCATCTGGAATGACAAAGGTTTCATAACCTTCTTGGTCTGCAACTGTCTTTAAGGCACCTTTAGATTTATCAGTTGTGGCGTAGATTCTTTGTTTCGCTTCTTCTTTACCGTATTTTTCCTCCAAATAGTTCCTGAACATACGGAATGCTATAGCTGGTTCAGTTGTTGTTCCACTTTTAGAAATGACATTAATAGATACATCTTTACCCTCAAGAACATCATACAGCTCATTTATATAGGTAGAGCTTAAATGGTGTCCAACAAAAATAACTTGAGGAGCTTGACGCTTATCTTTTGATAAAAGATTTTGAAAAGAATGATTTAACATTTCAATAGCGGCACGAGCACCTAAATAGGAGCCACCGATTCCAATGACAAGCAAAACATCCGTATCACTTTTAATTTTTTCTGCAGCAGTTTTAATACGCTGAAATTCTTCTTTATCGTAGGATTCTGGTAGGTTAATCCAACCAAGAAAATCATTACCTTGGCCTGTTTGATCGTGCAAAGCATTGTGTGCTGTTGCGACATAAGGTTTTAAATAGTCTAATTCATGCTGGTTAAAGAACTCAAGTGCCTTTTCATATGAGAACGTTACATGAGTCATGATGATTCCTCCTATAGCTATATTAAAGTAAGTTTTGCTAAGATATATTTTGATAATACATGTTAACTTTAACGGAGGAAAGAAATGAAATCAAGAATCATGATGGTGAATAGGGATTAACTCGAGTAAATGATGAACAATAAATGACTATCAATTACTTTCATACAGCTTCATTATTCATCAATTATCATTTATATATAAAACCCCTCATAATATCAGTTTGCATTATGAGGGATGAGTTTACTACCTATTAATTTTTAAATGTTTGCTTGCGATCTTTTGATTGGTCAATCCACTCTTCTAATTTATCTTTTAGAGTATTAAAGCCTGCTGCATTTGTGTCTTGTGTATTAGGTTTCGGCGCTGGTTGTTTTGTATCTTTTTTCGGTGCTTCTTCAGTCGCACGGATGGATAGAGAAATTTTATTAGATTCTTCATTAATGTCTAATACTTTAACAGTTACCTCATCACCTATTGATAAATATTCATTTATATCTTTCACATAACCGTGAGTCACTTCGGAAATGTGAACAAGCCCTTGTACTGAATCATTTAATGCAACAAAAGCTCCATAAGGTTGAATGCCTGTAACTTTACCTTGTATAATTTGACCTTTTTCAATATTATCTGTCATGCTGAACAACTCCCATTTTGTATTCGCTTTTTAACACATTTTTATATTTTATCATAAAAGGGGTCATTTGGCAAAATCCTCTTTCTTATGGTACGTGAGTGGTTTGCATTTATTTAATGTCTTCCCACGATTTGATGCCAATTAAACTATCTTTTTCTTCGAGAATGAAATCATGGGCTGGATTAATCAGCCACTCGTCGTTTCGCATCAGTCCAATAATCATACATCTCTCGTCTTTAAAATAATTGACAGCATTCCAAAACGTATTATTAATCATAGTTGTGGGAAGATTGATTTGAAAAAATTGCTGTTCCATCAATAGAGATAAGATGGATTCGAATGGATGGGCTTCTTCCTCTCGAAATAATTCATGGTATAAAAGAGTGCTTATAAAGTCATTTGGTCTAATAATCGTTGTCGCGCCAGCACGTTGGGCATTAACTATCTGTCTTTTTGTTAAGATTTCTGCAATGATTGGTATACTTTCATTATTTCCACGAATGGCAACAGTGGATAATATCGTGTACTTATCAGCTTGTGGTTCAGATTCAGTGATGTCTGCTGTGATAATAACTTGATCAGCATCTTTTAGTTTGGCTTTTTCTAAAGTGATATCTTCTGTAGGATCCCCTTGAATATAATGGACTGGATAATGTTGGTAAGAAAGATGTCCAAGCGATTGATCAATTAAGACGATTTCTAGCTGTGAATTCACTTTAAAAGCCATTTCAATTAATTTTCTAGTCCGTTCATTCCAGCCAATACAAATAATATGGCCACTTCCTTTATAAGATACGATTCCCTCTGATAAATCTCTTTCATATTTTATCGTTGAAGCAGCAAAGAGGGAAATATAGAATGTGATTAGGCCTGCACCTGTTAACATAAGTAGTATACCGATGATTCTTCCAGTTGCACTTAGTGGTGTGTAATCTCCGTAACCCACTGTTGCTCCGGTGACAAAAGCCCACCATATACCGTCAAAAAAAGTCGGAAATTGGTTTGGCTCTACAAAGTGAATTAAAATTCCAAATGATACCATCACAAGTAAAATAGTGAGCAAAAGTCTGATAAGAACCGGAATGCGAAAGTATATATGTCTTAATAGTTCAATACCCATATTTCCCCCATTGGTGCTCAGTTGTTTTAGTTAAACTTTAAGTTAGTATGTGAGAAAAGAAGGTCATTTATTCAAAAAGTACCTTCAGTTTTGCTATTATATAAGAATAGTAAATAATTAAAGCGTTTGACAGGAGGAAGAAAATGGGAATTAAAAACAAGGATTTTTTATTTAATTTATTGAGCACTCCTTCACCCTCAAGCCAAGAAGTGGAGATTCAAAAAAGTTGGATTAACTATGTTAAAGAGTTCGCGGACGAAATCAGAACAGATCATGCGGGAAATGCGATAGGCATTTTAAATCCAGAAGCTTCTTTTAAGGTACTTTTAGCTGGACATTGTGATGAAATAGGACTCGTAGTTAATCGAATTGATGATAATGGTTTTTTGCATTTTGAAAAGATAGGTGGCATTAATCCGAAAGCTGCAGTGGGTATGAAGGTTACTGTGTTAGGATATAATAAAACCGTTTTAGGAGTTATTGGCGTGAATGCCCAGCATCACGGGGGATTAAAGGATGATTTTGATCTAGAAGATTTATTTATCGACTGTGGATACCGAACAAAATCTGAAGCAGAGAAGTTTATTCAAATTGGTGACCTTGCTGTCTATAAACGCGAACCAGAAGTTTTGCAAGATCGTTATATATCGGGTAGGGGCTTGGATAATCGCACAGGTGCTTTTATCGTTGCAGAAGTTTTAAAAAGATTAAAATCAGAAGGCTGTGAAATCGGTGTTTATGCAGCAAGCACGGTTAATGAAGAAACGAATATGGGAGGCGCCTATTTTGCAGCGGCAGGCATCAAACCTACAATGGCTATTGCTTGTGATGTCACTTTCGCTACAGATTATCCCGGTGTAGATAAAAATAAGCATGGCGACGTAAAACTGGAAGGCGGACCAGTGCTAGCTAAAGGCGCGCCAATCAATTATAAAATAAATCATCATCTTGAAAAAGCGGCCAAAGAGCTTGATATGGCTCTTCAATACGAACTTACCCCCAGAATGACAGGAACGGATGCCGACAGAATGCGACTCACTGGACAAGGTGTGCCGATTGCTCTTGTATCTTTGCCATTAAGATATATGCATTCACCTGTTGAAACAGTTAGTATAAGCGATATGGAAGAAGAAATTGATTTACTTGTAAAAATGATTACTAATTTAACTGGGAATGAAAGCCTGAATCCGCTCGAAGATGCCTAATTAATGTGAAATCCTAGACGAGGTCAATTCTCGTTTAGGATTTTTTATTTTGTTCCATAAAAGGTTGATAGTTAAAAAGAACTGTATCACGGAAAATTTTAACAGACTTAAGAACTAGAGCCATCAATGAAAAGAAACGAAAAAATAATATTTCCTCTTAATTGCTTCACTATTTAATAGTGATAGGGAACTCTAGCAACTTTTTAGGTGAAATTGTTCATTTTTCTTTCGTTTTTCATGAAAAACTATTCTCACTAGATTTCAATTAAAATCATGATCATCCAAGAAGGTTGATAAATCAATGGTTTATTGTTCCTTTAAAAAAACGATAACTACTTTTCACCTAAGGAAAGTAGTCAACTTAATAGTTATTATTATTCAATTTAGAATTTTTTAAAAATGAACGACATAGTTCGACACATTTTTTCTATTTTTTACTTTAAAGTTAAGTTAACATCATGAAAATGAAGTAGGCACACGATCGCCAACCTAAATTTAGAGAAAGGAGGGTAGAGTGTTTTTTTGTATCTATTAAAAATAAGGGAGGAAATACATTGTATAATAAAAAGCAGCAACGTGTGAGATTATTTAGTATCATTGCTACAGTATTGATGATATTCTCATTATTCGCTCCAACGTTAAGTGCACAAACATTATCTGTTGGTAAAAGCGATAAAAGCGGACAACTACATGAATCAGCGATTGATCCAGCCAAGCGAGTTGAAGAAAAGATTAGCAATCGTTTGATGGATGAGTATAAAGACAGTGATGTGGTAACATTTTTAGTTAAGTTTGAGGAAAAAGCAGATACGACAAAAGTTGCTGAAGAAGCAAGAAAAGCGGCTGAATCAGCACAGCTATCATCACATAAAGCAACACTTAACCAAAGATCTACCGTAATTTCTGAATTGAAATCCGTTTCACTTGAATCTCAAGCGAATGTTAAGCAATTTTTAGAAGAACAAGTTGAAAACGATAATGTAGACAGTTTCCATTCTTATCATATTGTTAACGGAATGGCTGTCACTGCTCCTAAAAAAATAGCAGAAAAACTAGCAAGCTTTCCAGAAGTAGAAAAAATTCTACCAAACGAAGAGCGTGAACTTCATGTTACTTTTGACGACAAGGTAGACTCGCCTAAAGCAAGTCTCCAAGACGATGAAGAAATTGAATGGAACGTTGATCGTGTAAATGCTCCAGATGCTTGGGCGATGGGAGTGGATGGTTCAGGTACAGTTGTAGCCAGTCTAGATACTGGTGTTCAATGGGATCACCCAGCATTAAAAGAACAATATCGGGGATATGACTCTGAAACTGGTGATGTTGATCATGAATATAGTTTCTATGATGCAACTTCTGACGGACATGAAACTCCAGTGGATGATAATGGTCATGGTACACATGTGACTGGAACAATGGTCGGACATGAAGAAGACGGATCCAACCAAATCGGAGTGGCTCCAGGTGCAAAGTGGATTGCTGCTAAAGTCTTTGACGCGGCAGGTAACGCTAAAGATGCAGATTTACTAGATGCTGCAGAATGGATTTTGGCTCCAGGTGGACGTGCTGACTTAGCTCCAGATGTTGTTAATAACTCTTGGGATGGCGGTCCAGGACTTGATGAGTGGTACCGTGATACGGTCATTGCCTGGAGAGATGCGAATATCTTCCCAGAATTCGCAGCTGGTAATACGGATTTATTTAACCCAGGTGGACCTGGCTCAGTAGCAGCTCCATCCAATTATCCAGAATCATTCGCAGTTGGCGCAACAGATAGTAATGATGTGGTTGCAGATTTCTCATTACGCGGACCTTCTCCGTATGACGAAATTAAACCAGACATTGCAGCGCCTGGTGTAGGTATTCGTTCAGCTATACCGGGTGATAGCTATGGCTCAAATAATGGAACATCGATGGCTAGTCCTGCTGTATCAGGGATTGCTGCACTACTTCGACAAGTAAATGCTGATATCTCTGTAGATGATATGGAAGAAATTTTACTCAGCACTGCTATTCCCAAGACAGATGATGAATATCCAGAGTCACCAAACAATGGTTATGGTCACGGGTTAATTGATGCATCTGCAGCCGTTACGTCAATTATGGATGGTATTGGCTCGATTGAAGGTTATGTGACAAAAGATGGTGAAGATAATGAAGCACCAACGTTCGAACATGAAGCACCTGCTGAGTCTTATTCAGGGATGGGACTTGACTTAAAAATTCAAGCTTCAGACAACGTCAGTGTGACATCTGTCGAATTAAACTACCAAGTTGATGGTGGAGAAATGAAGACAGTAGAAGCTGACCGTGTTTCAGGAGATTTTAAAGATGGTGAGTATAAAGCCTCTATTGATGGTGAAGATTTAGTAGGCGAACTACTTGAGTATCATTGGGTTATTAATGACTTTGGTAATAATGAAGTGATTAGTGATGATTATAGTGTTGAATTAAAGTCTGGTATTTCAACTGGATATTCTGAAGACTTTGAAGCAGAACCAGCTGGTTGGACATCTTATGGTGATGAAAATAGCTGGGAGTGGGGCGAACCAACGTCAGGTCCTGGAAGCGCTCTAACTGGTGATAATGTTTATGCTACAAATCTATCAGGTCAGTATGATAGCAACATGAATGCTTCTCTTGAAATGCCACCAATCGATTTGCCAGAAGGGGATGCTTACCTACAATTTACACACTGGCATGAGTTTGAACAATATGATTCGGGGACTTCATATGACTTTGGCCATCTCGTTGTATCAACAGATCAGGAAGAGTGGACTCAACTTGAAACATTTGAGGGATTAACTTCTGATTGGACAGATACAGAAATTGATTTATCAGATTATAGCGGCGAAAGAATTTATATCGCATTTAACGCTACATCTGACATCAGTGTTAATAAAGAAGGATGGTATATTGATAGTGTAGCTTTATCTGAAGAATCTAATCAGAGTTCGGCTTCATTGAACGTTACTTCAGAGACTTTAAGCACTGACAAAGCATTAAAAGAAGATAAGCCAGATGTTGATCCAACGAAACAGAAACCTGTTGTTCCGCACCAGGAGAAGTTAGTTAATGATCAAGCGGAAATTCAAGCAGGCTTACCTTTAGGAGCTACAGTAAGTGTACTAGAAACAGGAAGTTCAACTAAAACAGATCCAGCTGATGGAAGCTATTCATTAATGAGTGCTGCTGGCACATTTACAGTTGAAGCTGAAACCTATGGGTATGAATCGGTTGAACAAGAAGTTGAGGTGGAAGCTGATCAAGCAGTTGAAGCAAACTTCACACTTGATGAGCTTGATCAAGCAACAGTGACAGGAACAATCACTAACGAAGCTACTGGCGACCCTATTGAAGGAGCAACTCTACTTCTAGTAGAAGATGCTAACGTTGAGCCGGTAGAAACGGATGCTGACGGAGATTATTCACTTACAGCATATGAAGGAACTTATACTTTAAAAGTGATGGCTAAAGACTATCATGGAACAGAAGTTGAAGTGGATATGAACGAAGATATTAACTTAGATATTGAACTTGAGCCATTCTATACAGTTCCAGGTGGAGAAATTGGCTATGATGACGGTGTTGCAGATAATGCACGTGCTTTCTATGATGCAGGCAACGGCTGGGGTGTGAAAATGTCCCTACCAGAAGGTAAAGAGAAAGCAATCGTTACAGATGGTGTCTTTAAGTTCTGGAATCCTGAATTCCCTACTCCAGGTGGAACAGACTTCCAAGTAGAAGTTTGGGATGCCTCTGGTGTTGATGGTTTACCGGGAGAAAAACTTGCTGGACCAATCGATGCAGAAGCTATTCGTGATGAAACAGACTGGACAGTTGTTGATTTATCCGAGCATAACATAGAAGTTGACGGAGACTTCTACATGGTTTATGTTCAAACAGCAGCAAATACGGGTGCACCAGGGTTAGCAACTGATGAAACAAGCCCGAACGCTGGAAGAAGTCACCAGTTGGTTGGCGGTTCTTGGGAGCCATCTCCAGCAGACGAAGGGAACTATATGATTCGTGCTCGTGTAAGCTATGAAGTTGAAACACCAGTTATTTCATCTCCGGCTGAAGATTTCATAACTAATGAATCTGACATTACAATTGAAGGAACAGCATCTCCAACAACAACGATTGAATTGTTGAGCGATGGGGAAGCAGTAGATTCAGTAGAGGTAGGAGATGATGGAGAATTCTCCTTTGATCAAGAACTTTCTGAAGGTGAAAATGAATTCGTCGCCGTTTCTAAAATCGATGGTGCCAAAACAGGAGAATCTGATCCAGTTATGGTAACTCTTGATACAGAAGCGCCTGAAGTAACGATTGATAATCCAGTTGATGGAGATAAGTCAAATCGCGAAACAGTCACTGTTGAAGGAAATGTTCAAGACGAAAACTTTGATTACGTTGAAGTCAATGGACAGAAAGCTGATGTCAATGATGAAGGAGACTTCTCTAAGCGTATCTTGTTAGATAACGGAGAGAATGTCATTGAAATTGTAGCAGCTGACCTTGCAGGTAATACAACAACTGAAACAGTCACGCTTGATGTAAAATACGACGCTCCAGAAATTGACAACTTAACACCAACAGAAGATCAGCATGTCGATTCTGGTGAAAGTGTGATGATTGAATTTGATAGTGAACCAGGAGCACGCGCCACATTTGTCGTGCACATGCCACTAACAAATACAGGTATTCACCAAAACGCTACTGAACTTCCAATGATGGAAATGGAAGATGGTCGCTATGTAGGTTACTGGACAGCGCCGGCAAACGCATATGCTGAAGGTGCAGTTATCGAAGTTATTGTAAAAGATGCTTACGGTAACGAGACGCGTGAACAAGCGGATGGTAAGTTGTTCATTAATGTGGAAGATTAATAGTTTATTAAAAGAGTCAGATCCTTGATAGGGTCTGGCTCATTTTAAGAAAACGGGCTAATCATTTTATTTATTTTAATTTTCAGATATAATAAGATAGACTGCACATTAAATTAGAATAAAAAGATGTGGGATGTGATTTATAGACATTGCAAGAGGCAATTAAGAAAACGGATGGCTTAACCAGTACAGAAAAACAGCATTATTTTTAGCCTGAATTGGTTTGAACTCGTTCGAATAGAACTATTTTATCGTGCACGGAAGGAGAGACATTTGCGATGCATAGGATATCAAAGGTATTAATAATCATTGTTTTTTTACAATTGCTGGGTGTTCTAATTCAATTAATGGAAATGATGAAGAAATTAATGAGATTGAAATGGCAAGTTTTTATTTTACAGGAACGATCAAAGAAATTTACGAGAGTACAGCGCTCGTCGATGGTACAATGGGAGAAGTACTTGTTGCCCTTTCAGTCAACAACGACGAAACATTTCATGTAGGAGACAGGATAAAGGTTGGATATAATGGCGCTATAATGGAATCAGATCCTGCACAAATTAAAACGCTTTCGGTTGAATTGGTCGATGAGTAGGCAATAATTAATACAAACTTTGTATCTTTGACTGCCATGTGAGCAACCGGAACTGTATCTAATTAAAATTATCAGTATTATTGTTCGTTTCATCATTTGTCTTTAATGAAAGGGAAATTATTAGGCCAAAGTGACACTATAGCTTATTACGACATGGATACCAATAAAGGGCAAATATTGTCAAGGGACACAATAGCACTTCAATCGACTCCTTAATTTTGTTGTAAGAAAAGTTTACCACTCATGCGATTTTTGGTTGGTGTAATGAAAAGGTGTCAAAAAAAGAATCAGCAGGGTTC
>Ga0209487_1002287_pt1 | contig 15671 bp, 13 predicted proteins | sample Poulit2012_FD_187524 | JGI IMG/M metagenome (GOLD analysis project Ga0209487, IMG submission 187524) | Agricultural soil microbial communities from Georgia to study Nitrogen management - Poultry litter 2012 (SPAdes) (version 2) | ecosystem: Environmental > Terrestrial > Soil > Agricultural land... | reverse complement strand
ATTCTTCACCAACGTTATTTGACAAAGAACCTTAAAAAAGACATCCCAACCTACTGTCCATCTAGGTCGGGATGTTTTTTTATCCCATTTATTCATAAACTTGGTGCATCCGCGTTACGGAGTAAGGATCAGTTCCAGCCCCTCTGGCTCATCCAAAGTCGTTTCATGAAATGTTCCATCCACCCAGTCTGTCATTTGATCATGGTACCAATCACTTTTAAAGTGCTCGGCTTGGCCTGGTCCAACGATATGATGTCCCGTTGTTAAATCAGCTACATCAATGACAAATCGCCAAGATGCGCCATGGTTAACTTCACCTGTTTCTTGATCATAACTAGCAGCCATAGGCGTAACCCGACTTCCCCCTACAGGGATTGCTTCCTCATGATTAAAGAAATAAGCGAGGACGGGATGAATATTTGATAATGGATGTGTAAATTGGACCTGATGATAATCGCCCCACTCCCACGCAGTTTGATCGACTCCATACTCCTCTTCTAATTGATCTACGGTTGATTCAAGGGATGCTTCCAGGACCGTATGCAATCCTCCTTGGTCTGTGAACCAACTAGACTCCTTATCTTGATTAAAGGATGTTCGTAATAATTGATCAGTCGCTTGTGCTTTTCCACTGAACAGATCCATCATATTGTCGGGAATTTCCGCATATAACAATGCTTCAATTTCTGTAAACCAATGTTGGAAAAGTAACGGCTCTGAATCACTTACCCCATCATTATAATCCCATTCGGCAAGCGACTTCAGCGCTTCCGTTGCACTTTCAGTGAGATCTGCTTCTGCTAACTGATCCACAAATAACGGAATAAATTCCCGTGCTCGCAAATTCATCGTATCCATTTGCAGTGCTTGCATATCTTCAACCGTAAAATCATCTTTCGTTTCAAGCACCTCCGCAATGCGTTCATAGCGATAAGGTTGTGCCCACCTATGACTAATATGGTAGGGGTACTCATCCCCGACTACTTTATTATTCGCCGTGGCAATGAATCCTTTATCTGGATCAATCACTGTTGGCAACTCATCAAATGGAATATAACCATCCCATTCATATTCCTTCTCCCATCCGGGAATTGGCAATAGCGCATCCTCGCTATTTTCATAGATCGGTATATTACCATTTGCTTTATAAGCAATCGTTCCATCCTTCCCCGCAAAGACAAAGTTTTGTGCTGGTGCGAGGAATTTTTCCAATCCGGTTTCAAACTCTTCCCAGTTTGTCGCCTGATTGATTTCAATAATGGCTTTTAATTCTGTTGTCGGTTCCAATGCTGTCCAACGTAAAGAAAGTACATTATCTTCTCCACTATCTTCAGCAAATTCTGAAATCACTGGTCCGTGCCTCGTTTCAACGACCTGATAATCAATCATTTCTCCTTTTACGTTGATCGGTTCATCGATGACTTCGGCGGTTTCCCATTCTCCTTCGAACATAAATTCCTCTGGATTGTCCGGATTCCGCTTTTCCAGATACAGTTGCTGTACATCTGGCCCTGTATTGGTAACGCCCCACGCAATATCTTCATTATGACCCAAGATAATTCCCGGAACCCCGGCAAAAATAACACCACTTACATTTAAATCGTCCGTTTCTAGATGCATCTGATACCAGACCGATGGTGTTGCTAATCCTAAATGCGGATCATCCGCCAATAATGGTTCACCTGATGCGGACTTATCTCCACTTACCACCCAGTTATTACTCCCATTAAAGGGTTCCGGAATGAGGGCATGTTCAAAACTACGTGCGACATCGACCTCATCTTCACCTATAATGGTCGGCTTCTCTTCCGGGTAACTCGGAAATAAGTCATACGCCTTTTCTTCTTCAAATTGCTGTAAGGCATAATAATTAAAGGCTTGACTCTCCCAATGCCCGCCTAAGTCATAGGCCATATACTTCCCGATCGTTAACGAGTCAAGTGGCGTCCATTCAGCTGGCTCTGCACCCATTAATGTGAATTCGATCGGTAAACTTCCGCTCTCCTTTGCCTCCGCAATATAGGCATTTACCCCGTCCGCAAACCATTCCAATATTTGTTGGTCTTCCGCTGAATAAAGTGCCAATGATTCTTCGGCTGCACGGCGCAATCCGAGTGTGCGGAAGTATTTATCCGTTTCAAGACTGGACTCGCCAACGACTTCGCTTAAGGTACCTGATGCTTGCCTTCTGGATAGGTCCATCTGAAAAAGTCGGCTTTGTGCTTGGACATAGCCTTGGGCAGCATATAAGTCTTGATCTGTTGTCGCTTTTATATGTGGTACCCCATTCTCATCGGTCGTGACGGTAACGTCCTCTTCCAAAATTGGCAATTGAATCGTCCCTTCATGTTCGGGTAAGGATTTATTAAGATAATGATTAACATATAAAAATCCAGCAACGATGAACAGGACAAGTACCCCCACTATAATGAGGACAATCTTTTTCCACTTTCTTTTTCGTTTACGTGGGCGCGGCTCTAATTCCAATGCTTCCTCCATTTGTTTCCCCCTTAATCTTTAGTTCCTATGTATATAGCATCGCTAATCTTTTGGACCGCCCGCTACATACAGTACTTGGCCATTAATAAAAGAAGACTGCTCGTCAGCAAAAAAAGCGACTGAATGCGCAATATCCTCTGGTTGTCCACTCCGCCCGACAGGGATATTGAAGATTCCCATTTCCATGAAGTCTGCAAAAGGAACACCCAATCGTTCGGCTGTAGCTTTTGTCATATCCGTTTCAATGAAGCCGGGAGCGACAGAATTTACCGTGATCCCAAACTTTCCTAGTTCAATAGCCAATGTTTTCGTCAGTCCTTGTAAGCCAGCTTTGGCGGTGGCATAATTTGCTTGCCCCCGATTCCCCAGCGCAGATGTCGATGACAGATTAATAATGCGTCCATACTGCTGATCAACCATATGCTTTTGTGCCGCTCGTGACGCATTAAAGGCTCCTTTCAAATGAACATCCATCACTGCTTGCCAATCATGGTCCGTCATTTTAAATAATAAATTATCTCGCAAAATACCGGCATTGTTTACCAGAATATCGAGTGAACCAAATTTCTTTACCACTTCATTCATCGCCGTTTCCACTTCTTCTGGATCAACAACATTGGCAACCTTCGTATAAACATCATACCCTTTGCCAGTTAATTCTTCGGCCGTCTTCACTAAAACGGTTTCATTACTATCAATCACCGCAACCTTTGCCCCTTGTGCAGCAAATTCTTCTGTGATTGCTTTGCCAATGCCCTGACCTCCCCCCGTTATAAAAGCTACGCGTCCTTGAAATCGCTTCTTCATCCGATTGATTCCCCCTACCGTTTTTCTATCTTTTTCGTTTTATTTTCATTTACGTTGCCAAATGAGGCGTGCTTCTCGATTAGGATCATTCAACAATTTACTTTCTTTGTTTATATGCATCGTTGCTCTCTTCTTGCTATCATATGGAGACCACTTTGGTAACGTTGGTGTATTCGGATCCCCTTGATAGGCAAAAGCTATCCAAGCTTGCTGCATTTCTTCTGCTATATGTTGGTCTGGTGCTGGGCCAAGCAGGAGATCCATTCCACGTTTCGTTAGATTATTCCAGACAAAAGGAAGTTCCATAGCATGACAAGCTTTTAATCCCCCGGAAAAGACGGGACTTTCCCAATCAAATCGGTACATCCAGACGGGTGAGTCGTGGCTAACTTGTGCTTCTGCCAAACGGATTGCTGGATACGTAAACATCTGCATCGACATCGCCTTTTCAAACAACGCTTTACTCAATGACTCCTCAGAAAATGCCTCTTGAAAATCCTTCCAATCAGGGCCGAGTGCCTTTTCAAAACGTCTTGTCGACTGTTCCTCTGTTAATTTATCCCAGGATGAATCAAATAAGGTGAATAATACATATTCATCTTTATTCGTTCCGATTAGAATGGGGATGTCTTTCGCAACACCTTGTTTTAAACGGATCTCAGGATGTTGCTCAATTGATACGCCATCCACAACTGGACCAAGTCCCATTGGTGGAATATCTTTAGCTGCTTCTATTAGCGCCTCAACCGGAACATCCTCTAACTTATCATGTTCATCTTCGGTTATGTTTAAGTTGCCCAAAATCTTGGTGGCAACCTTGGTTGCTGATTCGCTTGTTAGAACATCACTCGCGGCTCCACTTTGTAATATCGCTTGTTGAAACAAACCTTCCGCAGCCGGCATCGTCAGCATTGCTCCAATACTCATGGCTCCCGCTGATTCTCCAAAGACGGTCACTCGGTCTGGGTCACCCCCAAATGCGGCGATATTTTCCTTTACCCATTGCAAGGCTGCGATTTGATCTAGAATACCGCAATTGCCAGAAAGCGCATATGTTTCACGATCGATAGCAGCCAAATGTAAAAAGCCAAGCACACCGAGCCGATAATTAAGGGTTACGACGACAACATCACCTGCCTCCACAAACGAGGTTCCATCATAAAGGCCACTTGAACCGGACCCATTTGCAAAGGCACCACCATGTATCCAAACCATAACCGGTCTGCCTTTACCTTCTGTAGTGGAGGACCAAATATTTAAATTCAAACAATCTTCACTTGCTTCGATATCAACTTGATCAATTAACCCCATAATGCCATTTTCCGGTTGAACTGCGACAGGTCCAAACGCTGTCGCATCATATATACCTTCCCATTTTTCACATGGTGCTGGTGGTTGGAATCTTCGTTTTCCAATCGGTGCTGCTGCATAGGGAATTCCCCTCCAAACAGAAATGCCCCCGATTTGTTCTCCTTTTACTTGCCCCTTACACGTATCAACGATGAGTTTTTTCATCTTTTGCTCCTCTCTTAGAAACCTTGGATTCACACAACTTCCATTATGTCCTCTACAATGAATGGAAAAGCACATGCAAATCATGTATATCATTTGTTTCTATAGCTTATCATATGTATATGTTCTCTTTCGAGTCCATTGTGGCTTATTCTGCATTTGCTTAGATAAGATGAATTCGCCACCATGAATAAGGGAACACAGCGGCTTCATATTCTTCACTGGTCTGTCTAGAGCGTTATCCGATTGACAGATACTTATGCTTGCAACTCTCCCCAGAGAATCTTCCCACTCGTTGTCGTTGGAAAACCTTCCCTCCTATTACGGAATTAAGACGATCTTCCCATTCGTTTTTCGTGATTGTAAGATGCGGTGTACCTCGGCAGCTTCTCGTAATGGATAGTGATCCCAAATCGTTACTTTTAATTCACCCGTACCTACAAGCGTCATAATTTCCTGCAAACTTGGCAAAAGCAGATTCGGTCGCTTCATAATTTGCGGTAAGAAAAATCCAGAAACAGTTTGATTCCTCCCCATTAATATGGATGGATTAAATTCCGCCATTTCTCCACTCGCAGCACCAAACACAATGAGCCGACCAAATTCAGCTAAACAGCGAACGGTCTTAGTAAACACTTCCCCACCAACCATTTCCAGTGCAATATCAACTCCTTGCCCATCTGTTAACTCCCTTACTTGCTCTTCCCAGTCCGCTTCTGAGTAATTTACAAGCTCGTCTGCTCCCATGGATTTCGCAAAAGCTAACTTCTCCGCACTACTTGCCGTGGCGATCACCTTGCTCGCTCCGAACTTTTTCGCTAATTGAACGGCCAGTGAACCTACCCCGCCTGCTGCGGCATGAACGAGTACGGTGTCACCTGCTTCAATACGTCCCATTGTTTTTAATGTATGATAAGCCGTTAATCCTTGTAAGGGAATGGCGACCGCCTGTTCAAATGTAATCTCGTCTGGCAGTGGTATGACATGACTCGCGGCAACTGCAACATAGTCCGCATACCCACTATGTTCAATTAATACCGCGACACGTGATCCAAGTTCGACATTTTCGACCTTGCTACCTTTTTTAGAAATAACACCAGCAACCTCTGCGCCAGGAATAAATGGTAATGGTGTTGGCACGACATAGATCCCTTCGCGCCTTGCTGTATCCGCGTAATTGACACCAATCGCTCGAACATCGATCAATACTTCATGATCGTCAATCATTGGAATTTCCGTTTCAATCATTTCCAGTACTTCTGGACTACCATACTCTTTAAACTGAATAGCTGCCATCATGCTCATCAATCCTCCATATATTTATTCTTTTAATGAATTTGGCTCTTAAAAACATCGTCATTGATCTTTATGTTCTTAGCATCGCTCCATTTGTCGTCAATAAAACAACCATTTTGTCGGCTTCCTTTTTAAATAATAAGTGGATTTTCATGATGTCTTCAACCTTTCGCCGTTTCACTTGCATGGTGGATTAAGTTGTTTACGAACAAATGGAACTGCGAGAATCTCGGATCTGTCGTTTGCCCTTGTTGATAGCGGTAATAAATTTGCTGGCAAATAACCGCAAGTTTGAAGTAGGCAAATGTCAGATAATAATGAATGTGTGAAAGATCCCGACCGCTCTTCTTCGCATAAGCTTCGATAAACTCCTCACGGGTAAAGAATCCATCCATTACCGTCACAGGTGGCTCTCCGAGTCCCGTTTTTAATAAGGCTGGATCATCTGCCTGAATCCAATAACTCATGGCCGCCCCAACATCAGCTAACGGATCACCAACTGTCGTCATCTCCCAATCAAATAATCCCGTCATTTGTGTGAAATCCTCATTAAACATCGCATTATTTAATTTATAATCATAATGGATGATTGTCGGCGCAGAAGAGGTGGGTATATTTGCTTCAAGCCACGTCGTTAATTCCTCAATACCAGGAACGTCATCTGTCTGTGAGCGTTCATACCGCTTGATCCATCCGCCAACTTGACGTTCCATAAAGCCATCTGGTTTTGTTATCGTAGCTAAGTCCGTTTTTGTATAATCAATTTGATGCAAGGCGACTAATTGATCGACCATTAACGCAGATATTTGTTGCCCCATCTCTTGTTGATAGGTGATCTCCTTCGGGAAGGAAGTATCTATGACGATTCCTTTTCTACGTTCCATAATGAAAAACGGACTGCCAATTATCGCTTCATCCGCTGCATACACATACGGGTTTGGAGCAACCGGATAATGTGGGTGTAGACTGGATAATATCTTGTATTCTCGCTCCATATCATGTGCCTTTGGTGCGACAGGTCCAAGTGGTGGCCGACGCAGAACCGCTTCCCAAGATCCGATTTTTAATAAATAGGTTAAATTCGAATGACCAGCACCAAACTGTTCAATTTTCAGCGGGCCGGCTGGTGCCGATTCAATCTGCTCAGTAATAAACTTTTGTACGGCTTCCACATTCAATTCCTCTCCTTGTCGAACATGGATCGTATCTTTCACTGAATCGCTCATCCCTTATTTCCCCTTTCTTACTCAGCGTAAATGTACGCGTAATTTCTCTTTAAAGGAGTCCATCACATTGATGGATACTTGCTTATTCACATCAAAATAAACAACCGTTGCTTGCCCTTTGGCAATGAGTCTTCTCGATTGCTTTGCAAATAACTGACTGCCAAGTGTAATGCTTTTCGTTCCGATGTGAATGACATCTGTCTCGACTTTCAATGTGTCTCCAAAATATCCTTGGCTTATGAAATCACAAGTAGTCGATGCAAGAATAAATACGTATTGTTCATTCTCCATATCAAACTCCAATTCTTGTAAAAAGGAAATTCGTGCCTCCTCCATATAAGTGAAGTAATTAGCATTGTTAATATGACCAAGTGCATCGGTTTCACTAACACGGACATTAATCTCCACCGCTATTCCCTCCTTAACCGGCAACTATATACCCATTATTCTGACTATTATTTAAAATTGCAATCGAAAGGGACCACAATCGAATGCATTAAGAACCAATCCCTGTTAAAATCATCTCCGAAAAGATAGTCACCAATTCTTCTTCTGAAACTTCCCCATCTGTTTTGAACCAATTATAACTCCAATTTGTTACACCTAAAATCCCAAACGCGATCATATCAGCACGCAAATCTGCTTTTAATTCTCCTTGTTGCATACCTGCTTTAATGACCGCTTCAATATTCAAGCGAAATTGATCGCGGTCCTGCTTAATACGTTGCATGTTTTTTGGTCCTAAATGCCGGACTTCTCTAGAAAAAACACGTGCACTTGGACCCTTATCAGCAATGTCGTTAATCAGTAATCGGATGATCGCGGTCAACTTGTCTTGTTGTGAATAGATGCGGTCATGCACGATCAATTCTTGCCTGGCAATTAAATTGGTAATATAGTCCTGATGGATATCCATCAACAACTGTTCCTTACTCGGGAAGTGATAATAAAAGGTTCCCTTTGTGACATGCAATTCGGTTACGATATCCTGAATCGACGTTTGGCTAAAGCCTTTCTTTCCGAATAATAAAATACTTGTTTCCGTTATCTTTTCCTTCATCTGCTTTCCACACCCATCTGTCTGTTTTGCGATATTATCTTATATGTCTCATTATACAGATGTTAAAAGGCGTGCGCCCCTCCGTCAACTGTAAGAATATCTCCACTTACATAATCAGATGCTTGGGATGCTAAAAATAGGGCGGCTCCTTTTAAATCGGAATCATTTCCTAATCGACGAAGTGGCGTTGCTTCCAGAATAATTTCCTTCCCATGCTCGATCACAACTTCTGACATTTTAGTAGGGAAGAATCCGGGTGCTAATGCGTTCACATTAATATTATGTTGCCCCCACTTCACAGCCAAATCTTTCGTAAAGGTCATAATGGCTCCTTTACTTGTATTGTAGCCAATCGTCTGCATGAATGGATGGGTTCCCCCAAACCCTGCAGTCGAAGCGATATTAATAATTTTCCCATGTTGTTGTTCAATCATCACTTTCCCCACTTCTTGGCTCATGATAAATGTTCCGGTCACATTGACATTCATGACCTTCTCCCACGCTTCTAATGGCATATCCTCAACGGGTTCTCCCCATGTTGCCCCACTATTATTGACTAAAATATCAATCGACCCAAAATGGGCCTTTGTTTCGGAAACGACCTTTTTTACATCGGCAAGATTCGTCACATCACACTCGAACGCGAGGGCATCCACACCTAATTCTTTTAATTCACGACTCATGTCCTCACACGCCGCGAGTTTGCGAGAACAAATGACAATATTTGCGCCTGCTTCAGCAAGCCCTTTCGCAATCTGTGCCCCAAGTCCACGAGCGCCTCCGGTTACAATCGCCGTCTTCTTTTCTAATTTAAATAAATCAAGTGCGTGCATCCATGATCAATCCCTTCTTTTATTCGTGCTTTCTTAATTCTAATCTTGCTAGTTGGCGACGATGTACTTCATCAGGACCGTCAGCCAATCGTAATGTTCGGGCATTTGCCCAATGGGAAGCAAGTGTGAAATCTCCGCTCACTCCTGCACCACCAAATGCTTGAATGGCCCGGTCAATCACGCGCAACGCCATACTCGGAGCGACAACTTTTATCATGGCAATTTCAGCTCGTGCTTCTTTATTACCAACCGTATCCATCATATACGCGGCTTTTAAGGTTAATAAACGAGCTTGCTCAATCTCAATTCTCGAATCGGCAATCCATTCTTGAATGACACCTTGCTCGCCTAACTTTCCACCAAATGTCTCCCTCTCTTGAACACGCTTACATAAGCCTTCAAGTGCACGCTCAGCAGCTCCGATAAGACGCATACAATGGTGAATCCGACCGGGTCCAAGTCTTCCTTGGGCAATGGCAAACCCTTTTCCTTCCCCCCACAAGATATTTTCTGCCGGAACGCGGACATGATCATAGATTATTTCGGCATGTCCATGTGGTGCATGATCATAACCAAAGACAGATAGTTTTCGGACCACCTTAACCCCAGGCGTATCCATCGGAACTAAAATCATCGATTGTTGTTCATGTTTAGCTGCATCAGGATCATTTTTTCCCATAAAGATCGAGATTTTACAGCGTGGATCACCTGCACCTGACGTCCACCACTTTCGCCCATTCACAATATAGTCATTGCCGTCTTTTTCAATACGGGACTCGATATTCGTTGCGTCGCTTGATGCGACATCAGGTTCCGTCATTGAAAAACAAGAACGAATCTCACCGGCAAGGAGAGGCTCAAGCCATTGTTTCTTTTGTGCTTCTGTTCCGTAGCGTGCGAGTACTTCCATATTCCCGGTATCCGGTGCACTGCAATTAAATACTTCGGGACCGATCATCGAACGTCCCATAATTTCACATAATGGAGCATATTCTAAATTCGTCAGTCCTGCACCGTCATCGGAATCCGGTAAAAATAAATTCCATAACCCCGCTGCTTGGGCCCGTTCTTTTAACGACTCGATAATCGGCGGAACAGCTGCCCACCGATCAGTCTGTGCATTGACTTGCTCTTCATAGACAGATTCATTCGGATAGATTTGTTCTTCCATAAATGCTGTTAGCTTTTCCTGTAAATCAAGCACCCTTTTAGGATGTGAAAAATTCATTGACTTCATCTCCTATATGTTCCGCCGCATACTAACCGTGCGGTATGTTTATTATAGCGTAATGTATACGAATTACAACCGCAACCCCCATACTTTTCCTTTATTAATGAAATTCATTCTTATGAGTTCTTTTTTTTATAACGTGACATACACTAGTCGAGTGTCATGTAAAAGATGTGACCATGCATAAAAAGGAGGGCTGTTCATGACGACAGGAATTCACCAAGTTGAAGCGGATTTGCCGATTCATCATGTTTGGCAGTTTGTCCGTGAATTGAATAATTGGGCGCCACTTATACCAGGATACCTGGAACATCAAATGATTTCGGAGCGACAGTCGACTTGGAAGTTCACTGGTGATGCCGGATTTATTAAGAAAACTGTCCATATGAGCTTGGACATTACAGAATGGAACAGACCAACCAAAATAACATTCGATTTAGTTGGCTTAAATGAGAAATTCGTAGGAAAAGGTTATTTTGAGGCAACATCATTATCCGAGCAAAAGACAAGGATAACTGGGTGTCTACGGATTACCGCAAAAGGAATGATGGGACCGATGATTAACTCTGTCCTTAAGGCGATCATTCCAAAAGTGACAAAGGAGTTGACGACTGCGGTGGCACTTGAAATGACGCAAGTTGAAAAAATGCCTACATAAGTGGGAAGGCTGCAACACACCCCGCTTTTCAAAAACCCCCTTTCAAGCTGAATGGTGCAGAGATGCCATTCAGCCTTTTATAATTGATTGCATTATCCCCCTCTTGCAGATAGTATTTAGGTTGGAATAGGTACGATAAGAGGGGGATTTTATGTGAGACCATGGGTATATGCATTGCTAGCCTTTTTAGGTGGGGTATCTTTTGGAATTCCATCGACATTCGTTAAGATCGCTTATCGAAATGGCTTTAATACGGCTGAAGTAGTTGGAGCACAGTATTTATTTGGTGCTTTATTATTTTGGGTGACCATGTTATTTATGAAAAAGGTGAAAACTCCCTTTTCCATGGTCATGAAATTAATCATCTCTGGAACACCGATGGCACTAACGGGCGTGTTTTATTATAATTCACTCAACTACTTAGATGCTTCGATCGCCATTATTATGCTGTTTCAATTTACCTGGATGGGCTTAATTGGCGAATGGGTGATTGATCGGATCCGCCCGACTAGAGAGAAAATCATTTCGGTTACCGTGCTGTTTATCGGTTCCTTATTCGCAGTCAACCTCTTCGGATCCTCCTTTGATTCACTGCCTATACAAGGGGTTCTCTTGGGATTACTTGGTGCGCTATTTTTCACCATCTTTATCTTTGTCAGTGGTCGAGTTGGGGTTTCCATTCATCCCATTCGCAAGAGTATGTTTATGACGACCGGTGCACTTATTATTATCTTTATTATTTATCCACCCGTGACGTTATTTACGGAAGCCATTGGGGATGGTCTGTGGATATGGGGGTCCATTCTTGGGATCTTCGGTGTCGTTCTACCGCCTATTTTATTTAGTATTTCGATGCCACGAGTTGGTAGTGGACTTGGTACCATTTTAAGTGCCTCTGAATTGCCGACTGCCGTATGCATGTCCATTATTGTATTAAATGAGCATGTATCATGGATCCAATGGATCGGGGTTGTTCTCGTTCTTCTTGGTGTTATTTTACCGACAGCAACGACACTATATAAGCAACAAAGACGTCGTTATCGAACCTAAAAAACCTGTTCAAGTATCGATACTTGAACAGGTTTTTATCATGGTGCTTTATTTAAGGATAAACAAGCTCTTCAAAAACATTTTACTCATATGCTTCCATTTCTTGCTCAATCTCCGTCATAATCTTAGCTGCTTTTTCCCATTCCCGATCAGACATAGCTTGTTGGTAATCATCAAATAAATCAGCGAGATCACGCAATGCTTCTTCGGACTCGATCATCGGATCCTCCAAGTCTTCTGGCTCATCAACTTCAGCTTCTTCTTGATCTTCATCTTTCTCTTCGTCCTTGTCTTTCTTATCTTTGTTATCTGGATCGATGAGCTGAAGCATCTTATCAAGTGCTTCATCAAATGTCGGCTCCATCACAATTTCCTCACCATAAGCTAACACAATTTGCTTCACTTCTGGTAGCGAGGTTTTATTCGATGATTTAATGTAGATCGGTTCTACATAAAACACCGTATCCTCGATCGGAATAGCCAATAAGTTCCCACGAATGATTTCTGATCCACCTTGCGACCATAAATTCAGTTGCTGGGAAATTGTACTGTCTTGGTTTATTCGGTTCTCAATTTGTTGCGGACCATACACATTCTTCTGTTTCGGAAAGCGGTGAAGGAACATTTCCCCATAATGATCACCATCATTACGAACCCCAATCCAGGCAATCATGTTTTGCCGTTTCTTTGGTGTATAAGGTTGCATGAGGATAAACTCTTCCTGATCACTCTCCGGCATTTTCATCGTAATATAATAAGGTTCCATTTCAATATCTTCATCAAGGTATTTTTCTGTTGGAAACTCCCAAAAATCTTCCCGATTATAGAATACTTCTAAATTGGACATATGATAGGTCCCATACATTTCCGCTTGGATGGAAAATAGATTTTCCGGATAACGGAAGTGCTCCTGAACATCTTCTGGGATTTCCTCCGTCAATAGACCTGGGAAAATATTGTCATACGTTTTTAATAATGGATCATCAGGGTCGACGACATAAAAGTCTACTTCGCCTGTATAAGCATCAACCACAACTTTAGCCGAGTTTCTAATATAGCTGTTTTGCTGATCATATGGCTCTGAATATGGATAGCGTTCCGATGATAAGTACGCATCGATTATCCAAGCGAGGCTCCCATCTTCTCGAATAAAGATATACGGATCCGTATCATATTGGAAGAACGGTGCAATTCGTTTCACCCGATCCATAATATTTCTCGTTTCTAAATATTGACTTTCCTTCGTAATTTGATCTGATACAAACATCCGGAAAGAACCTTCATTGATCGAGAACAACAAACGATTGATCCCTTTCATCGCAATCCCCGTATCCGCATCAAACCGGGTAGGTACGTTTTCCTCTCCAGATGGATAGTCAAACTCTTCCACTTTACTATTGGCAATCACGTTCGGGTAATCCCCTTCACCAAAGTAAATTTGCGGTCGTTCCACATCCATTATTCCTTCTGATGGGATATCTTTCATCATATACTCTGGTTGACCTTGTGACGTTATACGGTTCACATGGCTCATCGTGACTCCATATCCGTGCGTATAACGTAAATAGCGGTTCACCCATGTTTGCGCTTGGTCTGGCAGATCATCGGTACTTAATTCCCTAGCCCCAACGAACACCTGCTCATAATTACCATCAATCTCGTAACGATCAATATCAACATCTTTAAAATCATAATACGTTCGGAATGTCTGGACTTGGTTATATACTTCTAATAATGGTGTCACATCATTGATACGAATATTATCAATCGTCTGCTGATTACGCTCCACCATGTCAGCATCCAAGGATTCATTCCCAGGGTGTTCCATCTCTTCAATATCAGTCAGTTGATAAGCATCTCTGGTGAATTTTAAATTATGCTCCAAATAAGGACTTTCCTTCGTAAACTCATTTGGGGAAACAACAAAATTTTGGACCCCGATCGAGATCGCTTGCCCACCAACGAGCAAGACGAGGTAAAAGATAACCGGAGCGATTAATGCTTCTAACCGACTGCCCCGCGCTAACACAACAATCATCCAAATGAGGCTAATAACAGCCGCACCCGCAAGGACATAGGCTTTCGGAACATTCACTTTATCATCTGTATAGCTTAATCCATATACAACACTATCTTGAAATAGATTTACGCTATTCGTGAGTAAGGTTTCATACGGTGCTAGTAAATGAATACATGCTAAAAGCAATCCAATCACAGCAACCGTTACACCTAAATGAAGCTGGGCCGTTCGATTCACACGGTACATATTAAATACGGAATAAGCCACAATCTCAATGATAAAGATAAAGATGCTTAATCCAAGTAATAGGAAGACACCAAATTTTAAAAATGGTAAAACAAACATATAAAATGATATGTCTAAATCAAAAAATGGATCGGCCTGTCCAAAGCTCTCTTGGTGAACAAACTTTAACATCCGTTCCCATCCGAGGCCTTGTGTAATACTACTACCAATGATTCCAATAACGATCGCGAGGCCAATAATCATCATGAAGACTTTCTTTTTCTCTAATAAGATCTTTGGCAATTGGTTTCGTGCAAAATGATTCGTATATGACTTATGTATCCAATACAATGTAAAAAAGATACTAACGGCAAATAATAAGAAACCAATGGTCGCCAGTATGACTTTATTCCATAATACGGTCGTAAATATTTCCGAATAACCAAGCGATCCCATCCAAATGTACTCCGTGAAGAAATGGAATACAAACAAAATAAGACTAATCAAAATAAATATCGATAGTACAATATATCCAGTGATCCGTGAGACCTTTTTCAACTTCTCTACTTGTTCCCTTCCTAAGGGATTTCTATAATTCAAAATGACTTCCTCCCATACTTTAATCATGCTTCATGATTTCTCTCTATCTCGTGAAGTTGCTTGTTCGCGTTGCAACTAAACCGCTCCTCTTAGTGTACCATATGAGGCTCCTATCGTTCGCAAAGAAGTGCTTTCAGTATTGAATTTAAAAAGATCGGAAATAGCCTTCGACAGCTATCTCCGATCTTTATGACGAATCAGTCTTCTTCCACTTTTGATTGATTATCCAATGAACGCTGAATCCCTTTCATCGTATCAAACATCTTAAACATAATAATTAATAGTTCACAATAAACCCTTATCATAATCGGGCCCAAAATAATGGTTAAAAGTCCTGTAAATATAAGATCCCCGCCACCATAATAAGCAGTAAAACCTTGTACAATCATTAGCAAACCTATAACCACGGAAGCAATGCTACCGACCCAAAATAGAATTTTAAGAACTAGCGGTGCAATCATCACATCAAAATTTAGCAGTTTCTTCATTTTTTCACCACCTTACAATGATATGAATTATATAATAATTACACCAATATGACAACTCCCCCTATTTTTGGGCATTATGTTGGTTTTTTCCACTATAATCTCGCTTACTTTGTAGCCGTTGCATTACTCATATGAATGAATTTCATAATTGCCAACACCAGCAACA
>Ga0209487_1002286_pt1 | contig 15676 bp, 18 predicted proteins | sample Poulit2012_FD_187524 | JGI IMG/M metagenome (GOLD analysis project Ga0209487, IMG submission 187524) | Agricultural soil microbial communities from Georgia to study Nitrogen management - Poultry litter 2012 (SPAdes) (version 2) | ecosystem: Environmental > Terrestrial > Soil > Agricultural land... | reverse complement strand
CAACATCAATATCTGGCATTGTCATACGTTCGGGATTCAAAAAGCGCTCGAATAACAGATTATATTGAATCGGATCGACATTTGTGATCCCAAGAATGTAAGCAACAATAGAACCCGCAGCTGATCCTCTTCCAGGTCCAACGCGTATATTGTTTTTTTTGGCATACGCAATGAAATCAGACACAATTAAAAAGTAATCGCTGAAATTCATTGAACAGATAACATCTAATTCGTAATGTAAGCGTTCTTTTATCTCATCTGTGACGTGTTCATATTTTTTAACGACATTTTTCAAACAACACGCTTTTAAATAGTCATCCGCTGACATGTCATTTGGGGTCGGAAACGCTGGTAATAAACGTTGATTCAAATCAAATGTCACATGACATTTATCTTCGATTTCCGCTGTTATTTCAAGCGCTTCAGGCCATGTGTCGGAAAATAACTGCTCCATCTCTTCTTGTGAGCGTAAATGTTTATACTCAGGTACTGTTACCAGCTTATCAGATGGTGACCATTGACGATCTGCTTTAATATGTTGCAAACAATCATATGCTGCATGATCGTCTTGTTCAAGATATCTCACATCTTGAAGCGCGACGACAGAGATACCAATGGATTGCTGAAACGCCTTTAAAGTGTCTAAGCGATTCGCAGATGATACAAGGTCTGTTTCACCTACCCCTAAATAAAAATCACCCTCTGCAAATAATGAACGCCATTCTTGAATATACGCTGTTGCATCTTGGTATGCTTGATTTTCTAGCAAATCAGCTAATGGGCTCGTATGGATTGGCAAAATACCAATAATCTCCTTTAGTAAAGGTGCAATTGTTTGTTGTTCGATCTGAGGATTGTTTTGCTTTTGAATATATGTACTGATCCGCATTAAATATTCATAGCCTCTATTTGATTTTGCTAATAAAATACAAGGCACGTTGGCACCTTTTATAGAATCTATATATACAATCAATCCTAATATTGGTTTTATGCCATGTGATTGACACGCTCGGTAAAACGAAATAGCACCATATAAGACAGATTCATCTGTCAGTGCTAACGTGTCAAAATTTAACTTTTTTGCTTTTTTTACTAATTTATCAATTGTAATGGTGCTTTTATGTAATGAATAGCCACTTCTAACTTGCAAATGTGTAAATGACATATTTAACCCCGCCTTTACATGCTCTAACACATATTATACCCAACCATACAGACATGTACAAAAAAGCCTTATAAGCAATATTTAAACACATATCTTGTCCTCATCAATCATATAATGACGTAATCGGACTTAGTGTGAGGTGTGCATGCATCATGGAAGAACGTTTTTTTGCTGCTTTTATCCATTGTTATTTTATTGCTTTTGGTGTGATTATAGGTGGTGCCATTATCGGAAGTATTGGGTCGTTTGCTACGGGGGAAGCCCCACTCACTGCGATGACTCGGATTGCAAAAAGTTTACGTTTTTGGGCGATTGTTGCAGCCATTGGTGGGACGTTTGATGCCATTGCAAACTTTGAAAAAGGCATTGTCCAAGGGTCGACAATCGATCTGTTCAAACAAATATTGCTCATTATATCAGCAATGAGTGGTGTCAGGACAGCACAAATTATTATGATGTGGCTTACACAGGAGGATGTAACATAATGCATGTCACTCCGTATCACAAAAAAAAGCATTGGCAACGTTTTTTGTTTGGTGTGTTTATCGGTGGCATCATTGCCTATTGTATCCTCATTTTTATGTACGGTTCAATGTATGAAAAACTCGTAAAAGAATCCTATGATTTACAAGCCCAAGTCACTGAACTAGAGCAACAGAATGAGGCGCTCTTACAAGATAATAAAGATATCAATGAGAAAAATAAAGAACGTCTCACAGTCGATCAAATCGAAATTGAAATTTCAAATGCAGATGAATTCAAATTAGATCGCCTAAGTATTAGTCAACTGAATGAAATGGTCAAAAATGAAATCAAACATATTATTGGACAAGATATTGACGTCGTCTCAGACAGTGAACAGCTCCTGCAGTCAACCATCGAAAACAAACAGTTCTCAGTAGATGAACTAACATATTATTTTGAAATAGAAAAATTAACCATCTCGAGAACTGTTAAATTGGTCATGGTTGCGAAACTTTAGTGAGCGTGTTTATTTTGCTATAGATTGACAGCGTTGATTCAAATCATACATGAGTTCATCTGCCTCTTCCCATGTTGAGACAGTTGCACCAGATGCTAATGGATGACCACCACCATTATATTTTTGGGCAATATCATTAATAACCGGTCCTTTAGAGCGTAAACGGACGCGAATTAAATCTGGCCCTTCTTCGATAAAAAAAGCCCAGACTTTAATACCTTTAATATCACTTAGGACACTTATTAAACCACTAGATTCCGTAGCATCGACGGCAAACTTTTCCATTGTTTCTTGAGTCAGTTTAATTGTGCTTAAACCAGTGTCTGTCATTGTAAAATGTTCTAATATATATCCCCTTAGTCGAGCAATACGATGATTGATTTCATATAATTTATCATACAACAATGAACGGTCAAAATGATACCTTACAAGCTCCGAAGCGATTTTAAAAGTACGTTCAGTTGTACTCGGAAATAAAAAACGCCCTGTATCTCCAACGATACCAGCATAAATGAGTCGAGCAGAACCGTCTGTCATCACCCAGTCATCTGCACGTGCTTCTTGAAACAATTCATATATCATCTCACTTGTTGAACTTGCATCCGTATCCACCCAAACGATATCACCATAGGCATCATGATTCGGATGGTGGTCAATTTTAATCAGTTTGTCACCTAAATGATAACGTTGATCACAAATTCTATCTGTATTTGCTGTGTCACATACAATAACAAGTGCATGTTCATAACTGGTATCTTCAATGTTATCCATCTGTGCTAAGAAATGAAGTGATGGCTCTGACTCGCCAACTGCATAGATATTTTTTTTAGGAAAGGTTTCTTTTAATATCGTTTTCAGTCCAACCTGTGAACCATAAGCATCGGGATCTGGACGTACATGCCGATGAATAATAATCGTATCATAAGCTTCAATGGTTTGAATGATTTCTTGTTTTAGCATATGTTTATCTCCTCTTTTTCGTTTGGTTCATTGTCAATATATGTGGAAAATAGCCTAGAAATAAGATACAATGAATGATGTGAATCGAACATGAAAGCGAGCGATAATAAACATGATTATTTTCCCCATACTTATTATAATTTCTATCGTACTATACATTTATTATAAAGTTGCTATACTTCGCACGCGTGATTCTTTAACACAATTATATTTTAACGCAAAATCACGTATATGTCTTGGAAGTTTCGTTTTATTATTTGGTATTAATCAATATTTGTTTTATGAAACGAAGTTATCCTTAATCATCGGCCTCATTTTTCTCGTTTTGGGTATTTTACAGGCGAACCGTGGTGTCAAAGAAGCGCAACACTATCGTAAGGAATGGCGTCGTTTAAACCCATAAGATAAAAGTCCAATACTACTAGAGCTCAATTGTTTATTGAGCTCTTTTAATATTGTTGTGTAATTGTTGTGTAATTTTGCTTCTGTTTCTAATTTCTTCTGGACACAACTTAACAGAACAGAACCAAAAACGATCCCAGCTATTATACTCTAATAATGTTCAGTCAAAAAAACACGCAACTTTAGTTCTGTGTTTTTTGGGATATTCAATGCCTTATCGATCGATCAACTGACCCATTAACAGAGCCTTGCCGACACGTTTTTGTCCATGTAGTATTTCAACGTCGACTTTCGCATAAATGCGCCCTGCTTCGAGAACAGTTGGTTTGATCATCAGTTGACTATCAATTTGCACAGGCTTTAAGAAAAAAACAGTTAAATTTTCCAAAACCAAATTTCCTTTTTTCATATGCTGTAAAAGTCTCGAACTTGCTTCGGTAACAAGCGTTGTAAAAACACCGTTAGATAATGTACCAAGTTGATTTGTCATTTGTGGAATAACAGATGTTTCAAAAACGGTTTGGTCATCTTCTATAGCTGCTAAATTACTTGATACAATATCATCTATCGTATCGCCAACTTGTGGCTGACGTTGAATCTGCTGTAGGGCTCTTAATACATCTTGTCTGGAAACAAGACCTTGAAGTGTATTCGTTTCTCCAACGATAGGAACAACTTCAATACCTTCCCAAACCATCATGTGCGCCACATAAGCTAAGGATGTTTTCATTTGTACAGCCAAAGGGTTCTTCGTCATTATTTTTCCTATTAATGCACTGCGATCTTTCCCTATAATATCTTTAGTCGTTACGATTCCGCAGATACGTTTTTTTTCATCAATGACTGGATAGCGTGTGTGAGCCGATTGTTCATTTAAATCATACCAACGATCAACGGTATCTTTGGTATGTAAATAATATAGTTTATCAAAAGGTGTTAAAATATCTTCAACGAGCACAATTTCCTTTTTAATTAATTGATCATAAATCGCTCGGTTAATCATTTCCGCGACTGTAAATGTATCATAGCTCGTTGTCATAATTGGTAAGTTTTTTTCATCAGCTAAAAGTTTAATTTGCTCGTTCGTATCAAAACCACCTGTTATGAGGACGGCAGCCCCTTTTTGAATGGCGACCTCATGTGCTTCGATTCGGTTACCTACAATTAACAAAGAGTCGGCTTCAATATATTGTTTCATCGGTGCCAGTTCCATTGCGCCAATTAAAAATTTATTTAATGTCTTGTGTAAACCGTTTCTACCGCCTAATACTTGTCCATCAATTATATTGACAACTTCAGCAAATGTGAGACGATCAAAGTCTTCCTTTTTCTTCCGTTCAATACGAATCGTTCCAACCCGTTCAATGGTACTCACAAGCCCTTGATTTTCCGCTTCTTTAATCGCTCGATATGCTGTACCATCACTCACATTTAATTGTTTTGCCATTTGTCTGACAGATATTTTATGACCCACTTTTAATGACATGATATGTCGAATAATTTGCTCATGTTTTGTTGCCATTTTTATCACCGACTTTCAACTGTACTAGTCCCTTTTATACTGTTTATTATACAGTTGAATTGCTATAACCTCAATACAAAAAGGTTTTGTGCTGTCCCACTTCCTCCTGTTCCATTACTGGTGGACGTGTTAGTGTTAACACCGTTGCAAAGTTTGCCCCGGCTACAAGCCAACAAAATCCTAGCCATGTTCCCCAAAACAGTGTAGCTGACAGCGATGATAGCTCAATATGTGACAGTGCAATATACAATAAAAAACAAGCCATCAGTAGTCTGAGTATCGCAAAATGTTTCATGATGATCTCTCCCCTTTTATTCACTTTATATAATATATGCACCATAAAGATAAAAACCACATAAATTGCTTATCTATTTATTTCTAACCAAAACCAACATACCATTCCAAAATAGGTTGTCCATAATAATACGAGATTAACGCTGCAACAACGATATAGGGACCAAAAGGCACTTTTTGTTTACGATCCATAACTTTGAACATCAACATCAAAACACTGATGATAGCACCAATGACACATGCTAGGAAGAAGGTAAGTATGATATTTTTAGCGCCAAGTATAAAGCCTAAAACAGCGCATAATTTCATATCACCTGCTCCCATGCCACCGCGACTTATCAAAATCACAACTGCAATCATGAGATAACCTATCATTAAACCCGAGAGAGACGACCACCACGAGAATTGGGGATGAAATAGACCATAGATGATAAACAGGGGCATAAAGAAAAGTAGGATTCGATTTGGTATGACCAAATAGGTAACATCAGTTACGAAAATAATCATCAATAATGAAATTAGTAAAAGTGCACCAATTAATTCATACTGGAAGCCCAACATATAAAAACTAAAAGCAAAGAGGCTGCCCGTTAACAATTCGATGATGGGATATAATATAGCGATATGTTGATGACAATGACGGCATTTGCCATTTTGGATGATGTAGGAACAAAGTGGAATCAATTCATACCAGGAGAGTGTTTGGAGACATGTGGCGCAAGCAGAACGACCTGCCGTTAAGGGTTGTCTTACTGGCACTCGCAAACCAACAACATTGAAAAAGGAGCCAAGAAGCAGACCGTAAATGAAGAATAAACTTAAAATAAAGGATGACATCACATCACTCCTTATATAATATATTTAAATCCGTCAGGTAATCTGATGTTTTATTAAAACTCAACTTTCTCACCAATAAAGTAAGTTAAAACAGTTAATCGAGTTATGCTCAGAACACTTCTAATAATCTTCTTAACAACCTTGGTACATGAAATTTTGGCGTTTTATTAGGCAGAAGATGCTGCGAAGTAACTTTTAAACTTCATTAAAAATGTGCTATAGCCGCCGTCTGGGATCGCTCTGGGCGGATGCTTTCCGCGGGCAACGCTTCAGCTACCTCAGAAGAAAACCGCTTCTTCGGGGATCTTCAGCAGTTGCTTTTCCCGCTGGAGTCACCGCCCGCCGCTCACCCATACTGATGTGGTGTCGTTTCTTAATGTTATTATAATTTTACTATCTCAGCAGTTGTATCCTGCTCTAAACAACAGTTATGAACAAAAAAACACAGTCTGCTCCAACACTAGCGAAGGAAAAACATGAAGACTCCTGTGAGAGGAAGGCGAGGCCACTGAGAAATTATAGGTTATAAGTAAATCCAGTTGATTGGAACGTAAAACGACGACTCCAGTGGGAATAGCACGCGTCCGAAGACCCCACAGAGTGTTTTAAGGATGGAAGGCTAAAACCGCGACGTCCTGGCGCAACGCCTTCATGACCAACATCCTGGGGCTGTGATTACTCGCCCCATCGAAAACCGTTTGTTGGCCCGAGGCTGAGGCCGTGCCCACGGAAAGCGTCCGTCTGAAGTGGAAATCAACGGTTTTATACACCAAAATTTGGTGTGAAAGACTTTTTCAGCAGCCGCCCACGGAAAGCGAAATGTTTTTCCGCGCTCCACCCTTTTTTTTCAAGTTATGTCGCAGTTTACGTCGAATGTGATGTTAAAAACGAATGGAATTAATGAATTAATTCTAGATGTGTCCAAGTTGTACAGTGCCGTTTAACCGGAAAATGGCATGAAACACATATTTGACAATACTTAAATGTTTCTCACACAATCATCCGGCTAGGACAGTGATTTCATGCCCGTTTGCCCATGCGCACTTAGAGTGATTACAATCAAATCACTTGTCCGGACCTATGTTTCACATTTTAAAGCTCGAGTGTCTCGCCAACTTTCATTGCAATGCCCTTACCTGTCTGAACTTTGTTAGCAAAAGCTTCAGCATCCTGTTTAATAACTGGAAATGTATCATAATGCACAGGAACAACTATTTTTGATTGTATCCAGTCAGCCGCAATTAAGGCATCTTCTGGACCCATTGTAAAATTATCTCCAATTGGAACAAAAGCAAGATCAATATCGTTGAGTTCTCCGATCATTTTCAAATCGGAAAAGAGCGCCGTGTCTCCAACATGATAAATCGTTTTCTCACCAATCGTTAATAAGATGCCACCTGGCATACCTGTATATATGAAAGTACCATCTTCCTCTTCATACGAAGATCCATGGAATGCATGGGTAAATTTTACACGTCCGAAATCAAAATTATAAGCGCCACCAATATTCATTGGATGTGTATCGACACCTTTAGCTCCTAAATATACAGCCAATTCATTTAACGCAACGACTTGGGCGCCCGTTCGTTTGGCAATCGATAACGTATCACCGACATGATCATTGTGTCCATGTGTTAATAGAATGACATCTGGTTCAACCGTTTCTGGATCGAGATCACATAATTCATTCCCAGTAATAAATGGATCGATCAAAATGGTATGTGTTTCAGTTGTCACCTGAACGACAGAATGTCCATGATAAGAAATTTTCATGCATAACATCTCCTCTTAATATTGTAGTATTAGTATCCATTATACAGATTGACCAGAAAAATTAAAATATAGAGAAAAAGCCCGTTCAATTATTACTTTGTATATAATAGAACGGGCCTCTTGTTGTTTGATTATTTAATTGTATTTAGAACTTCTTCAACATCTTTAAATGGTAAGTTTTTATAGGACTCCCCAACACCTTGAGACGTAATATAACCGTCGACAATATTTAAGCCTTTAAGCAATGCTGGGTCTGCTAAGCAGGCTTGTTTATACCCTTTGTTGGCAATTTGCAATGTATAAGGTATCGTTGCATTCGTTAAGCCAATTGTTGCTGTACGTGGCACATTACCAGGTATATTGGATACAGCGTAATGCAGTACATCATGTTTAACATATACTGGATCGTCATGTGTTGTAACACGATCTCCAGTTTCAAAAATGCCACCTTGGTCAATCGCAACGTCAACAATGACTGAGCCTGGCTCCATTCCTTTTACCATTTCTTCTGTGACAAGTTTAGGTGCTCTGGAACCTGGAATCAGAACGGCGCCGACAACTAAATCAGAATCCGCAAGTTCCTTTTCAATGTTTAACGGATTAGAAATAATCGTATTAATTGATGAACTAAACATTTCATCCAACTGTTTCAATCGAACAGGATTTAAGTCAAGAATGGATACCGTTGCTCCTAAACCAACAGCCATTTTAGCAGCATTAGCACCAACAACACCACCACCAATAACTGTGACCTTCCCACGCTTAACTCCTGGTATACCCGCCAATAAAACACCTTTACCGCCTTTGGACTTTTCTAAATATTCCGCTCCAATTTGCGTTGCCATGTACCCCGCTACCTCACTCATTGGTGTGAGTAATGGTAAGGCGTTATTCTCCAATTGTACTGTTTCATAGGCAATCGCAACAACTTTTTTATCGATTAATTCCTTCGTCAATTCCGATTCATTTGCTAAGTGAAAATAAGCAAAAACAACCATACCTTCATAAAAATAACCATATTCTTCTGGAAGCGGTTCTTTAACTTTCATAATCAATTCTTTATCCCAAGTTTCTTTGGCAGTACTTGAAATAGTGGCACCGGCTGCTGCATAATCAGCATCAGTAAAACCAGAACCCAATCCAGCACCTGTTTCAATAAATACGTCGTGGCCAGCATTTGCTAATAATGATACACCAGATGGTGACATGGCCACCCTATTTTCATTACTTTTAATTTCTTTTGGTACCCCTATTTTCATTTTTACGTCATCCCCTGATCAATTGTTGCTTAATTTTAATAATAGTCTTTCATAACTATAACAAAAATAGCTAAAAAAGAGAAATAAGGAAAGAAAAAAAGTAAGGTGTTTTTTATTTATCTCGATTATTGAACGTATAAATATCCTTATTATGATCTAATTTATCTTCTAAAACGCCATCTTGATATTTCTCGTTCTGTTGGTTTTGGATGACTTCTGACTTTTTATCTAATTTTTTTAAGGGTCTCTCATTGAATTTATTGTCTTTTCCCAAGTCATTCACCTCCATTACTATAGTATAGGCAGTTGTCGTATGGGCATGTATAATAATTTAATGATTCAAATTCCAGACATATATAAGCTTTGAGGAGATTAACTCATATTAAGATGATTGCGAGTTTAAAAACTGGGTATATAATAAGTATAAGGAGGGATGTTTTATGCATCTTGAATATAAAAATCTCATTGTTGCTGTAGATGGTTCTGAAGCATCAGAAAAAGCTTTTATAAAAGCTGTAAACATTGCTAAAAGAAATGACGCTAAAATTATTCTTACACATGTTATTGATTCTCGAACATTTGCAACAGCCGAGGTGTATGATCGAACATTGGCCGAACAGGCAAATGTATATGGAACAGATTTACTTGATAAATTTGAAGAAAAAGCGCATGCTGTTGACTTTAAAAATCTTGTTAAATGTTTAGAGTATGGTTCCCCCAAAGTAAAAATTGCGAAAGAAATTGCGAAAGAATATGAGGCAGATTTAATTATTTGTGGAGCGACTGGGCTCAATGCTATGGAACGTTTCCTTATTGGGAGTGTGTCCGGTAGTATTACAAGAAATGCTGAATGTGATGTCCTTGTGGTGAGATAGTCATATCACCTACTTGTAAACGGATGCATTTCTCATTCATTAAATATCACATTATATCCAAAAAAATAATCGTTGCACATCAAAAAACGTTTGTGCAACGATTATGTTTGTTTTAAATATGTGTCACAGACACTGTATCACGCGCAATGACAACTTCTTCATCTGTTGGAATAACGAGCACCTTAACAGGCGAATGAGAATAGTTAATAAATCCTTCTTTCCCACGTATATTATTTAATACTGGGTCCCAATACACACCCATAAATTCAAGCCCTGTTAAAACTTTCTCACGTACTGTAATACTGTTTTCCCCAACGCCTGCAGTGAAGATAATTGCATCTACGCCTGACATACGAGCAGCATATGAACCTAAATATTGGTGAATACGTGCTGCAAAGACCTCTAAGGCCAATGTGGCTCGTGGATTTGTCGCAACTTGTTCTTCAATATCCCGTAAATCACTGGAAAATCCTGATAGACCTAACATACCACTTTTTTGGTTCAATACATTAAGCACTTCAAAAGCGTTCTTTCCTGTTTTCTGCATGATATAAGGGATCAAGGCAGGATCAATGTCACCTGAACGTGTCCCCATCGTAATTCCAGCAAGTGGTGTAAAACCCATCGACGTATCAATCGATTTACCCCCTTGAACTGCAGCAATACTCGCGCCATTACCTAAATGACAAGATATTAGGCGCAACTGTTCAATTGGCACACCTAGCATTTCAGCTGCTCTTTGTGATACGTATTGATGTGATGTTCCGTGAAACCCATATTTCCGAATGCCATATTTTTCGTAATAATCATAAGGCAAACTATATAAATATGACTTATCAGGCATTGTTTGGTGAAATGCAGTATCAAAAACCGCAGCCATCGGTACATTTGGTAAAATCTCTTTAAATGCACGAATACCAGTTAAGTTTGCTGGATTATGGAGCGGTGCTAACTCCGTTAAGTCCTCAATAGTATGAATGACTTGATCGGTAATTTTAACACTTTCGCTAAACTCCTCACCACCATGAACGACGCGATGTCCAACGGCATTAATTTCATCGAGTGACTGAATGCCGCCTGTTTCCGTTAACTTTTCTAATAATTGTGAAACGGCTTCTTCATGATTGGCGATGTCCATAACATCCTCACTTTTTGTGTCGCCAACCTCAATGGTAATAATCGAGTTCTCCAAACCAATCCGTTCGATCATGCCCTGAGCAATAACGGTTTCCTCTGGCATTAAAAACAATTTAAATTTCAAGGATGAACTGCCTGCATTAATCGCTAAAACTTTATTCATTGCCCTCTTCTCCCTTTTGTGTATTCATGTTTGCCTGATATGCTGCAAACCACTCATTTATCTTACCTAATATGTCTTCCATTGCCGCTGTGTTTTTTAAAGAAGGTAAATCTACAAGCAATGGTTGTTGTGGTGCTGACGTATGTGTGGTTTGTTTTTGTAAAATAAGTATGCTTTTTATATTTTTCTTAGAGGCAAAAGAACTTTCTGGTAATCTTAAGACACCGATAATATGGGCATTCTTTTGTAAATACGTATGCAGTTTATCAGATTGATCGCTATCGAATATAAACTCTGGAATTAAAAATAATGCATAGCCACCAGGTTTCAAATATGTCAGGCTTTGCTCAATAAAGAGATGATGGGCATACGAGTGACCCTCGTCTGCCGCGAGTTCAAAGTTCTGTGACCAGTCGTCATCAGGATAATAGCCAACAGGTAAATCAGAAATGACCAAATCAACAGGGTCCAATAGAAAAGGCCGTAAGCTATCTTGATGGAAAAAGTCAATATTCACTTTTTGTAAGTTGGCATTTGTTACACCTAACTGTACCAACGTGGGGTCTATTTCACTTGCATATATATCTTTCGTTTGATGCAATTGCCCCACGACACCAGTCAATAAATTCGCTGTTCCACATGCGGGATCAAAAATGCGTAAATGCTCATCTTTCTCCGTTAACTTTTGTGTCAAGTATCCCATGAGCAACGAGACTGTTTCTGGTGTCAAATAATGCTGTGCCTGTGTCGACTTTTGCATCCCTTTTAAAATTAATAATTGGATTGTTTTTCTTAAATCTTGTGGTGAATAGTCATCTAGATCAATTGATTTAATTGCCGTGATTAATTTACGGGACAATATATCATCTAGATCTTCTTTTGTCGTACCTTGAAATAGGGTATCCATTGTTAATGTCAAACTATCTAAATAGGGCTGGTCCAGATGTTCCTGGACCAATAACGTTGCCTTATCCAAGTTTTCAAATAAAATCTCAACATGATTTTCTTCCATATATCTCACCTACTTTTCCTTACCCATACTGGTTCAATTATACCAAATCATCACCTGGCATGTACACGCAAAAGCGGTACCGACTAAAATTTACGGTGAAATCTTGACATAAACTTGACAAGTGAATGATATTACTCATCTTTCTCACCAATAAAGTAAATTAAAACAGTTAACCAAATGATGCCTAATAATCTCATTGACAATCTCAGTCAATAAAACACTAGCGTTTTATTAGACAGATAAGGTAAACTGCGAATTAGTGTCTAGTTGTTTTCCGCTGCGGACCGTTGCTTTCCGTGGGCACGACGATCCGCTTCTGTAGCGCCTCTGCCGAGTCGTTACAGTGATCTTTCGACGCACAAAAGGTTCTCGGTGGGACGAGTAATCGCAAACGGTCTTCGATGGGACGAGTAATCACAGTCCCAGTCCCAGGACGTGGCGTATTTAGTCTGTGGTCCTCTTCCGCTATTCCCACAGGAGTCAACGGTCCTCTGCTCAAAACAACAGACATAATAGTTATGCTGTATGATTGTGCAAACGTCACGTTAGCGGAGGAAAAACATGAGGACTCCTGTGGGAAGAAGGCGAGGCCACTGAAAAACTATAGGTTATAAGCAAGTCCAGTTGATTAGAACGCAAGGCGGCGACTCCAGTGGGAAAAGCAACAGCCGAAAATCCCGCAGGAAGCGGGTTTACTTCCGAGGAAGTTGAGGCGTTGCCCACGGAAAGCGACCGCCTGAAGTGGAAATCAACGGTTTTATCCGCCAAAATTTGGTGTAAGAGACTTTTTCAGCAGCCGCCCACGGAAAGCGAAATGTTTTTCCGGAGCGAGTAAACGCTCTACCCTTTTTCTTAAGTTATGTCGCAGTTTCGTCAAATGCGGTGTTATTTAAAAACCAACGCAATTAATGAATTGATTCTAGATTTGTCAAGGTGGTAATCGGAAGCCGACTTGAACAATTAATTTCTATCCTAACTTATTTTACCAACAGTTTTACATAAACTTTACTATGCGAAAGTCCAGGATATTATATGTCATATATTCATGAGATAAACAAATAGGATAATTATGAAACTCATTCGCTGCCTGTAAGAAGGACGCCATAATAAAAGCAAATGGACTTAATCCATTTGCTTTTTTCCGGTTCCATTTTATTATTGACAATTTTTCGCTGCTTGTAAAGCCGCTTCATAATCAGGATGGTTCGTGACCTCACTCACGTATTCAACATGCTGAACGACATTATTTGCATCTACCACAAAGATTGAACGTGCTAATAATCGTAATTCTTTTATAAGAACACCATATTTCTCTGCAAAGTCAGCATCACGATGATCTGATAAAAGGGAGATATTTTTAACACCATTTGCTGCACACCAGCGTGTTTGGGCAAATGGTAAATCCATGCTAATCGTTAAAACATGCGTATTACCAATCTGATCTGCTTCTTCGTTAAAACGTTTTGTTTGCTCAGAACAAACCCCTGTATCAACAGAAGGAACCACACTGATCAATTTCACTTTACCTTCGAAATCATCCAAGGAAACCTCTTCTAAATCATTTGATAAAACCGTAAAATTAGGTGCTTGATCGCCCACTTTTACCTCTGTACCTAAAAGTGTTACTGGATCTTGATTAAATGTTACTTGCTTCATATCATTACGCCTCCTATTATTGTTGGTATTTATCTCATATATCATTATGAATAAGTTACCAATACAAGTCCAACAATAAAGGTTCGTCATCTATACTTTATAATTCAGAATCAGTTGCATTATCTTTTAATGTTTTATACATTTATTTCGATTTCATTTGTTTTGTTAGATCTTGGAGCATTGTTTGAATGGTTTCAATGGCTTTTGGGGTTTGTGAGCTATTTTTCCCCGCCCCCTGTGACTGTTCATTTAAATGGATCATTTGAACATCTTGTTTACGAATAATCAAAAATGCGATAGGCGATACGGAAACACCACCACCACTGCCCCCACCAAATGGCAATTTTGACTCGTGTGACTCTCCACTAGATGAATTATTATGAAAATCACTACCACCAGCCGCATAACCGAAACCAACTTTTGAAACTGGAATAATAATCGTTCCATCTGGTGACTCAACGGGGTCACCAATGATTGTATTAATTTCAATCATATCTTTAAGATTTTCCATTGCTGTCGACATCAATTCTTGAATTGGATGTTCATCCATCTAAAAAACCTCCTTCGTAAAATAACTAAATATTATGCATTAAAAATGCTAATGATAGCTTGTCCCACTCTAATCGATCCGATACAAACGAAATCCGTTTCCAAGTGAAATGAATTAAAGTGTGGCATTATATGAAGTGATGGTTGTGTGCAGCTTTTACTACAATGTTCAATCAAAGAAATAAATGTCCCTTTTACAGTCCAAATACCACCAACAAGTACAGCTGTCGAACTTGCTTCCCCTGCACCTATACGTGTTTGCCAATCTAAGGTTTGAATATGAGATTTACTTAAGATACGTATCCATTTTCGCGAAAACTTTGGTAAGTTTTTTATAATATGCCCCACATCAATTTGAGGCGTATGTTTTGAATATTTCTCATTGACTTTATCAAAATGATGTACATATGTTTTCCGAACGAAACACATGCGATATATGCTTACATTCCAAACAAGCTCAATACACTGATGTGTTATTTGAACTTTTAAAGTCATCCTAATAGGCGACAATATGACAAGCATAATACATAGAATAAGGACTGCGACAACAATCCAAACCATATTTCCAACCCCTATGTTACAAAAGATTTATCCTTATTTTGTTACAAGGTGCATGAAATTAATCAATCATCTCCAAACAATTGGGAAAAATACTTTTTAAATGATAATATGAATATAAAATAAGTTATGAAGGCAGGGATGGATATGCCAAGTCGCAAAAACATTCACTTTTATTATCATCACGATGATCAGTTAGCTGATTCATTAAAACCGATATATGACTTAGCTGAAAAGAATCATTTTAAAGTTGTTAATGAACCTAAAGATGCCAATATTATTTTAAGTATTGGTGGAGACGGTGCTTTCCTACAAGCTGTTAGAAAAACTGGTTTCCGCCAAGATTGCTTATATGCTGGGTTAACCCGTTTTGATGAATCAGGATTATATTGTGATTTTGAACTTGAAAATTTTGATCAAATGCTACAAACAATGATTAATCAAGAAATTGAGGTGCGGCGCTTTCCGGTTATTGAAGCACAGGTAAATGGGGAAAAACCATTTTATTGTTTAAATGAAGTCAGTCTGAGAT
>Ga0209487_1002284_pt1 | contig 15687 bp, 14 predicted proteins | sample Poulit2012_FD_187524 | JGI IMG/M metagenome (GOLD analysis project Ga0209487, IMG submission 187524) | Agricultural soil microbial communities from Georgia to study Nitrogen management - Poultry litter 2012 (SPAdes) (version 2) | ecosystem: Environmental > Terrestrial > Soil > Agricultural land... | reverse complement strand
CGCCGGCGGCGGGTCGGGAGCCTGCACGGCCGGCGGGTCGGGAGCCTGCACGGCCGGCGGTTCGGGCGCCGGAGCGGCCGGCGGGTCGGGCCGCACCGCCTGCGCCGGCGGCGGAACGACGACCTCCGGAACGCTCGGTGCCCGCGGGGCCGGCGGGGCGAGCGGCGGCGCCTTCGGGGCGGGTGAGGCGGCCGGCGCCTGCGGGGGCACCACGGCATCGGGCGGCGGGACCTGCTGCACCACCGGGGCGGGTTGTTCGATCGTCTGCGCCGGCGGCGGGGCCGGGGCGGCGGGGGTGTCGTCGCCGAAGTTGGGCAACAGCCGCGCGGCCGGGCGGATGTCCAAAGCCAGTGAGATCACCAGAGCCACCGTGCCGATGACCAGGATCACCGCCATCGAGCTTCCGACCAGCAGCGGCGTGCGGCGCCGTCGCAGCGCCCCCGCGGGACGCGTCGAGGAGTCAGGGTCCTCGCCGTGGTCCGCGCCGGACGATTCGGCGCTGTAGGCCCGGCCGTCATCGGCGACCCCGCCGGCGACCCCGTCGGCGAATCGACGCGCCAACTCCTCCGGTGCCACCCCATCGGTGCCCGGGTCGCGCGAGTAGGCCAACGCCTGGGTGGACATGGTGAACAGCGGCGCATGCGCCGCGGCGACCGCCGCGCCCTGCGCCAGGGCCAACGCCGGCTCTTCGGGAAGGTTCACCGGCAACGCCGTCAAGGCCTCCGCCGCATCACGCAGCGTCCGCACGTCGGCGCCGGCTCCCACCAGATACAGCCCGCCCGGGCGGGTCTCGAGCATCGTCAGTTCGGTCAGCGCCTCGGACAGCACCGCGGTGCGATCCGCACCGGACTCGGTCAAAGCACGCCGATGCACCGCGCCGATCGCCCCGGTCGCCGAGTCCACCACCGCCACCGTCAGCGTCTGGGGCTCCAGGTACAGCAGCGCGGTGTGCGGATAGCCCAACGCCTTGCCGACGGTCTGGGTCAACGCCGCCGCGGCCAGAAACCCCGACACCACCATCACGGTGCCGAGTTCGTGGTCGGCCAACGCGTCGCTGAGCGCCGCGGTGTCGCCCTGATCGACGCAGGTCACCCCGATCGAGGACAACCGGTAGCCGCCGTCGTGCGCCTGCTGGCGGGCCGCGAGCACCGCCGCCACCACCTCGTCGGCGGCGCGGGCGTCGGCGGGCACCGCCAGCATGTCCTCATCAATCGTCACGCCGGCGGCCCGGTCGCCGTCGGCGAGCGACGTGTAGATCGCCGACGGGGTCATCGAGACCCCCAAGACGACGTCCACAGCTCCTCCCCACCGCGACGGCGGCACCGTGGCCGCCGATCGCCTCACTCCTCGGTGGTGTCGTCGGCATCACCCGCAATCAGCATACATGCACACGTGCGAATGTTTATCCCGGGATCGACGGCTGAGGACTCAGATCCACACCCCTTTGCCGACCGCGACCACACCTCCGGCACTGATCGCGAACCGGTCCCGGTCCTTCTCCAGATCGACGCCGACCATCTCCCCCGGCCCGACCACCACGTTTTTGTCCAGCACGGCATGGCGCACCACCGCGCCGCGGCCCACCCGGGCGCCGGGCATGATCACCGATCCCTCCACGATCGCGCCGTCCCCGATCACCACGTTCGACGACAGCACCGAGTTGCGCACCGACGCCGCCGAGATGATGCTGCCGGCGCCGACCACCGATTCCTGGGCGGATCCGCCGTTGACGAACTTGGCCGGCGCGAGGTTCTCGGTGGCCCCGCGGATCGGCCAGCGCTGGTTGTACAGGTTGAACACCGGATGCACCGACACCAGGTCCATGTGGGCGTCGTAGAAGGCGTCGAGGGTGCCGACGTCGCGCCAGTAGCCGCGATCGCGGTCGGTGGCCCCGGGCACCTCGTTGTCGGAGAAGTCGTAGACCGCGGCCATCCCGTCGGCCACCAACCGGGGGATGATGTCGCCGCCCATGTCGTGGTCGGAGTGGTCGTCGTCGGCGTCGGCGCAGATCGCGTCGACGAGCACCTTGGTGGTGAAGATGTAGTTGCCCATCGAGACGTAGCTGACCTCGGGGTCGTCGGGGGTGCCCGGCGGATCGGCGGGCTTCTCGATGAACTGGCGGATGCGGCCGGACTCGTCGGCGTCGATGCACCCGAACGCCGAGGCCTCCGCGCGCGGCACCCGGATGCCGGCGACGGTGGCCCCCGCGCCGCTGTCGACGTGGAAGCGCACCATCTGCGCGGGATTCATCCGGTAGACGTGGTCGGCGCCGAAAACGACGATGTAGTCGGGGTCCTCGTCGAAGATCAGGTTCAGCGACTGGTAGATCGCGTCGGCCGAGCCGGTGTACCAGCGCGGCCCCAGCCGCTGCTGGGCCGGCACCGGGGTGATGTACTCCCCGGCCAGGCCGCTCAACCGCCAGTTCTGCGAGATGTGGCGGTCCAGCGAGTGCGACTTGTACTGGGTGAGCACGCAGATCCGCAGCAGCCGCGCATTCACCAGATTGGACAGCACGAAGTCGATCAACCGGTAGGCGCCGCCGAACGGCACCGCCGGCTTCGCCCGGTCTGCAGTGAGTGGATACAGCCGCTTGCCCTCCCCGCCGGCCAGCACGATGCCGAGCACATGTGGCGCTTCCCTCATGGCTTTAAACCTATCGGCCCCCGGGCGCGGCTGCCAGCGATGCGGCTGTTGCCCCGCGGCCGGCGCGCCACCGAGCCCGGCGACCACTACCGTTTGCGGTATGCGGGTGGCAATGATGACGCGGGAGTATCCGCCGGAGGTGTACGGCGGCGCCGGGGTGCACGTCACCGAACTCGTCGCCCAGCTGCGTCATCTCTGCGAGGTCGATGTGCACTGCATGGGCGCGCCCCGCCCGGACGCGTTCGTCCACGGGCCCGACCCGGCGTTGCGGGGCGCGAACCCGGCGTTGGCCACGCTCTCCGCGGATCTGGCGATGGCCGACGCCGCGTCGTCGGCCGCGGTGGCGCACTCCCACACCTGGTACACCGGGCTGGCGGGGCACCTGGCCGCGCTGCTCTACGACATCCCGCACGTGCTCACCGCGCACTCGCTGGAACCGTTGCGACCGTGGAAGGCCGAGCAACTCGGCGGCGGCTACCACGTGTCGTCGTGGGTGGAGCGGACCGCCGCCCAGCACGCCGACGCGATCATCGCGGTGAGCGCGAGCATGCGCGACGACGTCCTGCGGGTCTACCCGTCGCTGGATCCGGCCACCGTCCACGTGGTGCACAACGGGATCGACGCCGACACCTGGGCGCCGGTGCGCTTCGACGACGGGCAACCGCGTGCGCCGCTACTGGCCGAACTGGGGGTGGATCCGGCGCGCCCGATCGTGGCGTTCGTCGGCCGGATCACCCGCCAGAAGGGCGTCACCGAGTTGCTGGCCGCCGCCCACCGGTTCGCCCCGCAGGTTCAGCTGGTCCTCGCGGCCGGCGCCCCCGACACCCCGGAGATCGCCGCGGAGGTCTCGGTGGCCGTCGACGAGCTGACCACCGAACGCGACGGGGTGTTCTGGCTACCGGAGATGCTGTCGACCGACCGGGTTCGCCAAATCCTGTCGGCGGCAACCGTGTTCGTCTGCCCGTCGGTGTATGAGCCGCTGGGCATCGTCAACCTCGAAGCGATGGCGTGCGAGACCGCGGTGGTCGCCTCCGACGTGGGGGGCATCCCCGAGGTGGTCGCCGACGGCGTCACCGGCACGTTGGTGCACTACGGCCCCGACGTCCCCGGTTATGCCGCACGGCTGGCCGATGCCGTCAACGCGCTGGTCGCCGATCCGGCCACCGCGCGCGAGTTCGGCCGCGCGGGCCGGCAGCGCTGCATCGAACGGTTCTCGTGGGCGCGCAGCGCCGCGGAGACCTTCCAGATTTACCGCACACTGTGCGGATAGCCGACGACGGGTGGAGGATCAGCCGGTGACGTTTTTGAGTTCGTCACCCAGGGCGGCCGCTTCGTCGGGGGTCAACTCGACGACGAGGCGACCGCCGCCCTCCAGCGGTACCCGCATCACGATGCCGCGCCCCTCCTTGGTCGCTTCCAGTGGACCGTCGCCGGTCCGGGGCTTCATAGCCGCCATCGAGTGCTCCCTCCAAGCTATGCCGGTTGATCCGCCGGACGCGGCCCCCACGGCCAACACGTCCGGCGGTCACGCGCCACTTTGTCCCTCCATTGTTCCCTATCGGGGTCGACGGGTGTTCAGGACCCGGCTCTAATGTGATCGGCATCGCTGCGGCGGCACCCAGCAGTCACGCAGATGGTCATCGACCATTCCGGTCGCCTGCATCAGCGCGTAGGCGGTGGTGGGCCCGACGAAACGGAACCCGCGGCGGCGCAGTTCGGTGGCCATGGCGGTCGATTCCGCGGTGCGCGCCGGGATCTCGGCGTGGGTCACCGGACGCCGGCGGCCGGGCGGCGGGGCGAACGACCACAGCAGCTCGGCCAGCTGCGCCGGCGAGTCGAGCGCGGCGACCAGGCGGGCGTTGTGGATGGTCGCGGCGATCTTGGCGCGGTTGCGCACGATGCCCGGATCGGCCAGCAGACGCTGCACGTCGGCGGCGGTGAACCCGGCGACCGACGCGACCCGGAAGCCGTCGAAGGCCCGGCGGAAGTTCTCCCGTTTCCGCAGGATCGTCAGCCACGACAGCCCACTTTGGAAGGCCTCCAGGCTCATCCGTTCAAACAGCGCGGTTCCGTCGCGCACCGGGCGGCCCCACTCCCGGTCGTGATAGTCGCGGTAGAGCTCAGCGCCGACCCCGCGCAGCCCGCTGGCCCAGTCGCACCGGATCAGGCCGTCGTCGGCCGGGCGGTGCGCCGCCGGCGGCGCGGTCACGACGGGGCCGGGCTGTCGCTACCGTCCTGCTCGGCGGGCGCAGCGGCCCCGGCTCCCCCGGCGTTCTCGGTCTGCCGGGCCTGCACGGCCGGGTCGTCGGCCTGCCCGGCCTGCACGGCGGCGAGTTGACCGCGCAGCAGGTCGAGTTCTTGGCCGAGCCGGTCGAGCACCCAGTCGACCTCGCTGGTTTTGTAGCCGCGCAGCACCTGGGTGAACTTGACCGCATCGACGTCGGCGCCGGTCACCCCGGAGGCGGGCAGCACGGTGGCGGTGGTTCCCGCCGGCAACGGCGGAAGGGGTTCGCTGCGGCCGAACAGCAGGCTGACCAGACCGAACAGCACGGCCGCCAGCAACACCAGCACCAGCGTGTAGAGCAGCACCAACGTCACGCCCTCGATAGTGCCCTATCGGCGCGGCGGGGCCGCAGAACGGGTCCTCAGCGCGGGCGCAGTGTGTTCATCGGGGGCCGGTCGTCCAACGACACCGGCGTCGGGCGGGCCAGATACCCGTGCTGGTTGGCGAGAAACTGGGTGAGTTCCCGCCCGGAGTCGGCGATCCCGCAGCGCGACAGCAACGTGGCGATGACCTGGCGGCTCATCGCGCCCAGGTCGGCCAGTGCCCGGTTGCGGTGGGCCCGCACGCCGAGATTGACCTGGGCGATCGCCTCCAGGCCGAGCCGGTCGTAGGTGTCGACCAGCAGCCCGATCTCCACCCCGTAGCCGGGGGCGAACGGCACCGAGGTCAACAGCTCCCGGCTGCCGGCGTATTCGCCGCCCAGCGGTTGCAGAACGCAGCTCAGCTCCGGGCGCAGCGCGGCCAGCAGCGGACGCGCCACCAGCTCGGTGACCCGGCCCCCGCCGTTGGCGTCCTCACCGCCGGCGACCTTCAACGGCCGGCGGTAGAAACTTTTCACCAGGTGGATGCCGTCGTCGAGCAGCAGCGGCGCCACCAGCCGGGGCACGAACATCGGGTCGGGGTCGATCAGATCGGAGTCGACGAACACGACGATGTCGCCCCCGGTGGCCGCCAGCGAGCGCCACAGCGCCTCGCCCTTGCCGGGCCGTGGCGCCATCTCCGGCAGTGCCTGCTCACGGGTGACCACCCGGGCCCCGGCGGCGATCGCGCGGATCTCGGTGTCGTCGGTGGATCCGGAGTCCAGCACGATCAGCTCGTCGACCAGCCCACCGACCACCGGGGTGATGCTGTCGATGACCGACTCGATGGTGGCTTCCTCGTTGAGCGCGGGCAGCACCACCGAGATCGTGCGCCCCGCCTTGGCGGCCTCCAGTTCGGCGATGGTCCACGTCGGCCGCCGCCAGCTGCGCCCGCCCAGCCAGGTGTCGCCGGGGCGGGTGGTGATCGGGCCGACGGCACCGACGCCGCCGTTGCCGGCGGCCAGGTCCGATGTCGTCATGCCAATCCCCTCACCGTGCGTGTCGGGGGGCGCTCACCGCCGATGGAGGCCACCATCTCCAACACCCGCCGGGTGGGCCCGACCTCGTGTACCCGGAACATCCGGGCACCGGCATCGGCGGCCAGTGCGGTGGCCGCCAAGGTGCCCTCCAGCCGTTCGTCCACGCCCACACCCAACGTCTCGCCGATGAAATCTTTGTTGCTCAGCGCCATCAGCACGGGCCACCCGGTTTTAACAAGGTCGCCTAGATGACGCAACAACGCTAACCCGTGGAACGTGTTCTTGCCGAAATCGTGGGTGGGGTCGATCAGCACCCGGTCGCGGCGCACCCCGGCGGCCACGGCGCGCTGCGCCGCCGCGGTGACCTCGGTGATCACCGCATCGACCACACCGCGGGTGCTGGTGCCGTAGCTGACCCGGAACGGTCGGGTGCGCGGCAGCGCGCCCCCGGTGTGCGAGCACACCAGCCCGACGCCGAACTCCGCGGCCACCGCCGGCAGCTGCGGATCGGCGCCGGCCCAGGTGTCGTTGATCAAGTCGGCACCGGCGGCGCAGGCCTGTTTGGCCACCTCGGAGCGCCAGGTGTCCACGCTGATCAGCTGATCGGGGTGCCGTGACCGCAACCATTCGATGAACGGCACCACCCGCGCGATCTCGGTGTCGGCGTCGACCACCTCGCCGGGCCCGGCCTTGACCCCGCCGACGTCGATGACGTCGGCGCCCTCGGCGATCGCCCGGTCGGCCGCCGACCGGGCGGCGTCGTCGGCGAAGGTCGCGCCCCGGTCGTAGAACGAGTCCGGGGTCCGGTTGACGATCGCCATGATCAGCGCCCGGTCCCCGGCGACCGGGCGCCCGCACAGCGTCGCCGGCACCGCGCTCTGCTCCCCGCTCACCTGCGCTAAACCGGCCGGGTGCCGGCCGCGACGTCCTCGGCGAACGCGGGGTAGAACGGCACGTAGCCGTCCGCGCGGCCGGCCAGCACGAACAGCGGATCGGTCACGTCCGGGCCGTAGGCCTGCTCCCGCAACTCGACCTTGCGGCTTTTGAAGGTGGTGGTGTGCGCCATGGTGTCGACCAGCCGCACGAACAGCGGCATCGCGTACGGCGGCAGCAGGTCGTAGACGACATCGGCCAGCGCCTTGCCGTCGAACTCGGCGCCGTCGCGCAGTTTCAGCGCGGCCATGCCGGCGCGACCGCCGGTGCGCGGGACCTCGACACCGAAGACCGCGCACTCCTCGACGGCGTCGTACTCGGTGAGCGCGCCCTCGACCTCGGTGGTGGCGACGTTCTCGCCCTTCCAGCGGAAGGTGTCACCGAGCCGGTCGGCGAACGCGGCGTGGGACATGCCCTGCGGGGTCATCAGGTCGCCGGTGTTGAACCAGCAGTCGCCGTCCTTGAACGCGTTGCGGACCAGCTTCTTCTCGGTGGCCTCCGGCTCGGTGTAGCCGTCGAACGGTGACAGCCGGTTCACCGGGCTGAGCAGCAGCCCCGGCTGCCCGCCGGTGACCCGGCGCACCCGGTGGTCGGGCCCGCGCACCGGCTCGCCGGTCTCGGGGTCGTAGTCGACGTAGGCCAGCGGCATCGGCGCGAACCCGGCGGTGCGCGGCAGGTTGAACATGTTGATGAACGCGGCGTTGCCTTCGCTGGCGCCGTAGAACTCGCAGATGCGCGGGATGGCGAACCGCTCGGCGAACTCGTCCCAGATCTCCGGGCGCAGACCATTGCCGCAGACGACGCGCACCTTGTGGGCCCGATCGGTCGGCTTGGGCGGTTGGTTGAGCAGGTAGCGGCAGATCTCCCCGATGTAGACGAAGGCGGTGGCGTCGGCGGCGATGACCCGATCCCAGAACCGCGACGCCGAGAACGACCGGTCCAGCGCCAGGGTCGCCCCGGAGACCAGCACCGACGACAGCGCCACCGTCAACGCGTTGTTGTGATACAGCGGCAGCGCGCAGTACAGGGTGTCGCCGCCGTGCAGCCGCAGGCCCAGTCCGCCGAACGCGGTGAGCGCCCGCAGCCAGCGCTGATGGCTCATCACGCTCGCCTTGGGGAAGCCGGTGGTGCCCGAGGTGAAGATGTAGAACGCGGGTTCGCCTGCCCGCACCGCGTTCACCGACGCGGGGTTGACCGGGGACTCGGTGGCGGCGGCGGCCACCAGCTCGTCGATGGTCAGCGGGTCGGGACCGGGCGCATCGCAGTCGGCGACGGCGCTGACCAGGTCGGTCTCGGTGACCAGCACCTTGGCGTCGAGCAGGCCGAGACTGTGGGCGAGCACCTCACCTTGCTGGTGGTAGTTGACCATCCCGGCGATCGCCCCGCATTTGGCCGCCGCCAACATCATCAGCACCGCGTTCGGCGAGTTGCGCAGCATGATCCCGACGACGTCGCCGCGGCCGGCGCCGCGGCCGGCGAGCACCGCGGCGTACCGGTTGACCGCGGCGTTGGCTTCGCCGTAGGTCAGCCGGGTGTCTTCGAACCGCAGGAAGACCCGGTCGCTGTAGCGCGCCGCCCGCTGCTGGAAGACCTTGCCGATCGAGGTCGCGGTGCCCGGCTGGGCGCGCAGCCCGGTCACCGCGGCCCGCAGCATCACCGGCACGTCGGGGACCAGCGCGGGAAGCCGCACCGCGATGTCGCGCAGCCGCACCGATGGCAGTGCGGCCGATTCGTGCTCGGACACGGTTGTTCCTCGTTTCGCTCTGTATCGCGCCGGCTGGTGGCCGCCCTGCCGTCAGCCTAATCCCGCGCGGCCCGGGCGCCGCAGGCCCTCAACGCCGCGTCCACGTCGTCGACGATCACCAGTTGGTCCAGGGCGTGTTTGGAGACGTAGCCGGCATCGACCAGCTCGGCCAGCCACCGCCAGAGCCCGGCGTAGTGTCCGGTCGGGTCGAGCACCACCACCGGTTTGTCGTGCATGCCCAGATAACCCGCGGTCCAGGCCTCGAAGAGCTCCTCGAGCGTGCCGATGCCGCCGGGCAGGGTGAGGAACGCGTCGGCGTGGTCCTCCATGAGTTGTTTGCGCTGGCGCATCGTCTCGGTGACGATCAGCTCGTCGGAGTCGACGTCGGCGACCTCCCGGTCGACGAGGGCGGCCGGGATCACCCCGACGGTGCGCCCGCCGCGGTCGCGCACCGCGGTGGCCAACGCCCCCATCGCCGAGACGTTGCCGCCACCCCACACCAGCGCCCAGCCCCGTTCGGCGATCGCGGTGCCGACCTGCGCGGCCAGCGTCAACAGCTCCGGGTGCGTCGGCCCGGACGCGCAGTAGACGCACACCATCCATTCCTCTGGCCATCGCACATCGGAAAGGCTAGCCGGGGGGTGCCCGGCACCGTAAACTCCGGCCGATGTCGATCCAGTGGAGGGTGCCCGAGCAGGCCGATGCGCTGGCCCGCCTCGACGCGGCGCTGGGCGGGCCGGACCGGCGGGGCGCGGTGCTGGTGGGCCCCGACGGGGTGGGCAAATCAACGTTGGCCCGCCGCGCCGCCGAGCGGCTCGACGAGCAGCAGCCCGCCACCGTGATCCGCTGGGTGACCGGCACCCCCACCGAGCGCGGTGTGCCGTTCGGCGCGTTCAGCCATCTCATCGACGTGGCCGACATCGGCAAGCCGGCCGCCCTGCTGCGCGCGGCGCGCGCCTCGTTGGTCGGGGCGGGCCGCGAACGCGACCTGCTGCTGGTCGTCGACGACGCGCACCTGTTGGACGTGCTCTCGGCCACCCTGGTGTATCAGCTGGCGCTGGCCGGGGCGGCGCGCATGGTGGTCAGCGCCCGCGCCGAACTGGCCGCGCCGGTCATCGCCGCCCTCTGGAGCGACCGGCTGCTGGAGCGCATCGAGGTCGCGCCGCCGCGGCCGGCCACCGCCGCCGCCGAGGCCGCCGAGGTCGACGCGTTCCTGGCCGAGTTGGCGCCGCAGGCCCGCGCGGTCCTGGATTACCTGGCGGTCACCGAACCGTTGACGGTGGCCGATCTGACGACGCTGACCGGTCCCGACGCGGTGGCCGACGCCGAACGGTGCGGGGCGGCTGAGACCCGGGTGCGGGGCGGGCGCGGGCCCGACCCGGTCGTCTACACCGCCCATCCGCTCTTCGCCGAGCGGGCGCTGGCCGCCCTCGGCGGCACCGACGGCCCCGAGGCACGCGACCGGCGCACCGCGGTGGTGGCGCTGCTCAGCACCCGGGCCGACCCCCAGGTCAGCGACCGGCTGCGGCTGGCCGGGCTGGCGATCGCCAGTGACAGCCCACCGCCGCGTACCGAGACGGTGACCGCCGCCCAGCAGGCGCTGCGCCTCGGCGACCTGGGCTTGGCCGAGCGCCTGGCGGATGCGGCCCTCGACGCCGGTGCGGGTCTGCCGGCCCGGTTGGTGTTGGCGCAGGCGCTCGGCTACCGCGGCCGCGGCCGGGCCGCCGATGCGGTGCTGGCCGCCGTCGACCCGGCCACGCTGACCGAGGCCGAGGTGATCGCCTGGGCCCTGCCGCGGGCGGCCAACCAGTTCTTCATGCTCAGCGAGCCGGAGCGGGCCACGGCGTTTCTGCAGACCACCCGCGGGCGGGTCACCGGGGCGGCGGGCCGGATCACCCTGGATGCGTTGAGCGCCACGTTCGCGATGAACGCCGGCAACCTCGACCGTGCTGTCGCGGTGGCCGCCACGGTCCTCGACGCGCCCGACGCCGAGGACACCGCGGTGGCCTGGGCGGGCAGCGCCGCCGCGCTGAGCGCGGCACGGCAGGGCCGGTTCGGCGACGTCGGCGCGGCCGCCGGGCGCGCGCTGGCCGTCGAACACCCCGGGTTGCTGCGGTTCACCATCGGGCTGGCCGAGGTGACCACGCTGATCATGGCCGACGACCTCACCGCCGCCCGCGACCTGGCGCAACGGTTCACCGACTTCGCCGAGCTGCAGCAGCCCGGCCGCGCCATCGGCGAGGTGCTGTTGGCGACGGCGCTGATCGCCGCCGAGGAGTTCGCGGCGGCGGGCGCGCTGCTCGGGCCCGCCTCGGCGGCGCTGGAACCGACCGGCTACTCGTGGGGGCCGCTGTCGCTGATGTTGTTGGCCACCGCGCTGGCGCGCCGCGGCGACGTCGCCGGCGCCTCCAAGGCGCTCAGCCGCGCCGAGTCGCGCCACGGCACGAAATCGGCGTTGTTCACCCCCGAACTGGGGGTGGCGCGGGCGTGGCGGCGGGCCTGCATGCGCGACGGGCACGGCGCGATCGCCGCCGCCCGTGACGCGGCCCGCGCCGCCGAACGCGGCGGCCAGCTGGCGGTGGCGCTCGGCGCCTGGCGCACCGCGGCGCAGCTCGGCGACATCCACGCCCACGAGCCGTTGGCGCGGCTGGCGGCCCGGGTGGACTGCGCGGCCGGGCGGGCGGCGTTGGCCGAGGCGCAGGCGGTGGCCTCCGGTCAGCCGCCCAGGTAGCCGCGCAGCAGCGCGGTGACCGCGGTGATGGTGGCCACCGGTACCCGTTCGTCGCGGGCGTGGGCCAGGTTCGGGTCCCCCGGTCCGTAGTTGACCGCGGCCACCCCGCGGGCGGCGAACCGCGCCACGTCGGTCCAGCCGTACTTCGCCCGGACCTGGCCGGCGGCCTCCACCAGCGACCGGGCGGCCGGTGCGGCCAGCCCGGGCAGGGCGCCGGCGGCCGCGTCGGTCTGTTCGATGCTCACGTCCAGACCGTCGAGGACGTCGTGGACGTGCGCCAGCGCCTGCTGCGGGGTGCGGTCCGGGGCGAACCGGTAGTTCAGCGTCACCGACGCGGCGTCGGGGATGACGTTGCCGGCCACCCCGCCGTCGATGCGCACCGCCGAGAGGCCCTCCCGGTAGGTGCAGCCGTCGATGTCGACGTGGCGCGGCCGATAGCCGGACAGCCGGTCGAGCACCGCGCCGAGCTTGTGGATGGCGTTGTCGCCCAGCCAGGACCGCGCCGAATGCGCGCGGGTTCCGCCGGCGCGCACCACCACCCGCAGGGTGCCCTGGCAGCCGGCCTCGATGTAGCCGTCGGTGGGCTCGCCCAACACCGCCAGGTCGGCGTCGAGCCAGTCGGGCAGTTCCCGTTCGATGCGGCCCAGCCCGTTGGCGCTGGCGTCGATCTCCTCGCAGTCATAGAGGACCAGCGTCAGATCGTGGGCGGGGGCGGCCACGGTGGCGGCCAGGTGCAAAAACACCGCCACCCCCGATTTCATGTCGGCGGTGCCGCAGCCGTACAGCAGCGCCCCGTCGCGGCGGCTGGGCAGATTGTCGGCGGCCGGCACGGTGTCGAGGTGACCGGCCAGCAGCACCCGGCTGGGCCGCCCCAACCGGGTGCGCGCCAGCACCGCGTCGCCGTTGCGCACGATCTCCCACCCGTCGGTCTGGGCGCGCAGCGCCGCCTCCACCTCGTCGGCGATGCGCCGCTCGTGCCGGGATTCGCTGGGAATATCGACCAGGGAGGCGGTCAGGTCGATGGGGTCGCCATGCAGATCGAGCACACCGGCAGCCTAGTGACCAGCTGGCCTCTACCCCGACGCCGGTGGAGGTTCTACGGTCGGCGTAGCGGCGCGGCGAAAGGACACCGGTGGACAACAGCAGCGACGGCGAGGACGTGTTGGCCGAGGCCACCGCGGCGCTCACCGCCACGTTCGGTGACCGGCTGGCCGCGGTGTACGCCCTCGGCAGCCTCGCCCACGGCGGGTTCAGCCCGCTGGTCAGCGACGTCGACGTCGCCGCCATCCTCACCGATCCGCTCGCCGCGACCGACGCGGCGGCGGTGCACCGGGTGGGCGCCGCGCTGCGGGCCGGCGGATCGGCGCTGCACGAACGGGTCTCGCTGTTCTGGGGGTCACCGGCGTCGCTGCGCGACGGCACGGCCGCGGGCCGGTTTCCGCCGCTGGATCGGCTCTGCCTGTTCGAGCACGGCCGGCTGCTCGCCGGTGCCGAGATCCGTGCCGACCTGCCGCGGCCCGCCCGCGCGGAGTTGATCGTCGCCGGCGCGCAGTTCGCGCTCGACGTGCTGGCCGACCAGGTTGTCCAGTACGCCGCCGACCCGGCGGGGCTGCTGGCCGCCGGGGTGCGACGCGCCACCAAGGTGGTGCTGTTCCCGGCGCGGTTCCTGCTCACCGCCGAGACCGGCGAGGAGGGCACCAACGACGCCGCGGTGCGCCACTACCTGGACGGCCACAGCGGTCCGGCCGCCGATCTGGTGGCCGCGGCGTTTCAGTGGCGGACCACCGCCCCGAGCGGCCAGACGGCGATCGCGCTGCTTCACGCCGGGTTCGTCGCGCTCTACGACGACTATCTCGGCGATCACATCGCGCGGCTGACCGAGTTGGGGGAACCGGTCCTGGCCGAGCAGTTCGGTGGCTGGCGGCGGCGGCTGCGTGCCGCCGCCCCCGGGGCCACACCCGGCTATTAGCCCTCTGGGCTGGGCAGGTCGAGCTCTTCGGGACCGTCGGGCCGGTCGCGGCGCTGCAGGAGGGTGGGGCGGCGGGTGTCGACGGTCAGCCGGAAGATGTCGGCCCGGTTGTAGGTGCCGACGATGTCGTGGGCCTGTTTGGCGACGATCTCGCGCTGCAGGTCCAGCTCGGCGTGCAGGATTCCCGGCTCGGTCAGCGGCCCGGACACCAGCCGCCCGTCGGGCCCGAGGATCATCGCCGCCGGGGCGGTGGCGGTCAGCGCGGCCCGTAGGCGCTCGTCGTCACCGGCCACCGCGCCCAGCGCGGCCGCGTCGAGGGCGGTGGCGGCCACGACCACGAAGACCTTGCCCTCGAAGGCGTGGGCGGCCGCGCGCAGTTCGATGTTGCGCGCCAGGTCGTAGTCGTAGTCCGCCGAGCGCCCGTCGAACGGCCACGCCGGCGGGTAGCTGGCGATGTGGATGCGCTCGCCCTGCGCCAGCAGGGTGAACCGGGCCAGCGTGTTGGTGTTCTCCCCGCAGATCAACGCTCCGAGTCGCCAGCCGTCCAGCTCGACCGGGCACAGATCGTGGGCGTCGCCGTGCGACCACGTCAGGCGCTCGTACCAGGTGGCCACCAGTTTGCGGCGGTGGTTGATCAGGCGCCCGCGGCGATCGAAGATCAGGTTGGCGTTCCACAGTTGGCCCAGGCTGTCGGGGTTGCGTTCGTTGACCCCCACCGACAGCACCACCCGGTGTGCGCGGGCGATCGCGCCGAGCCGCTCGGTTTCAGGACCCGGCACCACCAGCGACGACGCCACCAGCTGTTCATGGAAACCGTGCTGGTCGATCGGCGCCAGCACCCCGTTCCAGATCGGGAACCCGGCGACGAAACTCTCCCCGCACACCACCAGCTGCGCCCCGCCGGCGGCCGCCTCGGCGACCAGGGTGTCGAGTTTGTCCAGCGTCGCCGGCAGGTCGAGGAAGACCGGGGCGGCCAGCACCGCCGCGACCCGCACCGACGGAAGCCCAGCCATACCGTCCATTGTTCCCCGGCGGGCGCCGGGGTGGGGCTGCGAGGGTGCGCGGCGGACAGTAGCCTGACCGGGGTGAGTGCAGCTTCGGGTATTGGGTTGGCGACACTGGCCGCGGACGGATCGGTTCTCGACGTCTGGTTTCCGGCACCGGAACTTCGCGAGGACGCCGACGGCGGCACCGCGCGGCTGTCGGCCGCGGAGGTGCCCGACGAGTTCGCGGCGCTGACCGGGCGCGACGAGGACCGGGGCACCGAGACGGTCGCGGTGCGCACCGGCGTCGGCGACCTGGGGGCCAAGGCCACCGACGCCTACGACGCCTACCTGCGGCTGCATCTGCTCTCCCACCGGTTGGTCGCCCCGCACGGGCTCAACGCCGACGGACTGTTCGCGGTGCTGACCAACGTGGTCTGGACCAACCACGGGCCGTGCCCGGTCGACGGTTTCGAGACGGTGCGTGCCCGGCTGCGCCGGCGCGGCCCGGTGACCGTCTACGGGGTGGACAAGTTCCCCCGCATGGTCGACTACGTGGTGCCGGCCGGGGTGCGCATCGCCGACGCCGACCGGGTGCGCCTCGGCGCGCACCTGGCGTCGGGCACCACGGTGATGCACGAGGGCTTCGTCAACTTCAACGCCGGCACCCTGGGGGCCTCCATGGTCGAGGGCCGCATCTCGGCCGGGGTGGTCGTCGGTGACGGCTCCGACGTCGGCGGCGGCGCCTCGATCATGGGCACCCTGTCCGGCGGCGGCACCCAGGTCATCTCGATCGGTCAGCGGTGCCTTCTGGGCGCCAACGCCGGGCTGGGCATCTCCCTCGGCGACGACTGCGTGGTCGAAGCCGGCCTGTATGTCACCGCCGGCACCAAGGTGGCGCTGCCCGACGGCGCGACGGTGAAGGCCCGCGAGCTCTCCGGGGCGAACAATCTACTGTTTCGCCGCAACTCGGTCTCCGGTGCGGTGGAGGCGGTCTCCCGGGACGGGCAGGGCATCGCGCTCAACGAGGCCCTGCACGCCAACTGACCGACCGGGGCGGA
>Ga0209487_1002283_pt1 | contig 15688 bp, 15 predicted proteins | sample Poulit2012_FD_187524 | JGI IMG/M metagenome (GOLD analysis project Ga0209487, IMG submission 187524) | Agricultural soil microbial communities from Georgia to study Nitrogen management - Poultry litter 2012 (SPAdes) (version 2) | ecosystem: Environmental > Terrestrial > Soil > Agricultural land... | reverse complement strand
CCGGGCATCCGCACCGTGCGGCGGGCCACGTCGTGGCGGGCCAGCCACACCGCCAGCGCCAGCAACGCCGCCCCGGTGGTGCGGATACCGAGCGACGGCACCATGGCGGAGAGCACCAGACCAGCCAGCAGCACCGCCACGATCGCCACGAACACCGCGCGCGAGCGCGTGCTGGCACCGACCAGCCGAGAGAGCTCGAGCCGCTCCCCGGCGATGGTGAGCACCAGGAACCCGGCGAGCCAGGGCACGAACCGCTCCACGTCCCAGCCGGCCAGCCACAGTCCGCCGGCAGTGATCCAGCACAGCGCCCCGGCAGCCATCACCGCGTTGTGCACCGACGGCTGGATCCGGTGCACCGCCACGAACACCGCCAGCAGCACCACGCCCGCCACTGTCAGCAGTACCGGGCCGATCGACGACGGAGCACCGACTAGCACCGCCACCCCACCCAGACCGGCCGTGGCCGGACTCAGGTAGGCCCACGGCTGCCCGAGCGCCACCGCCCGCTCCAGGGTGATCACCGTGCCGAGGAAGCCGAGGATCATCATCGGCCCGTGCCCCTCGTGCAGGCTGGTGCCGCCTTCGGGCAGCGGCAGGCCGAGGTGCACCAGCCCGGACCACAGTGCCCCGATCACCACGGCAGCGGCGCACGCCATCAGCGGTGGCGTCCACCGGGTGCGCCGACCGTGCGGGGTGCCCAGGGAGATGGGTCGCTGGGTCACCATCCCAGCGCCTTCTTCGCGGCGTCGCTCATCATCGACGGGTCCCACCGGGGCTCCCAGACGATCTGCAGGTCCACCCGGTCCACCCCCGGAGCGCCCCACAGGCACTCGGCGATGTTGTCCTCGAAGTAGGCGCTCAACGGGCAGCCCGGTGTGGTCAGCGTCATCACCACGCAGGCGGTGCCCTCGGACACGGTCACGTCATAGACCAGCCCCAGGTCCACGATGTTCAGGCCGAGCTCGGGATCGATCACCTCGCGCAGCAGGTCGCGGACGACGTCCGCACCGGCGTCGGTGAGCCAGCCGGCCAACGGCAGCAGCGGGTCGGACGTGGTGCTCACCTCTGTCCGTGGGTCTGGCGGCCGGTGGCCCGCTCGTCGGTGACCCAGCTGTTGGGTGCCGAGTCATCGGCGGACCGAGATCCGGTCACCGGGGCGGACTCCGGTCTGCGAGCCAGGTAGTGCATCGTGCCGTTCACCCGTTCCGCCTGCTCCGGGTGCTCGACCCGCAGCCGGGACCAGGCGCTGGCCGCCAGCGGCAGTGCCTGGTCCGGCTGCCCGGCCTGACCGAGGGCACGCAGCGTCTTCACCAGCACGGTGGTCAGGTCGTTGACCAGAGCGGGCTCCGCCTCGTTCTCGGTCGCGGGGGACATGCTCAGGCGGACGGCGCGGCGGTGCGACCGATCCGCACGCTCCACACCTCGGGGCCCTGGTCCACCGGCTCCCAGCTGAACTCCCCGGGGTGCTCGGCGGCGAACTGGTAGTACAGCGGCTTCGGGTCGTGGTCGTTGACCAGCAGGAAGGACTCCCCGGCGGCCAGGTCGAAGTAGTGCTCGAAGATCAGCTCGTGCCGGCGCTTCGGGATCTCCTCGCGGACGTCGAGCGTGCGGTCGTCGGTCATCGGGTGGCCCCTTTCGGTGTGGGATCGGACACCTAATTGTTACCAGTTCGATGTGAATAAATCCATGGCTGCGCCCGCACCTCGAGCGCAGCGCTCCCGCACCTGGGGCGCAGCGCTCCCGCGGACGCTGCGCATGCTCTCGCGCACCGGCGGTCAGATCATTACCGTGGAGGCCATGGCCGAGGCCCAGACCACCTTCCTGCGCGCCACCCCGGCGCTGCCGGGGACGGTCGCCGCCACGGTCGGGTACCACGCCACCGGGCGGCACCCGGACGTGCACCGCGGCCTGCCCTCGCCGTACCTGACGTTCATCCTCTCCCTGGACGAGCCGATCACCACCGGGCACACCCCCGAGCACCTCGACTCACCTGCCGCGCACCACAACGACGTGCTGGTCGCGGGGCTGCACACCGCTCCCGCCTACGTGCACCAGCCCGCCCACGAGGCCGGTATCCAGCTCGCCGTGCACCCGCTGGCCGCCCGGGCGCTGTTCGGCGTGCCCGCCCGGGAGCTGGACCTGCTCACTATCGAAGGTGCTGACCTGCTCGGACCCAGCGTGAACCGGCTGCGCGAGCGACTGCTCGAGGAGCCGAGCTGGCACCGCCGGTTCTCGCTGCTCGCCACCTACCTGCGCGAGCGCACCACCGCCGCTGCCCCGAGCGGCGGTCCCGGTCGCCGGCCGCAGGTGCGCCCCGAGCTCATCGAGGCGTGGCGGTGGCTCGCCCGCCGCCACGGTACCGGCACGGTCAGCGCACTGGCCGAGCACGTGGCGCTCAGTCCCCGCCAGCTGCGCACGCTGTTCGCCCACGAGCTCGGGCTGGGCCCGAAGGGGGTCGGCCGCCTGATGCGGTTCCAGCATGCCTCGGGCCAGATCGCCGCCGGGGTGCGCACCGGGCAGGAGCAGCCGCTCGCGCAGGTCGCCCACCAGTGCGGCTATTTCGACCAGCCGCACCTGGTGCGCGAGTTCCGCGACCTCGCCGGTGTCCCGCCGAGCGGTTGGCTCGCCGAGGAGCGCCGGAATATCCAAGCCGGCGGGCACCGGAACGGACCAGAGTGAGGGACATGAGCGAGAACACCCCCACACCCACTGTCTGGCCCACCCTGCAGGCTCGGGACTGCCTGGCGCTGATCGAGTTCCTGGTGCAGGCCTTCGGATTCGTCAAGACCGCGGTGTACACCGACGGCGACCAGGTCGCCCACGCCCAGCTCGACTGGCCCGAGGGCGGCGGCATCATGCTCGGGTCCTACAAGCCTGACGGCGAGTGGTCCCGTGAGCCGGGCACGTTCGGTGGCTATGTGGTCACCGACCACGTCGAGGAGGTCTACCAGCGTGCCCGCGCCGCCGGCGCGACCATCGCGAGCGAACCGGCACAGCAGGACTACGGCAACTACGAGTTCGTTGCTGCCGACCCGGAGGGCAACCTGTGGTCCTTCGGGGCCTACCGTGGCGAGCCGAGGACGTGAGCGCCAGGACGTGAGCTCCGGGACGTGAGTCGCCGGGACTTGAACCTCACCCGACGTGAGGTCCTAGCGTCCATGACGCCGACCGCACCGGGCGGTCGGTGAAGTCGACGGAAGGACACTCGTGACCGGTCACCAGGCCGCCGCGCCCGGCCAGGACGCCTGGAAGGTCGGTGAGCTCGCCCGAGCCACCGGGCTGACCGTGCGCACCCTGCACCACTGGGACGACCTCGGCCTGGTGTCGCCCACCCGGGACCCGTTCTCCGGGCACCGCTACTACACCGGCTCCGACATGGAGCGGGTGTACCAGGTGCTCGCGCTGCGCCGCCTCGGCGTGCCGCTGGCCACCATCGGGCAGGTGCTCACCGAGGAGGTCCCGCTGCAGCCGGTGCTCACCCAGCACCTGGCCGCGGTGCAGGCCCAGCTCACCGAGCTGGACCGGCTGCGGGCCAGCCTGCAGGCCACCCTGGACGCTGCCGAGGACCGTGCTCCCGCCGACTTCTTGACCCTGATCAGAAAGGTGATCGTCGTGGACAAGACCGTCGAGAAGTACTTCACCCCCGAACAGCTCGCCGAGCTGGCGCAACGGCAGGAGACCGAGGCCGACCAGATCGCCCAGGTGCAGAACGCCTGGCCGGACCTGATCGGCCGGGTGAGCTCCGCCGTCGAGAACGGGATGGACCCCACCAGCGAGGAGGGCCGTGCGCTCGGCCGGGAGTGGCAGGAGCTGCTCGCCCAGTTCCACCGCGGCGACGAGGACCTGCGCGAGTCGCTGTTCGCCATGCAGGCCGAGAACGCCGAGCAGATCCGGCGCGAGCACGGCGGCCCCAGCCCGGAGCAGCTGGACTTCATCCGGCGGGCCACTGCCTGAGTGCTCCCCCGTGGGAGGGAGGTCACGATCTCACTCCCACGGGGGATCTGCACGCCCCGGCCACCGGCATACCCTGTCCGCATGACCGAGGAGAACGAGGAGACGACGTCCGGACCACGCGAGCGGTCCTCCGTCCCGTGGATCGTCTTCGGGATGGTGATCGGCGTGGGCATCGGGATCGCGTTGGACAACATCGCGACCGGGATCGGCATCGGGGTGGCCCTCGGCAGCTCGCTGGGCCTGGCCTTCACTGGTGAGGCCGGCGGTCTCGGCTGCCACCGTCGCCGGTCGCGCTGACCGCCGGTCCTGCTGACCGCGGGTCGCGCGAGAGCCGGCCGGGCAACAAGGCCGCCGGCTCCGTCTCCCCGAGCGCGACCCCGACAGCCGCCTGCACGTGCAGCAGAGTGGTCGGGAACACCGGCACCGGGGCGTCTGCCGCGCCGATGAGCAGCTCGATCTCGGTGCAGCCGAGGACGATCCCCTGTGCTCCTCCGGCCACGAGCCTGCCGATCACCTCGCGGTAGGCCTGTCGGGACTGCTCGCGCAGCTCACCGCGGACCAGCTCGGTGAAGATGATCCGGTGCACCTCGGCACGGTCCCGCTCCTCGGGTATGAGCACCTGCAGGCCGTGCGCAGCGAGCCGGTCGCGGTAGAAGTCCTGCTCCATGGTGTAGGCGGTCCCGAGCAGGCCGACCGTGCCCAGCCCGGTACGGGTGATCGCGCTCGCAGTGGTGTCGGCCAGGTGCAGCAGCGGGATGTGCACGGCCGCCTGGACCTGGTCGGCGACCTTGTGCATCGTGTTCGCGCAGATCAGCAGCAGCTCGGCGCCGGCAGCCTGCAGCCCTGCGGCCGCGGAGGCGAGCACGGCGCCTGCCTCGGTCCACCGGCCGTGCCGTTGCAGCTCCTCGATCTCGGCGAAGTCCACCGAGGCGAGCAGCACACGTGCCGAGTGCATCCCGCCGAGCCGGTCGGCGATGAGCTCGTTGACCAGCTGGTAGTACTTCGCAGTGGACTGCCAGCTCATCCCGCCGAGCATCCCGATCAGCTGTGGTCGCCTCTGTCCCATCCGGCAATCCTGCCATCCGGCTGCCAGCCGAAGGTACGCCGGAGGGTGCGGTTCCACCGGTTCGCCGGCAGTCGCGGATCCAGCAGCGCCAGCCCGGCGCAGTACTTGCTCAGTGCCACCGGCCGGTGCCCCAGCCGCCAGAGGATGGCATCCACCTGGCCGGCGGCGCCGACCGTCTTGGACTCCACCAGCACCATCTCAGCCGGGCCGGTGAGTCGGCGGGAGTCGTCGCTGAAGGCCAGGTCCACGTCGCAGGTCATCCGGCTGCGGGTGTGGGTGTCCACGATCGTGGTGCGCGAGTACCGGGTGACCAGGGAGGTCTGCAGTCGGTCGGCCAGCGGCTGGCTGCCGACTGCTGTGCCGACCAGTGCCCGGGCGCTGTGGTCCAGGTCGTACCGCTGGGCGGCGGCGTAGGGGTGGCGGTCCTTGACCGTCTCCCCGCGGCCACCCTCGGTCTTGATCTCCAGTGCGCACTGCCCGGAGTTCAGGTAGGTGCGGGTGCGGACCTTGAACCGACGGCGCCGGCCCCGGGCGTGGGCGTGGTAGGCGAGCAGCTCGGGGGTATCGAAGTACACCGACTCGTAGTCGAACGTGCGCCTGCCCTCGATGTCGAGCACCGCCAGGGTGCCGTCCAGCTCCCGGGTGAGGGCCAGGAAGTCTGCTGCCGGTACCAGGTACTTGCGGTCGGTGCGGGTCTGCAGGTCCGCCGCGGCGGTGACCTCGGCGAGGTCCAGGGTGGGCATCAGCCCCACTGCGCGGTCCACCGCCTCCCGGGCCGAGGTGAGCGTGCTGGTCGTCATCGCCGTCCACCTGCGTAGCTGTTCGAGGGGTCCACCGCCGGTGCGGTCGGGTTGCTCACCGCTGGGCCGACGCGGTCGGCCATCGGGCGGGCCGGGCTGGGCCAGCTTGGCGCCGGCTGGCCGGCAGCCGCTCCGGCCGGCCACTGCTGCCACTGGTCGGTCGCAGCAGCCGGCGTCGCTGCGGTGGCCTCCTGCTCCGGACGCCGCCGGAACCGCACGTCCACCACAGTCACGTCGCGGACGAAGTCGACCTCCTCGACGATCAGGTGCTTCACGTCCACGTCCAGCCGCTGCTCGATCAGCGCGCGCAGCTCGGACTCAGCCGGGACGGCACGGTCCAGGGTGAGCAGCTGTCGGCGGGCGCGCGGCAGGACCCGCGGGTGGTCGACGGTCAGCATCGCCACCACGAGCAGCGCGGACAGCGCAGGGGTGACCCACAGCGGCCCGGGGTGCAGCCCGGCGAGCAGGCCGAGTGCCAGGGCCACGAAGTAGTAGGCGATCTCCTCCTGGGTGATCGAGTCCGACCGCAGCCGGATGATCGACAGGATGCCGAACAGGCCCAGACCCAGTCCCGCACCCACCGGTGCCGAGGAGAGCATCATCGTCACCGCCAGCACGCCGATGTTCAGCGCGACGTAGGCGAGCACCAGGTCACGGCGCTGGTGTCGCCGGAAGTAGGCCGCGACAACGAGCGTGATGGCGACCAGGTCTGCCAGGAGCGGCAAGGCGATGTTCCACATGACGTCCTCTTTCTCTTTCTGGGTATGACCCCAGAGTCTGCGTGGCCGTCATGATGTGGCGGTGAGAGGTCGATGAGAGAACGCTCATCTGCACCGACAGGCGCTGCTGCTCGGTTGCGGGTGCGTCCGTGCTGGGCAGACGAGGACGCCCGGACCCGCGGTGGGTCCGGGCGTCCCGGCGAGGTACTGCCTGGTCAGTCCACGGTCACGGTCAGCGGCTGGCTCTCGGTGCTGCCGAGGTCGTTGCTGAAGGTGATCACGTAGGTCCAGGTCCCGCTGTCCCGTCCGGTGAGGGGCACCTCGACGTGCTGCGCGTCCGGGGTATTCTCCTCGAGCTCGCCGGTGGCGATCTCCTCGCCGTCCTCGGTCAGCGCCCACGACGTGGCGTTGGTGCCCCACCACAGGTCGGCGGCGATCGTGTAGTCACCGTCGCCGTCCCAGTTGTCGTGGGAGAGGACCGGTTCGGCCGGTGCAGCCGCGTCCACGACGACCGTGTGCGGGTCGCACTCGGTGACCCCGCCTGCGTTCTCCAGCTCGCAGGTGTAGGTGTACTCGCCGTCGGTGCGCCCCTCGATCGGGACGGTCACCTCCTGGGCACGCGGTGTGTCGTCGGTCAGCGGCACCTCGGTGATGAGCTCACCGTCCTCGAACAGGCGGAAGGACGTGCCGTTCTGCCCCCACCACAGGTTGGCGGTGATGGTGAACGAACCGCCACGCAGACCGTCCTCGGCGTTGTCGTCGCTGAGCACCGGCTGGTCCGGTGCCGGCGGGAGCAGCGCTTCCAGCTCGGCCTGCAGGGCATCGTGGGCGGCATCGATCTCCGCCTGGCTGGCGTCGGTGCGGCCGGCCACCTCGATGGCCTCGGCCAGCGCCTCCTCCAGCGCGGCAGTGTCCCCGTCCGGTTCGCCGGCGAGGAGCTCCTCGGCCTGGGCGACCGCGGCCCACAGGTCGGTGGCGTCGCCGCGGTCCGGGCGTCCCATCTCGCCGGTCGAGGAGACCAGCGAGTTCCAGGTCTGCACCCACTCGGCGCCGAACGACTCGGCCACCGCACCGTCGGTGGAGAACTGCATCGTGCCCAGGTCGAACCCTGCTGCGTCCACAGAGTCCGGCTGCACCAGGTTCGTGTTGATCGCCTCCGACCAGGTGGCCAGCGTGTACTCCACGTCCGGGTCAGCGAAGTGTGCGGTGCTGGGCTGGTACTCACCGCCCCCGATGATCACCGAGTGGTCGATCTCCACCCGGGCCGGCACGTACAGCGAGTCCGGGTCCTCCCAGACCGTCGCGCGGCTGCAGCCGTTCGTGGCATCGACGGCGTAGTCGTCGGCCTGGCACTCCTCGCCGGTCTCGGCCACGCGGGGGATGTACCAGTCCTCGATCTCCGGGAACAGGATCGGCTCGCCGTCGGAGTACTCGTGCTCGCCGCTGGTGTAGTGGTCGTGCCAGGTCTGCACGATCTCTGGGGTGGCGGAGTACTTCTCGCCCTCGCGCACGTCCAGGAAGGTGTTGAACCGGCTGTGCACCACCCAGGCGTTCGAGACCGGCAGCCCTGGTTCACCGTCGAGGGCGTACTGACGGTCGTGCCCGGTCTGGTCGACGTCGATGTACACGTTGTCGTTGGCCGTGTTGCTGTGCCCGGACTGGAAGTACACCCCGGAGTGGGAGTCCTTGACCACGTTGTGGTGGAACCGCATACCGGAGGCGCCGTCGTCCATGTAGAAGGCGTCGTTGGAACCGCCGATGCCCTCGAACAGGTTGTAGGCGATCTCGTTGCCCAGGTAGGTGTAGTCGCGCCCGGTGTACACCACGCCCTGGTCGCCGGCGTTCAGCACCAGGTCGTGGAAGTAGTTGTGGGTGATCTGCATGTCGTTGCCCATGATCTGCACCGCCATGTGCGGAGCGTCGTAGACCTCGTTGTGGGCGAACGTGTTCCCCACGCCGTACATGTAGCCGGCCGGGGTGTACGTGGCCAGCCGGGAGAACCGTGCGATCTCGTTGTGCCGGGCGACGTTGTTGCCCGGCTCGAGCGTCTCCCGGTCGCCGCCGCCGAGCAGCACACCGCCACCGCCGAGGTCGTGCAGGTAGGAGTTCTGCACCACGTTGCCGGTGCCGCCGCGGACGGTCTCGTAGTCGGGCATCGCGGTGATCGACTCGGTGGTCTCGCCGATGCGGACGGCGTCCATGCTGACGTTGGCGATCTCCACACCGTCGATCAGCGAGTCGTGGGCATCGAGCAGCTGCACCCCGGAGGTGAGCGAGTCGGACATGGTCAGGTCCCGCAGGGTCACGCCGGTGGTGCCCTCGAGCCGGAAGAAGTTGTCGTCGAAGGTGGACAGCGAGATCTCGTGCCCTTCGACGGTGCCGTCCTCGGGGAGGAAGTAGAGCATGTCGTTGCCGTCGTAGCGGTCGATGTAGTACTCCCCGGCAGTGTCCAGCTCGGAGAGGATGTTGATCGCCTTGACCTTGGTCCACTCGTCCTGCGGGATGTACATCGACGGGTACTTCGTGTACATCGTCGCATCGGACCAGGACAGGATCCGCACCATGTCGACGGCGTAGTTGTTGCCGAGGTAGCCGGACAGCCACCCCTCGGTCTCGTACCGGCTGTTGTCGATGTCCTCGATCCACTCCGGGTCTGCCTGCACCGGGATGTCGGAGTACTCGTCGAAACCGCGGGTGCCGTGGTCGTGCACGGTCGGTTCCGCCTCGGGCGCCCAGGTCTGGTACCGGTCATCCTCCAGGAGTCGGCCACCGATCTCGAAGATCGACGGTGTCATCCGGTACATCTCTTCCAGGCTCCAGGTGTCCGGGTCGTCGCGGTCCTGCTTCTTGTCCTCGAACTGTGCCCGCGGGGTGGTGCCACTGGTCTGCCAGTCGTCCTGGAGCCCGAACCGTTCGTCCAGGTCCACCTGGATCAGGTCCTCGGTGCCGTCGGCGTCCCACTTGTCCCCGGTGCCCCAGAGGTGGCAGTCGGTCTCGGTGGTGCTGCAGCTGTCGTCGTTCGGGAACTGGGCGAGGGTCTGCAACCCGCCGTCCACGGACAGCTCTGGTGCGAACGGCTGGGGAACCCAGTTGAAGCCGTTCTTGTACAGCGTGCCCGGATTGACGTCCGCAGCTCCCAGGTCGTAGACCCAGACGTCATCGTGCACCTCCTCGGGCAGCCGGGCGTGCGAGGCGAGCTGCTGCTCGGCGAGCTCGTCCGCGGACAGGTCACCGAGGCGCTGCCAGTCCTCTGCGCTGAGGTCGTGGGCACCGGTGATCTGCACCTGCTCGCCCCGGTAGGCGCTGTAGGTGACCCAGGAGTTCTCCTCGCCGGTCAGGGTGATCGCCTCGTTCAGGATGTACTCACCGCCCCGGAGCCATACGGTGCCCACCTCCTCGGCGCTGGTCCGACCCGCGAGCGCATCTCGTGCGGCCGTGATCGTGGCCAAGGGTTCGGCGCGTGTGCCCGGGTTGTCGTCGTCGCCGTCTGGGGCGACGAAGACCACCGGGCCGGTGCTGGTGGTCGCCTCTGCGGCCGGCATCGTGCCGGTCGTGGCGGAGGCGAGTGTCGTTCCGAGGGCTAGTGCCAGTACTGCGGCGCAAGTCCGCCGGCGTGCTCTCATCGTCGAGTTCTCTCCCATGTCTGGTGGCGATGTCGCCACAGCCTGATGAACAGGTAGTACTTAACACATATCACAAGTGATGTTCGTAACGTCGACGCCATCGGGTCACCCCCGCCCCTTCGTAGAGCAGAGCTCCCGCGTCCGCGCATGCGGGCAGGGGTGCGGCTACTGGGAGCACTGGGCCTGGCTGCGCTCGCGCTGCTCTCCTCGGCGCGCTCCTGCGCTATCTCGTCCCGTCATGAGGCGCTGACGGGGAGGACGGAGAGACCTCATGTCGTGGAGCACGAGCCAGCTGGCATGCCTCGCAGACACCACCACCCGACCGTGCGCCACCACCACCGGGCGGAGCTGCTCGAGGCGCCCGAGCGCCTCGCGAACGGGTGGTCGAGCAGGTGGGGACAGGCACGGTGCTCCTTCGTTCGGGGACGGGGCACGTGTGCCTCGCCCGTCACCTCGCGCGCTCGGGCCGCGCGCCGGCCCCGCCAGGTTTCACCCACAGATCCCGCTCCTCTATTCTTCCGGCCATGAGTCCGGAATCCACCACTCCCACACCATCTGCCGGCCGCTCCCGCACCGGGCCGGCCCTCGCGCTCAGCAAGCCGGCGGTGACCGGCCTGGTCCTCGTGCTCGTGGTGGTCGCGGTACTGCTCGCCCCGCGCTTCGATCCCCGGGCCGACGAGGGCGAGCCGATCCCCACGGACCTCGCGGCCACGCCCGGCACACCCTCGCTCCCGGACCCGGCGGAGCACGGCGTGGAGGGGGCCGAGACCGAGGAGGACATCGTCGCCGGCGTGCTGCGCCATGCGATGGAGAGCGCCGTCCTCGAGCAGGCGCAGGCGGACCACGAGATCAGCTCCGAGTGCGTGGCCGCGTCGGGGAGCGAGTACGAGTGCACGGTGACCTTCGGAGGCGTGCCGGTGCGCTCCACGATCGAGGTGCATGACGTCTCCGGCCTGCAGGTCAGCTCCGGCGGGACGACCGTCATCGACCGGGACACGATCCGCTACGAGGTGGTGGAGCAGGAGGTCGTGGTCACCGACCGAGCCGTACAGCTGGCGATGTTGGATGCCGTGGCCACCTCGCAGGACGGCGATTCCCCGCTCAGCGCCCCGCGCTGCGACGACGACCTGCCCGCCGTGCAGGTAGTGGCCGACGGCGAGCAGGCCGAGGGGACCTGCTACGCCGATGTCGAGGGCTGGCGTGCGTGGCCGAACTGGTCCGAGGTCTTCGACCTCACCGGCAACAGCGTGGGGGCGCTGGTGACGAAGCGCTGAGCGGATCGGCCCACCCCGGCACTCAGAGCAGCGCCTCGACCGTCTCGCGCACGATCCCGCTGGTGTCGAGGCAAGACCGCGGCCGCACTGAGTGCGACCTGGACCAACCACCAGGACGCCTCGTGGCACGAGCGACCTCGGCAGCCGCCCGCCCCGAGCCGATGACCGCGACGCACCTCGGCGCCGGCCGCAATGGCCGACGGGCCCGGTCCCCGTCAGCACTGCGGGGCGGGCAGGGCCGGGTGGTCAGTCCTGCGCGACGGCGTTCGGCCGGCGACGCTCCCACGACGACGTGATGTGCTCACGCATCGCTGCTGCGGCTCCGTCGGCGTCCTGGTCGAAGATTGCCTGCGCGATCCGCGTGTGCGCGGCGTGGGTGAGCCGGATCTCCTCGGCGTCCGGGTGGCTGCGGTACTGCGGGGAGCGCACCGCCTTGCCCTGGATGCTGCGCACGATCGCGCGCCCGAACGCGTCCTTCGAGATGTGGTGGATGCACTCGTGGAACTCGATGTCCGCCTGGGAGTATCCCTCCGGGTCATCGTGCAGCTCGCCGAGGCGGTCGAGCCGGGTGCGCAGCTCGCGGCGACCCTCGTCATCGATGTGCTCAGCAGCCCGGGCGGCCATCGCGCACTCCAGCAGGCTGCGGATCTCGATGAGGTTGTCCAGGTACACCAACCGGTCATCGCGCTGGAACAGGGCATCGAGCACCATCGGGTCCAGCAGGCTCCACTGGTCCTGGTCCAGCACCACCGTGCCCCAGCCCTGGCGGGTGGCCACCAGGCCCTTCTCGGTCAGCGACGTGGTCGCCTCGCGGATCACGGTGCGGCTCACCTGGTAGTGCTCGCCGAGCATGCCGGCCGACGGCAGCGGCGAGCCGGGCGGGTAGGTGCCGATGACGATCTCGGTGACGAGGGAGCGGATCACTGCTTCCGACAGCGGTGGCCGGTGTCGGTGCGGCAGCGGCACAGTGGTGGGACGCACCGGTGTGGACTCCATCTCTACCCGCCTATCGGCTCGCTCGACTCTGACCTCCTCGGCCCGATGAACTCAGCGTAGCCTGTGTTATCGTCGCCACTTGTATCATAAGTTATAAGTCGGGTGACGGACCGATACCAGAGCGTGGACCGCCGTCGTCCGGCCTCGATGCCCAGACGGGAGACGAGCTGCGCCATGCGCATCACCGGTTATCGCACCCTGACGACGGTGCACGACTGGGGTCGGCCCGTCGGGGACGTCAACGGGACGGTGGCCGGCGGAATCACCGAGGTCCCGCTGGTGCTGGTGGAGACGGACGTCGGACTGACCGGTGTCGGCCTCGGCGGGCACGCTGACGCAGGGCGGGTGTTCCCCGCACTGGACGGCCAGGACCCACGAGCGACCTCGGCGCTGTACGACCGGATGCTCGCGCACGTGTTCAAGAGCGGCCACGGTGGCGCGACGTTCGCGACCATCGGCGCCTTCGACATGGCGCTCTGGGACCTGAAGGCCAAGGCCGCTGACGAGCCGCTGTGGCGCACCCTCGGTGCGGCCGACCGGTTCGTGCCCGCGTACGCCTCCGGACTGGACTACGGGGTCGTGGACGACGAGCTGGAGGACCTCTACCGGCCCTGGGCCGAGCGCGGGTTCACCGGTGCCAAGGTCAAGGGCGGCACAGATGTGGACCGCGACCTGCTCCGGCTGCAGATCGTGCGCGACGTGCTCCGCCGGAACAGCGACCAGCCGGCGATGATGTACGACGTCAACGAGAGCTGGGGTCGGCACCAGGCGATGCGCCTGGCCCGCCAGGTCGAGCAGGGGGCCGATCTCACCTGGATCGAGGAGCCAGTGCGCCGGTGGGACGCCGCTGGGCACCGCGCCGTCCGGTCGGCCACCGGGGTCGCCATCGCCAGCGGGGAGAACCTCACCGGCCTGGAGCAGTACCGCTCGTTGCTGGACGCCGAGGCGGTGGACGTGGTCCAGGCCGGCAGCGTCTGGGGCATCACCCACTTCCTCCGTGTGGCCGTGCTAGCCCTCGGCCGCGACCTACCGGTCAGCCCGGTCGCCTACGACACCAACCCGGTGGCGCACGCGGCGGCCGCTGTGCCCAACCACCTGGCGACCGAGCTGCAGGACTTGCGCGCACCGGTCGGACTCACCCTGGACCAGGAGGTCGCCGACGGCGGCCTGGTGCTCGGGGACGCTCCCGGCCTAGGCATCCAGGTCGACGAGGCCGCGATCGGCTCCAGCTCGACCGGCCGTCTCTGGGAGGCCCCGGCAGGTCCGCACGTGCGGGCTGCGGATGCCGGGCTGCAGATCGCGCGCCGCCGGGGAGCGGAGGTCCGGTGATGACTGGCAGGCAGGGTGTGGCCGGTCGGCGCCCGCAGGGGCTGCTCGCCTTCGACCCGCCGAGCCTGGCCCGGGACATCTTCTCCCCAGACCTGCTCCAGCGCCTCGGTGCAGCGGTCCGGCTCGATCCGGACCTGGTGCTCACCGAGACCGACTCGGGCCGGGCGCGTGCCGCGCTGGCCGAGACGCAGGTGCTGATCGCCGGTTGGGGAGCGCCCCGCGTCCCCAGCGCGCTCGTGCCGCAGCTGCGCGTCGTGGTCTACGCCGGCGGTGTGGCCAGCACCTGCCTGGCCGACCCGCACCAGCTGGCCGCACGTGGTGTGGTCGCCGCGAACGCGCGAGAGGCAAACGCCGTCCCGGTGGCCGAGTACACGCTGGCGACGATCCTGCTGGCGAACAAGCGCGCCGCTGCAGCTGAGCGGGAGCTCCGGGCGAGCCGGGCCAAGCCGTCGCCGCGCGCCGACATCGGGAACTTCGACCGGACCGTCGGCATCGTCGGTGCCTCCCGGGTGGGCCGGAAGGTCATCGAGCTGCTCCGGCCCTTCGACCTGCAGGTGCTGGTCTTCGACCCCGAGCTGAGCGCGGCGGAGGCCGACCGGCTGGGTGTGCAGACCGGTTCGCTGCTGGAGGTCGCCGCGGGCAGCCACGTGCTCTCGCTGCACCAGCCGCTGACCGCCACGACCCGCGGGCAGATCGATGCCCGCGTGCTCGCGGCGCTGCCGGACGGGGCCACGGTGATCAACACCGCCCGCGGCGGCGTGCTCGACGAGGCCGCCCTGGTGGCCGAGCTACGCACCGGCCGGCTGGAGGCGGTGCTGGACGTCACCGACCCAGAACCGCCCTCGCCGGACAGCGAGCTGTGGCTCCTGCCGAACGTGACCTTGACCCCGCACATCGCCGGCTCGATGGGCAACGAGCTGCACCGGATCGGGGGTGCGGTCACCGACGAGGTGGAGCGTTTCGTGGCCGGCCGGCCGCTGCGCCACCAGGAAGACCTGAGATGAGCTGCCCGCTACGGGCGGCGGAGGAGAGGAGCAGCAGATGAGCGGTGCACGTGTACCAGACGTCGCGGCCCTGACTGGGTGGCTGCGCAGCTGGGTCGGCGCCGAGGGCCAGATCCGCGGGTTCCACAACCACAGCGTCTGGGGCACCAACCCGGCGACCTTCATCGACTTCACCAGCGGGCACCAGGCCTTCTCCGCACCAGCGCTCGCCGGCCTGGCCACGGCACTGGCCCGCCGTCCCGACGAGCGCGGCACGGAGCTGTGGCGAGCGATGATGCTGTTCCAGGCGCGCACCACGCAGGCGGACGGTCAGTTCCAGCACATCGGGTTCCAGGTGGGGGAGTCGGCCACCTCCGGGCTGATCCACAACATGACCGGTTGCATCGGGCTGCTCGAGGGCATCCGCGTGGCCGGGCACCTGCTCTCCGACGACGAACAGGCCGAGATCCTCGCTGCCGTCCGGCGCAACCTCGACGCCTGCTGCGTCTACGGTGGCGGTCGCCCCAGCCCGGAGGGCACGGTGAACCAGGAGTACGCCCGCCTCTGGGCCAAGCTCCGGTACACCGAGCTGTCCACCGATCCGGTCTATGCCGAGGAGCTCGAGGAGGACCTGGACGCCCTGGTGCGTCTGGCGCACCTGCGCGGTGTACCGGACGACGACTGCGTGGCTACCTACCGGCAGCCCACCGACCGCGAACACGGCGGCATCCTCGAACCGGCGGAGTACTACGGCCTGATGATCGTGCCCCTGGTCCTGGGTGCGCGCCGGTTCGACCGTCCCGACCTGCGAGCAGAAGCCCTGGGCATGGCGCGGCACCTGGTTCGCTCGGCCTGGCAGGATGCGCGCGGGAAGACCCGGTACCACCGGTACTGGTACGTACACGGTGAGAACCGCCGTCGGACCAGCACCCCGATGCTCATCG
>Ga0209487_1002282_pt1 | contig 15691 bp, 15 predicted proteins | sample Poulit2012_FD_187524 | JGI IMG/M metagenome (GOLD analysis project Ga0209487, IMG submission 187524) | Agricultural soil microbial communities from Georgia to study Nitrogen management - Poultry litter 2012 (SPAdes) (version 2) | ecosystem: Environmental > Terrestrial > Soil > Agricultural land... | reverse complement strand
TTGACAACATCTACTTGTAAGTCTGATAAGTTTTCATTTATGTAATCATGTATCAATCGTACATATCCAACACCAATGTCTTTAGGGTCATCAAATCTGCCATCCTCTGTAATGCTATCACCAATGAGTAGGATTTTTTCTCCCATTTTAAATACCATTCAACATATCTCCCTTAATGTTATTTATATTTTATAAGCATATCGTAAAGCGATTACAGTTTCAATTTTCAAAGGTGTTTTTTTCAAATAATTGGATGAGAAACGTATATTTTTTATATTTATTAGGACAATTAGAAAAAGCGAAGATAGGTCCATTCCATATGACTTGTTAAGGAATCGGCGTGTTCTAGTCAAGGGGAATTGTCTTTTAAACAAAGAAGATTGAAGGTTTTAAAATCAAAGAGAATAATAGCCAGCCGCGCATAAAAAAGCTCGGATGGCTATATTATTCATCATGTATTATTGACCGTTTTTAAACGTTGTCGCGACATCCACAATACGTTTTGCTTGATGTTTGACGGCAGCTTCAACATCTTCTACCATTTGACCGTCTTCATCAACTGTAACACTTGTTCCGTATGGGTTTCCACCTGCTACAAACACGGATTGATCTGTATAACCTGGTGTGACAACAATAGCACCCCAATGGTACATAGATGTATATAGAGACAATATAGTTGCTTCCTGTCCACCATGCGCATTTCCAGCTGAAGACATCGCCGTGACAAATTTATTTACTGTCTTACCACTGCCCCAAATACCGCCTTGTATATCTAAAAACTGTTTCATTTGTGAAGCCATGTTTCCGAAACGAGTTGGAACACTAAAGATCAAAGCATCTGCCCACTCAATATCTTCAGAGTTTGCTTCAGACACATCTTGTGTTGCTTTTACATGTGCTTCCCAAGCTGGATTTGAAGCAATTGCTGCCTCAGGAGCCAATTCAGGTGCTTTGACAAGTCTTACCTCTGCGTCCTCTGCTTCAGCACTTTCCTTGGCCCACTTTGCTAATTGATAGTTTGTTCCCGTTGCACTGTAATAAATAACCGCTACTTTTAATTTTTCTGACATTGCTTTTATCTCCTTTAATCATTATTTTTATTTTCATAAACAAATATACACATCTGTGTTATGCCACATCCCCCCTCAAAATATACACAGCCAAATCATATATTACGAATTAGAGATATATTAATAAAAAATAGGTTAACAATTTTCAGCATAATAACCTAATTTTTTTAATTGGGCAATGAGCTGTTCCTTTTCTGTTGCATTCAATCCACCGAAAATGTTGTGTATGGCTTCAGCATGTTCTGGAAAAATATCGTCCATCAACTGCTTTCCTGAATCTGTAAGTGTTGCATAGGTCACACGACGGTCTTTTGGACAGGCTTTACGTTTTAAGTATTCTTTTTTTTCTAGTTTATCCACAACATACGTAATACTGCTACTCGCCAGCAAGACTTTTTCCCCAATCTTTTGAATGGGCTGCTCTCCTTTATTATACAAAAGTTCAAGGACAGCAAATTCAGTTTGATTGACCCCGTAACGACGGATATCTTCAACCGTTTGTTTTTGAATTGATTGTAATGTTCGAGTTAGAACGACAAACAATTTTAAAGATAATTCGGTATCTGTTAGCTTTCCAGCTGTATCACTCATTTTCACCATTCCCTTAACTTCATATATCTCAAATTAGTACTAATTATAACCAACTATAAATAATTGAGCAATCATTTTGCTCAACACCCAAAATATTTTTATCAATGTTATAATTAATATAAGCATCAGAAATCATATCTTTGGGGTGAACCTATGTTTCGAAAAGTCTTACTTTATACAAATAAATTAAAACCACTACTACGCTTTTATCGCAATATTCTTGAGCTTGAAATCATTAACAATGAACAAACACGTTTCACAGTCAGTATCGGTACATCTGAACTCACGTTTATGGAAGGTGACCAGCCCGCATTTTATCATTATGCGATCAATATTCCAGGCAACCAATTTTCACAAATAAAATACTGGATGAAAGACAGATTGACTCTTAACCGCGAAGGCGGCATTGATGAAATATACTTTCCTAGTTTTGATGCAGATGCCATGTATTTTGAAGACCCCGCTGGAAACATCATTGAATTAATCGGTCGTAGGAATCGTGATCTATTCGGCTATGTAACATCTGACGCTTTCCTTAACATAAGTGAAGTCGGGATTGTTACGCCACATATGGAAACAGTTGGTGATGATTTGCAGGACATTGGCATTCCTTTACGTCATGGCACAGAAATCAACCCAAAAAGCGTTAACTTCCTTGGGAAAAATGACACATTTATTGTTCTGGTACCTCCCGAACGAAAGTGGTACTTTTCCAAGCAACAATCAAAAATATACCCTTTAGAAATCACGTTATCGACAGACACCCATCTTAAATTAAATGAAGATGGTGAAGTCCATGTCACTGAATTGAATGAGGATGATGAAACGTAAAAGGCAGGTTATCAATCTTTTTTTGAAAAATACACCAAATTTTTTATAGAACAGGTCTACCAATCAACTTTCGGGGAAAAGTCTGAAAGTTGATTGATAGAACCTCTCTACCGATCAGCTTATCTGGAAAAGGCAAAAAATTGATTGATAGAACCGACTCATGATCATTTTGATGTTTTCATGAAAATTACTCCCACTCAAACGGCGTTGCTTGGTATACATAGTAATTAAGCCAGTTTGAGAAAAGCAAATGTGTATGTGAGCGCCACGTATTTAATGGACGCTTAGTTGCATCATCATTTGGATAATAGTTCTCCGGTATCGCTATGTCTAATCCTTTATCTACATCTCGCTGATACTCTTCACCTAAAGTTGTAGCATCATACTCCAAATGTCCGGTAATCATAATATGTTTAGAGTCTTTTGATTTCACCATAAAGACACCAGCTTTCTCCGATGTTGACAGTAAAATGAGTCTTGGATCATTTTCTATTTCCTCTTTCAAAACAGTTGTATGTCGGGAATGTGGTGCTAAATATATTTCATCAAAACCTCGAACGAGATTGATCGTCGGATCCGAAACGGTATGCTCAAATATGCCGAAACATTTCGTAGGCAATTCATGTTTGCCGATGCCGTAATGATGATAGAGCGCTGCTTGTGCGCCCCAGCAAATATGCAAAACTGAGGTCACATGTGTTTTCGTCCAATCCATAATTTCAGTGAGTTCTTCCCAATAATTCACGTCTTCAAAGTCCATATGCTCGACTGGTGCCCCTGTAATAATCATGCCGTCAAAACGACTGTCTTTAATATCAGTGAACGTGGAATAAAATGTATCTAGATGAGATTTACTCACATTTTTAGACCGATGTGTTGCCGTATGCAAAAATGTAATATTAACTTGTAAAGGTGTATTGCCTAGCAATCGTAATAATTGTAATTCGGTTCTCTCCTTCTCTGGCATTAAATTCAAAATAACTATATTTAGAGGACGGATGTCTTGTGTTTTGGCACGTTCTTCATCCATCACAAATATCTTTTCTTTTTTTAGCAGTTCACGTGCCGGTAGTTGTTTAGGTATATTAATTGGCAACAGACATCTCTTCCTTTCAAGAAAATATGTATGATAACGTACATTATATAGATCATTTAATCTTTCGGCAATATGTATACTCAAAAATACGGTGATATTTAATAAATGTCAAATGGAGCCAACTGAGAAATAGCTCTTTCCCAATCGGCTCCATTTACGTATTACTCTAAAGCTTGCTTAAGATCTTCTATTAAATCTTCCACATCTTCTAAACCGATAGATAATCTAATTAAACCATCTTCAATACCTATTTCTAACCTTCTATCTCTCGGAATCGACGCATGTGTCATTTTGGCTGGCAAAGAAACTAAACTTTCCACGGCGCCCAAACTTTCTGCGAGTGTGAAATAACGTAATTGATTCAGCACATTTAAAGCCATTGCTTCATCATTCACTGTAAATGAAATCATACCCCCAAAACCAGCAGATTGCTGCCTGTGCACGGACCGATTTGGATGATTTTTTAAGCCGGGGTAAAATACTTTTTGAACCTTGGAATGTTTTTTGAGAAAAGCTGCCACAGCTTTTGTATTGGATTCAATTTCTTCCATTCTCACACCTAATGTGCGAATGCCACGTATGAGCAACCAACTATCGTTTGGTGCTAATACACCACCTGTACTATTTTGAATAAAATGCATCTCCTCAGCGAGCTTTTGATCATGAACAACAACTAAACCAGCAACGACATCACTATGGCCGCCTAAATATTTTGTAGCACTATGAACGACAATATGGGCACCATTTGTGATGGGTTTCTGCCAATAAGGTGTACTAAATGTATTATCAACAATAAATAATAAGGCATGTTGATTTGCAATCTGTGCGACATTCTCTAAATTTGTAATCTTTAACAGTGGATTTGTCGGCGTTTCTACAAGAATGGCTTTTGTCTCTGGTCGTATTGCTTCCTTAATCAGCGCGGTATTACTTGTATCAACGAAGCTCACACTTATTTTCTGTCGTGACAATATTTTTGTCATCAGGCGGTAAGTACCACCATACACATCATCTGTAATTATAAGATGATCTCCCGTTGAGAACAAATGCATGATTGCTGTTATTGCAGCCATTCCAGATGCAAAGGCAAATCCTTGATGACCTTCTTCTAAATCAGCAATGAGATATTCCAAGGGTTCCCGTGTCGGATTCCCTGTCCGTGCATACTCATACTTAAAATTCCCAACCCCATTTTGTTGAAACGTACTCGCTTGATAAATGGGAGGTGATAAAGCACCTGTTCCCTGATCAGAAGCTATACCACCATGTATTAATTTTGTTTTCTCCCGCATCATGGCACCTCCTCATATATTCCTGTACTTATATAGCGTTCACTACTATCCGGAAAAACCGTCACAATATGGGCCCCTTGCTTTGCTCGAGCAGCTTCCTTTATCGCTGCATCTAGAACGGCACCTGATGAACTGCCAATAAGCAACCCTTCTTGCCTAGCAACTTCCCGTACACGGGAAAAAGCACTGTCATCTGTTATGGTATAAATGCGATCAAATTGTGTTGTATCCATAAAGTCTGGCAATCGTTCCATACCAATACCTTCCGTTCGATGTGCGTTCGGTTCGCCACCATTTAATATGGATCCTTCTGGTTCAACAACCACTGTTTGTATCATCGGATTCCTTTCTTTCAGAAAGTCTGACGTCCCTGTAAATGTACCCCCAGAACCTGCACCCGCTATAAACACGTCAACATGACCCTTTAGATCCTGCCATATCTCGGGACCCAATGTATGATAATATGTTTCTGGGTTCCTTGCATTATTAAATTGATCGGGGATGTATGAATGATCGATCGTTTGGGACAATGTTAATGCTTTTTTTATCGCACCTTGCATACCTTCTTCAGTTGGTGTCTGGACAACTTTTGCCCCAAGGGCCCTCATCAGTGATTGTTTTTCAATACTAAACTTTTTTGGCGTTACGAAAATAACTTGGAGATCATAGTGTATGGCGGCGAGTGCTAAACCGATCCCTGTATTACCAGCTGTCGCTTCAATGACTGTGCCACCCGTCTTTAACTCACCTGTTTTCAATGCACGATCCACCATATAAAAACCTAGACGATCTTTAACACTCCCACCAATATTCATAAACTCTAATTTAGCAAATAACCGAACATCATTCGGCAAAGGGTAGGATGTGATCTCGAATAACGGTGTCTGACCTATTAAATCTGTTAATTTGTGAGACACGTTCATATTGTCACCTCATTCAATCAAAGACCTCAGTCCATTCATCTCGTTTAGCAAGCATGCCTTTAGCTAACGCTTTCGCGCCTTCTAAACTATGACTCGCAGCCCAACCACATTGGACAACATTACAAGCAGGTACTTCTGTTGCTTCTAAAACATCTGTTAGTGTCTTTTCTAATAGCTGTAAAACCTCATCATAATCTGAATGATTAATCATCGATAAGTAAAATCCTGTCTGACATCCCATCGGACTCACATCAACAACTTGATCAGAATGATTTCTAATTAATTCAGCCATTAAATGTTCCAATGAATGCAGTGATGGCATTTCCATATGTTCCTGGTTAGGTTGTTTAAATCGTAAATCATATTTGTAAATCTCATCTCCATGTCTACCTTTGTTTGTCCCTGCTAACCTCACATATGGTGCCTTCACTTTCGTGTGATCAAGATTAAAACTTTCAACATTCATGTGCTTTTGATTCTGCTTCATTAATTACGTCCTCTCCTTTTTTGCTTCTATGAGCCAAACAAAGTCATTCATTTTCTCATAGTGGGTTAAAAACCCATGTTTTCTTAATATTCTATCAATAACTGCATGTGTTGTATAATATTCCGTTTGCAAATCTTTAGCAAGACGATGGTATGCTTGATCCTCAGCCTTGCGAATTGCCTTTTCATGAGATACTTTGTCTATAAAAATTGTATCGGCGAATATGATTCTGCCTCCGTCATTTAACATATTTTTATACAAATCAATGGATTGATCCTTTTCCTTATCTGTAATGTGATGAAAAGCGTAACTACTAATAACTGTATCCACTTGATCATCCATAAATGGAAAGTCTAAGAAGTGTCCATCCTCAATGATGACTTGTGGTAATTTTCTTTGTGCAATCACCCGCATATTTTTTGATGGTTCAACACCCTTTATATGATGACCTTGTTTGATCACCTCTTTCGTCAGGTTACCCGTCCCGACACCAAATTCTATGACACGACCATGCGTCCGAAACGCAATTAACTGTAAAATATCATCGTATGATTTAAATACTTCTCGATACTCTATATCAGCACCAGATACTGTATGATCATAATTTGCCGACCAACGATCAAATAACTCATTAAATTTTCGCTCCACGACATACCACCTATTCATATATATTTACTTGGTTTTATATAATATATCATCAAAGTTTTAAAATGACAATGGTTTATTTCAGATTGGGCACTAAGTATTAAAAAAAGACATCTCCACTGTTAAAGTCCTCTCAACAGTTGAAATGCCTGTTTTTACATCTTTTGTAAACGTTCTATACGCGCCGCAATTGGCGGATGTGTTGCTAATAAACTCGTTTTGTTTTGTTGTTTTTTCTTCCGTGGTTTTGAGATGTACATGGAAGCTGTTGCTGCTTGCGCATTTTTCACTTCTCGTGGATCACCACTAATTTTCTCCAATGCATGAATTAATCCGACTGGGTTACGGGTAAATTCTACAGCTGTCGCATCCGCTAAGTATTCCCGATTTCTCGAAACAGCTAAACGTACAAACTGAGCAGCAATTGGCGCTAAAATAACAAACAGGAGTGCAATAATCATCATAATTGGGTTGCCTTTTCTGTTGCTATTTCGGTTTCTACCGCCAAAAAGTAACATACGCGCACCAAAATTAGCAATAATGGAAATAACACCAACTAAAGCAATACAAATGGTCATCAATCGAATGTCATAATTTCGAATATGAGCAAGCTCATGAGCGACCACACCGGAAAGTTCTTCCCGATTTAGGGTTTCTAAAATACCCGTTGTAAATGCAACGGCCCCCTTCTCAGGTTTTATGCCTGTAGCAAAAGCATTTGGAGATGGGTCATTGACAATGTAGATTTTCGGCATCGGTACTCTGGCTGCAATACTTAATTCTTCCACAATGCCAAATAACTGTGGGTTGTCCGACCGTTGGATTTCCTTCGCCCCTGCCATACTTAACACTTGTGAACTGGCTGTCATATAAGTCATAGGGACGTAAATAAGCAATATGACCCCTGTAATAATAATACCAGTCAGCGAATCATTATTGATAACATATCCGATACCCCAACCCATACCTAAAACGAGAACCGTAAATAGCGTAACGAGGAAAGCCGTTTTTTGTTTATTTTGCTGTATTTGTTTATATAACATAGACATCCTCCATTAGAACGAAACGTTTGGCACTTCACGATTCTCTTCCGGGATTTCCAACTGATCTTCATGCTGAAAATTAAACATACCTGCAATCAAAATAGTTGGAAATGATTCACGTTTAATATTATAATCAGCCACTGTTTTATTGTATAACTGACGAGAATAAGCGACTTTATTTTCCGTCGTTGTAAGTTCTTCCTGCAAATTAATAAAATTTTGGTTCGCTTTTAGATCAGGATATGATTCTGATAACGCAAAAATTGATTTCAATGCACCTTGGATCTGATTATCAGCATCAATTCTTTCTTGTGGCGTACCACTAACCAATTGGCTACGTGCCTGAACAACTTTTTCTAATGTTTCCTGTTCGTGCTTCGCGTAACCTTTCACTGTATTGACTAGGTTCGGAATAAGATCATGTCGACGTTTCAATTGTACATCGATTTGACTCCATGATTCCTTAACCCAGTTTTTGTACTTAACAAGTCCATTATATGTCGTAATTAAAAAGAGTACGATCACAACAATAACAGCTATCGTAATTATCCAACCCATTGGTAGTCATCCCTTTCATAAATATTCATCCTACTACTTTTTCATCTTATTTTATGCAAATAATTATAACATACATACACCAGAAAAGTCGCTTTCTTATAAAAGCTCTCTTTCATACATATGTGAAAGCTACATAAACATGCCTAATAAAAAAACGGTCTGATAGACACGCTACCGAAACCGTTTATTCATCATGACATCCACTTTGGTGGCGTATTTTTATTCCAGAATATCTCGCCAATTTCATAGTGTTTTTCGAAGTTATCATCACCTAAATGGTAATGAAAGTTAAACCAATACCCATCTTGTGGTCGATTATCTCGTCGAACATCAAAGCGGGCAATATCCCTCTGGGTTCGGTAATCATAGATATTAAATATTCTTTCACCATAACCTGTTGATGGCTTCTCGGTAATTCCGATATATGGTGCGTCATCTTCCATATCAGCTAACAGATGTGTAATAACATCCTCAATCTCGGGTAAGATCATCATCGTAAACTCGTCCTCAATTTGATGAGCAATTTTAGGGCCAAGCTTGTCTATGGATTGCGTCTTAGCTTGTTCTGTAATGGCCTGAATGATCGTTTCGCTTTCAGTTAAAGATGGTTCATCTAGCTTATCCACAGGTGGAAGGTGGATATCAACATCCATCTCCCCGTTTTTCTCAACATCTTCAGTACTTTCTATATTACGTTTATCATAATCGGCTTTGGAAGCAAGGTTATCTTTATCTGTTTCAGCATTTGTTGATAAAATCGCGGGCGGAATGTACATGCCCAATGTTAGGACAGTAATAAATATTGCTGATACTTTTTTCATCCATTGTTTCATAAAAATAACCCCCTTTGTAGCCGCATATTTAAATTTTACCATTTATAAGCTAAATGTCTACTATCATTATATAAGTCTGTGAAACTTTTATCAATAGAGTTATCAACATGTTTTTTAACTATGGGGATATTTTAACGAAAAGCAGATGTTCATCGAACCATCGTTGTGGGTTGTTTTTGTGGAAAACTTTAAATGAATTTGTGGATATTGTGAATAACATTTAAGAAGTGCCTATGACACTATCTCCTTTTGTGCATAAACCTGTTGATAACGTGGATAACTATTAGAAGTGTTGGGTTATTTTTGAAAAAACACCCTATCGTGCTCTAAATCTTGCACGAATAGGGTGTGTTAGAAAGTGGTATAATTTGCATTAATTCTGTGGATGACAACACTCAATGTTTGTTATTAATTCACAAGCATACGTCCGAGTGGACCTGATTCACGAACGATGTCTTCTAACGAATAAACTGAAATTGGAAACATTGGAAAACCGATATAATACGGCGTGATTTCGTACAATTGAAAGTAGAGAACAAGACATTTATCTGCAATATAAAAGTCTTGATTCTTCGATATTTTATCAAAGTCATTCAAAATAGGTATGTCTCTCGCCTTTATTTGTTGTTGAACATGATTTGACAGAACGTTTACATAGTCACTACCCGGTTTAAATAGGTCCTTTAAGTGATATATCTTTCCGGTCGTCGTATCAAAGGTTAAAGACCGCATGACCGTTAAGCCGTGTGCATGATGTTCAGCGTACGCATAATTGCTCAACGATAAACTGAGCACATGACGTTCATTTGTTTTTATTTCATATGTTCCAATCATTTCAATGAATGCATCAGTTCCTTGATCTTCATATTGTTCTGTAATCAACGTCTTCATAAGATCGTAAATGGCATCATTTATTTTTTCATTAATCCGACGGTCTTTTAATCCAGTCACTTGTGGATAATAAATTTGCTTACCATTTTGTTTGATTATTTTGGTTTCTATTGTAACGGGCAGCTGAATGGCCATATTGATCATTCCTCCTATAGTGTTACAATATGTTATTCATTCATAGGGAAAGTGTCCATATCAATTTAATTTAAACCGCGATTTTCCTCTTATTCTCCTCACCTGAAACAAGGTATATATTTAATAATTTCCACCTACAATTAAATCTGAAAATACATTGTTGGAAAGCACAACAAGGTACGTCAAATCCAGTCTATATTGCTTGACAATTCATAAAAATAATAGTAAATTTGAATGGTTCTATTATGAACAATTCAAATTAAAACTAACGAAAAGTTGGCGATGATTAACATGAAAAAATACAATATATCACCACGTTCCGCTGAGTTCTTACACGCGTTCTGGAAGATGCAACGCAAAATGATGACGTTTGTACAAAAAACAGCAGCGAAAAATGATTTATCAACACCACAATTTGTTGTCTTAATGTCAATTAGTCATCATGACATTATGACGCAAAAGCACCTTGGGGATAAAACACGCTTACCCAAAAGTACATTAAGTCAGGCGATAGAAGGACTTGTTGGCGAAGATATCTTGGAACGGCAGCCTGTTGAAGGTAATCGGCGTGAAATGCAACTTTCACTAACGAAAAAAGGAAAAAGCCTTGTACAAGATATATATATGCAGCCAGATAGCATTCATCAGATCTTTGATAACACGATCAGAACAATGACTGATCAACAATTTTCAAATCTCATGGACATATACCACCAAATTACAACCCATCTAGATCAGGAAGGAAGTGATCAACATGCTCAAAATACTTAAAAATCTCTCTGTTTATAAATGGATCGTTATCGGTATCATCGCACTGATTTTCACCCAAGCGATGACAGAACTGCTTTTGCCAACGCTTATGGGAAACATTGTTGATAACGGTGTCGTTGAGGGCGACATTCCATACATCTGGAAATTTGGTGCAGTTATGTTGCTTGTTGCCGGTGTAGCGGTTGCTGTAGCTGTAGCTGCAAGTTATTATTCTTCAAAAGTTGCGATGGGACTGGGACGCGATCTTCGACGGAAAGTATTTACCCACGTTGAACAGTTCTCTTTACAAGAATTTGATGAGGTGGGAACAGCTTCACTCATCACCCGAACAACGAATGACATTACACAAATACAACAAGTCGTGATGATGATGTTACGTATGGTCATTCTGGCACCACTCATGATGGCGGGTGGTATTATAATGGCCTTTTCAAAAGATGCAAAATTAGCATTGATTGTCTTACTTGTTTTACCCGTTTTGTCTGTGGCCGTCTTATTAATTTTCAAAAAGGTCTTACCTCTATTTAAGAAAGTTCAAAAGCGACTCGATAAATTAAATATAGTCATGCGAGAAAATTTAACAGGGATTCGTGTTATTCGCGCATTTAATAAAGAGCGTAAAGAACAAGATAGACTAAAAACAGCGAACACCAATTTAACCAATGTCTCCATTAAGGTAAATAAAATTATGGCCTTTGTTATGCCACTCATGATGTTGCTTATGAACTTAACGGTTGTCGGCATTATCTGGTTTGGTGGCTTACGCATTGACAGTGGAAATATGCAAATTGGTGACTTAATGGCCTTTATACAGTATGTCATGCAAATCTTGTTTGCAGTCATGATGGCCTCGATGATGTTCGTTATCATTCCACGTGCTGCTGTGTCTGCCAAACGTGTTAATGATGTTTTAGAAATGGAACCTGTATTACCGGACGCCGGTACGAAAGAAGCAAACATAGAGCCTGGGACACTTGAGTTTAATGATGTTTCATTTAATTATCCAGGTGCAGAGGAACCAGCTTTAACACATATTAACTTTAAAGCCCGTCCAGGTGAAACAACAGCCATTATTGGTGGAACGGGTTCTGGTAAGTCAACGCTTATCAACCTCGTACCCCGCTTTTTTGAAGTGACTGAGGGGACCATACGCGTTAACGGTGTCGACATCCGGGACGCTTCGCAACGCTCTGTCCGTGAAAAAATAGGTTTCGTTCCCCAGGAGGCCCTATTGTTTACAGGAACAGTTGCTGAAAATATTCGTTATGGTAAAGAGAATGCCACAGATGAAGAAGTCAGGTATGCCGCAAAAATTGCTCAAGCAACCGACTTTATAGAAAATATGCCCGACGGTTATGACACACTGATTGAACAAGGCGGTACGAATGTTTCGGGCGGTCAAAAGCAACGTCTATCAATTGCTAGAGCACTCGTTCGTAAGCCAGATATTTATATTTTTGATGATAGCTTCTCAGCACTTGACTATCGTACAGATGCCAATTTACGTGCTGCATTAGATAATGAAACAAAACAGGCTACAGTCGTTATTGTTGCCCAACGTGTCAGTTCAGTTATAGACGCTGATCAAATTATTGTCTTAGACCATGGGAAAATGGCAGGGATTGGCACGCACGAAGAATTATTAAAGGATAGTCCTGTTTATCAAGAAATTGTCAAATCACAAATGGGAGAGGAGGAAACAGCATGAGTCAAAATAAAACGCCAAGAAGACGTAATAGAGGCGCAACTGGTCGTGACGCCAGAATACCTGGTCAAAAGCCTAAAAACTTTAAAGGAACATTTATGCGATTATTGTCTTATCTGAAACCGAGACGGAAAAGAATCTTTTTTGTTTTTATTGCCGCTATTTTAAGTACTGTATTTATGATTCTCGGCCCAAAAATAATGGGTAATACGATCACCGTCGTATTCGAAGGTGCCTACGCAAAGCTTACCGGGAGTGGCACGGGAATTGACTTTACAAAAGTTGCGCAGCTGTTATTATTGCTAGCTGGTTTATATGCATTTAGCAGCCTATTTAACTTTGTACAACAATATATGATGGCTAGTGTGGCCCAGAATACGGTGTATGATTTACGGGAAGATATTTTCCATAAACTAGATAAACTGCCACTTAAATATTATGATGGCAAATCACATGGGGATACACTAAGTCGTGTCATCAATGACCTTGATACGATTGGTAATACACTCCAGCAAAGTATCACGCAATTTATAACATCGGTCGTCACCATTGTCGGGATCATCATTATGATGCTTTGGTTGAGTCCCATACTAACACTTATTGCAATTGTCAGTTTACCAGTATCCATTTTTGTCATACGACCATTTTTACAACGGTCACAAAAGTATTTTGCAGATCAACAAAGAACACTTGGTAATTTAAATGGTCATGTAGAAGAAATGTATACAGGACATACGGTTATCAAAGCATTTGGTCAAGAAGAAAAATCAATTGAAGCATTTGATGACGTCAATGAAGAGTTATTCGAAGCAGGACGCAAAGCACAATTTATTTCAGGGATCATTATGCCTGTCATGACTTTTATCGGAAATTTAAGCTATGTGTTAATTAGTATTGTTGGTGGGTTGCTCGTTATTCAACGTTCAATTTCTATTGGTGATATCCAGGCTTTTATAACGTATACAAAGCAATTTACACAACCCATTACACAAACGGCTAACATCGCGAATATCATTCAATCGACAATCGCTGCTGCTGAGCGTGTTTTTGAGCTATTGGATGAGCCTGAAGAAGTTAAAGAAACAGTTACAAGTGAACTTGATACACTCAAAGGCGATGTCACTTTCGAACATGTTGACTTTGGGTATGCTGATAACGAGCTACTCATTGAAGATATGAATATTAATGTTCGGGCTGGTCAAACTGTGGCAGTGGTTGGACCAACTGGCGCTGGGAAAACAACCTTAATCAATCTACTCATGCGTTTCTATGAGCTCAAAGGTGGTAAAATCACAGTCGACGGCACTGATATAACAGATTTATCACGTGGTAATTTACGTCGTAGCTTCGGTATGGTTTTACAAGATACATGGCTCTTTAATGGTACGATTAAAGACAATATCGCCTATGGTAAAGAAGGTGCAACAGAAGATGAGATCATGGATGCAGCTTATGCAGCACATGCTGATCACTTTATTCGCACATTACCAGATGGCTATGACACCATTTTAAATGAGGAAGCTTCTAATATTTCACAAGGGCAAAAACAGTTGCTTACAATCGCGCGTGCTATTTTAGCTGATCCACCGATTATGATTTTGGATGAGGCAACATCGAGCGTTGATACACGGACAGAAGTCTTTATTCAATCGGCCATGAATCGTTTGTTAGAAGGCAGAACAAGTTTTGTCATTGCCCATAGACTTTCAACGATTCAAGATGCAGACTTAATTTTAGTGATGGATAAAGGAAATGTTATTGAACAAGGTACACATGAAGAATTACTAGAACAAGAAGGTTTTTATTCAGAACTATACCACAGTCAATTTTCAGAAGACGCTGCTGGTTAAAAAAGCAAAATAACATAAAAAATGTTGCTATTGGCACAGTAAACGTAAACTGCGAACTAGTGTCTAGTTGTTTTCCGCTGCGCACCGTTGCTTTCCGTGAGCACGGGACCTGCTTCTGTAGCGCCTCTGTCGAGTCGCTACAGTGATCTTCCGACGCACAAAAGGTTCTCGGTGGGACGAGTAAGCGCAGTCCCAGTCCCAGGGCGTGGCGCACTTAGTCTGTGGACCTATTCTGCTATTCCCACAGGAGTCAACGGTCCTTCGCTACAAACAACAGCCATAATAGTGATGTTGTATGATTGTGCTAACGCCACGTTAGCGGAGAAAAAACACGGAGACTCCAGTGGGAGCTGAGGCGAGGCTGCTGAAAAAGTTTCTTACACCAAATTTCTGTGTATAAAACCGTTGATTTCCACTTCAGGCGGACGCTTTCCGTGGGCAACGCCTCAACTTCCTCGGAAGCAAAATCCGCTTCCTGCGGGATTTTCGGCTGTTGCTTTTCCCACTGGAGTCGCCGCCTTATGTTCCAATCAACTGGACTTGCTTATAACCTATAGTTTTTCAGTGGTCTCGAGCTGAGGCCTAGATGAGACCCCACAGGGCGTTAGCCCGAGGAGGCTCATCAGCCGCCCAAGGAAAGCGCAGTGTTTTTTCGTAGCGATGTCTGAAAGACAATTAAATTACCTCGCAGTTTACGTCTACCGCGTAGCAACGATGTTTATGAAAATACTTTTTATAGTCTATGATGGTTGTTTTATTAATCCCATAAATAAAATCGCACCTGTTTCAGAATCGGTGATCGTCATAAAGAATGGTCGATTCACTTCCATATGAAAGGGTTCATTTTGATCAATCGGTGCTGAGGTCATTTCCATTTGAACATTCGTTGCAGCGGATGCCTCTGTACCCTCTTCATGAATATCCAAAAATGTTTTTTGCTTGATATCACTAATAAAGATCTGTTGGTCTT